>Ga0114916_1000687_pt1 | contig 21400 bp, 36 predicted proteins | sample MalvirAntarct_66_FD_83501 | JGI IMG/M metagenome (GOLD analysis project Ga0114916, IMG submission 83501) | Marine viral communities from the Global Malaspina Expedition - Malaspina viral metaG Antarct_66 | ecosystem: Environmental > Aquatic > Marine > Oceanic | place: West Anvers Island... | reverse complement strand
GCCGCTTTAAATCTGGGTGTTTTATAAAGTTTAAGAAAACAATTAACACCTCACTGTTAAAATCTGCAATTTTTCTCTATAAATAATTGCATTCTAAAATAAAAAGACTATTTTTGCCCCCCTCAAAGTGTTTTTGGGGTAATTATTTATTGTAAAAAATTAAAGAGAAAATATGCCAACTATTCAACAGTTAGTTCGCAAGGGTAGAACAGCGCCGGTGAAGAAGAGCAAGTCAGCAGCACTTGATTCTTGTCCGCAGCGTAAAGGAGTATGTGTGCGTGTGTACACCACTACACCTAAGAAGCCAAACTCGGCAATGAGGAAGGTTGCCAGAGTACGTTTAACAAATGGTAAAGAAGTCAATGCTTACATTGGCGGTGAGGGCCACAATCTTCAGGAACACTCCATGGTACTTGTACGTGGAGGGAGAGTAAAAGATCTCCCAGGTGTTCGTTATCACATTGTGCGTGGTGCACAGGATACAGCTGGGGTTGAAGGTAGAACTCAACGTCGTTCTAAGTACGGAGCTAAAAGACCAAAAAAATAAAACGTAAGTCATGAGAAGAAGAAAGGCGAAAAAAATACAGATACTTCCAGATCCTAGATTTAAGGATGAGACAGTAACAAAGTTTGTAAACAACATCATGTTGGATGGTAAAAAGAACGTAGCGTTCAAAATATTTTACGATGCAATTGATATTGTAAACGACAAGATCGAAGACCAAGAGGGAATCGATGTTTGGAAAAAAGCAATCGAAAACATTACTCCTAGCGTTGAGGTTAGAAGTAGAAGAGTAGGTGGTGCAACTTTCCAAATACCAACTCCGGTTCGTGAGGGTAGAAAAGAATCATTGGCTATGAAATGGTTGATTACTTATTCACGTAAGAGAAATGAAAAAACGATGGCACAACGTTTAGCGAATGAAATTATCGCTGCTTCGAAAGAAGAAGGTGCTGCGTTTAAGAAGAAAGAAGATACATTAAGAATGGCTGAAGCGAATAAAGCATTTTCGCATTTCAGATTCTAAAGAGAATAAGACATGGCAAAAAGAGATTTAAAATTTACGAGAAACATAGGGATTATGGCCCACGTAGATGCTGGTAAAACAACAACTACGGAGCGTATTCTCTATTATACTGGTATCAGTCATAAAATTGGTGAAGTGCATGATGGTGCTGCAACAATGGACTGGATGGAGCAAGAGCAAGAAAGAGGTATTACCATTACTTCTGCTGCTACAACTTGTTTCTGGAAATACCAAGATCAAGATTATAAGATTAACATTATTGACACACCGGGTCACGTTGACTTTACTGTAGAGGTAGAGCGTTCTTTACGTGTACTTGATGGTGCTGTTGCATTATTCTGTGCTTCTTCAGGTGTTGAACCTCAGTCTGAGACTGTTTGGAGACAAGCTGATAAGTACGGTGTTCCAAGAATTGGATTTGTAAACAAAATGGATCGTGCAGGTGCAGACTTTTTAAATACTGTTGAGCAAATTCGTGAGCGTTTAGGAGGTAATCCAATTCCAATTCAGTTGCCAATTGGTTCTGAAGATGATTTCAAAGGAGTTGTTGACTTACTTGTTAAGAAAGCATTTGTTTGGAATGAAGAGGATATGGGAATGACTTGGTCTGAGGTTGATATTCCTGAAGATATGATGGAGTCAGTTGAGGAATGGAGGACGAAGTTAATCGAAGCTGTTGCTGAATCTGATGATGCTTTGATGGAGAAATTCTTCGAAGATGCTGATTCAATTACAGAGGAAGAAATGATTGCTGCTATTCGTAAATCAACGATAGAAATGGCGATTACACCAATTATGTGTGGTTCTGCATTTAAAAACAAAGGTGTTCAGACACTTTTGGATGCAGTTATGGCTTTCTTACCTGCTCCAATTGACGTTGAAGCGATAGAAGGTGTTAACCCAACTACGGGTGATGTAGAATCAAGAAAACCAAATATGGATGAGCCAATGTCATCTTTAGCATTTAAAATTGCTACAGATCCTTTCGTTGGTCGTCTTTGTTTCGTTAGAACTTATTCAGGTAAAATTGAAGCTGGTTCTTACGTATTTAATACAAGAACAAATAAAAAAGAACGTATTTCTCGTTTGTTCCAAATGCACTCAAACAAGCAAAATGCTATTGATGTTTTGGAATGTGGAGATATAGGTGCTGCAGTTGGATTCAAAGATATTCGTACTGGAGATACATTGTGTGATGAGAAGCACCCAATCGTTCTTGAATCTATGGATTTCCCAGAACCAGTAATTGGTATTGCAATTGAGCCTAAAACTCAGGCTGATATGGATAAATTATCTGTAGGTTTAAATAAACTATCAGAAGAGGATCCAACTTTCCAAATTTCTACTGATGAAGAATCTGGTCAAACAGTGATTTCAGGAATGGGTGAGCTTCACCTTGAAGTTCTTGTTGATCGTTTGAAAAGAGAATTTAAAGTTGAAGTAAACGAAGGAGCTCCTCAGGTAAATTACAAAGAACGTATTTCTGCTGAAGTTGATCATAGAGAGGTTTATAAAAAACAATCAGGTGGTCGTGGTAAATTTGCGGACATTGTTGTTAAAATATCTCCTCAGGAAGATAAAGAAAAATTAGGTCTTGAGTTTATCAATAACATTAAAGGTGGTAACGTACCAAAAGAATATATTCCTTCTGTACAGAAAGGATTTGAGGTAGCAATGAAAAACGGTGTTTTAGCGGGTTACCCAATGGATTCATTGAAAGTTGAATTGAATGATGGATCTTTCCATGCTGTCGATTCAGATTCTTTGTCTTTCGAGGTTTGTGCTAAGATGGCTTACAGAAATGCATTGCCTAAAACAAAACCTGAGTTACTTGAGCCAATTATGAAATTGGAAGTTGTAACTCCAGAGGAGAATATGGGTGATATCGTGGCTGACTTAAACCGTCGTCGTGGTCAAATGCAAGGTATGGATGATAGATCAGGTGCTAAAGTTGTAAAAGCTACTGTACCGTTATCTGAAATGTTTGGATATGTGACTATGTTGAGAACTATCTCATCTGGTAGAGCAAGTTCTACAATGGAATTTTCTCACTACGATGTGTGTCCACGTAACATAGCTGATGAAGTAATTGCAAAAGTAAAAGGAAACGTTTCCGCTTAATTTATAAGTCGATGAGTCAAAAAATTAGAATAAAATTAAAGTCATACGATCACAACTTGGTAGACAAGTCTGCAGAAAAGATCGTGAAAACAGTGAAGACAACTGGTGCTGTAGTTAGTGGACCAATTCCATTACCAACACACAAAAGAATTTACACTGTATTAAAATCTCCACACGTTAACAAAAAAGCGCGTGAGCAATTCGAATTATGTTCTTACAAGAGACTGTTAGATATTTACAGTTCTTCTTCAAAGACAGTTGATGCGCTAATGCGTTTAGAGTTACCAAGTGGGGTAGACGTAGAAATAAAAGTATAATCTATAACAATTAAAGAATGCCAGGATTAATAGGAAGAAAAGTCGGAATGACTAGCGTCTACAGTGCCGAGGGTAAGGCTACGCCATGCACAGTGATAGAAGCTGGTCCTTGTGTGGTAACACAAGTGAAAACGAAAGATCGCGACGGATATGAATCTATTCAATTAGGTTTTGGTGAGCGTCCAGAACGCAATACGCCAAACGCATTGAAAGGTCATTTCAAAAAAGCGAAAACTACTCCAAAGAGGGAAGTAGTAGAATTTGATGGTTTTGATCAAGAATTGAAAGCCGGAGAAACAATTAGTGCTGACCTTTTTGCCGAGGGTGAGTTTGTAAGTGTTTCAGGGACCTCTAAAGGTAAAGGTTTTCAAGGTGTGGTAAAACGTCATGGATTTGGTGGAGTTGGTCAAGCAACCCATGGACAACACAACAGAATGCGTGCGCCAGGATCAATTGGAGCAGCTTCTTACCCAGCACGTGTATTTAAAGGTATGCGAATGGGAGGTCAAATGGGTAACAAGACAGTAACTATCGAAAACCTCGAAGTATTGAAAGTACTAGCCGATAAAAACATATTGGTTGTAAAAGGTTCCATACCTGGAGCTAAAGGTTCAACAGTAATAATTGAGAAGTAATGGAAGTAAAAGTATTAGACACAAAAGGAAAAGCTACTTCAAGTAAGGTCAAACTTTCTGACTCAATTTTTGCAATTGAGCCGAATGACCATGCGATTTACTTAGATGTGAAACAACATTTGGCGAACAGACGTCAAGGTACTCACAAATCGAAAGAAAGAGCAGATATTACAGGAAGTACTAGAAAGATTAAGAAGCAAAAAGGAACAGGAACAGCTCGTGCTGGTTCTATTAAGAGTCCAATTTTCAGAGGTGGAGGTCGAGCATTCGGTCCAAGACCAAGAAATTACCATTTCAAATTGAATACAAAGTTGAAGCGTGTTGCACGTCGTTCAGCATTGTCTTACAAAGCACAAAATGATGGTATAATTATATTGGATGACTTCAATTTTGAAACGCCAAAAACAAAAGAGTTTAGAGCAATTTTGAGTAACCTCAAGTTGGAAAACGAAAAAGTTTTATTGGTACTAGGAAATAATAATGACAATGTTTATTTGTCAGCAAAGAATCTTCAGAACACTAAGATTGTTCCTGCTGAATTGTTGAGTACATACGATGTACTAAACGCAAAGAAAGTAGTTATAGCAAAAGGTGCTATTGAAGCAATTGAAAAGATCTTAAACTAATTGGTGATGAACACAATTATTAAAAAACCGCTTATTACAGAAAAAGCTACAAACGATAGCGAATTGAATAACAGATTCACTTTTGTAGTTGATCGTAGAGCGAATAAGATAGAAATTAGAAAGGCCGTCGAGAACATGTATGGCGTTACTGTTGATACAGTGCGCACCATGAATTATGGCGGTGGAAAACCCTCTGTGAAATATACGAACAGAGGTATCGTTGAGCAACGTAGCAAGCGCTATAAAAAAGCAGTGGTTACTGTTGCAGAAGGAGAAACGATTGATTTGTTTACTAATGTTTAATTAATTTAAAGAAATGGGTCTTAAAAAATTAAAGCCTATCACTCCAGGGCAAAGACACAAGATCATCGGTGATTACTCCGAGATAACAAAGTCGACCCCAGAAAAAGGACTAGTTGCTTCTAAAAAGAAGTCAGGCGGTCGTAATAATACTGGTAAGATGACTATGCGTTATTTAGGTGGTGGTCACAAGCAAAAATATCGTGTTATCGATTTTAAAAGAGATAAGCACGGTGTTCCTGCAACAGTAAAGTCAATTGAGTACGATCCAAATCGTACTGCTAGAATTGCACTTTTGTTTTATGCAGACGGTGAGAAGCGTTACATTATTGCTCCGGAGGGGTTAAAAGTAGGAGACACAGTAGTCTCTGGAAAAGAAGCAACACCAAGTGTTGGTAATGCTATGTTTTTATCGGATATACCTTTAGGTACGGTAATTCATAACATTGAAATGAAACCGGGTAAAGGTGGAGCGATTGCTCGTGGAGCTGGAACTTACGCTCAATTGAATGCACGTGACGGGAAGTATGTTATCGTAAAGATGCCTTCTGGTGAAACGCGCATGATTTTAACGAATTGCCTTGCAACTATCGGCGCTGTCTCAAATTCTGAGCACAGTTTAGTAGTTTCTGGTAAAGCTGGACGAACTAGATGGCTAGGTCGTCGTCCTCGTGTTCGAGGTGTAGTTATGAACCCTGTTGATCACCCAATGGGTGGTGGGGAAGGACGTAGCTCTGGTGGACACCCTAGATCGCGTAAAGGTCTTCCTGCAAAAGGATACAAGACGCGTTCTCAGAAGAAATATTCGAATAAGTTTATCATTGAGAAAAGAAAGAAATAGGATATGAGTCGTTCGTTAAAAAAGCCGCCGTTTGTACATTACAAACTATCACAGAGAGTGGATACAGCACAATCCTCAGGTTCAAAGAGTGTAATTAAAACTTGGTCTCGTGCCTCGACAATTACACCAGACTTTGTAGGATTTACAATAGCAGTTCATAATGGGAATAAATTTATTCCTGTATATGTTACTGAGAATATGGTAGGGCATAAACTAGGAGAATTTGCGCCAACGCGTAACTTCCGTGGTCATGCTGGAAATAGAAAAGATAAAAGAAGATAGAACTAAACTTCAGTATCATGGGTGCTAGAAAAAGATTACAAGCCGAGAAAAGAAAGGAAGAAAATAAAAGCATTGCGTTTGCATCGCTTAAAGATTCTCCTATTGCTCCAAGAAAAATGAGATTAGTTGCAGATCTTATTAGAGGAGTAGAAGTAAATAAGGCGCTAAATATATTGCAACATAATCCTAAGGACGCTTCTAAAAGTCTTTCAACGTTATTGCGTTCAGCGATTGCTAACTGGGAGATTAAAAATGAAGATAAGAGCTTAGAGGATGAACAATTAATTGTGAAAACAATTGAAGTTTCTCCAGCAGGAATGCTTAAGCGTATTCAGGCAGCTCCTCAAGGTAGAGCGCATAGAATTAGAAAACGATCCAATCACGTCAGAATTGTCGTGGACGGAGTTAAAAATTAGGAAATGGGACAAAAAACAAATCCAATAGGAAATAGATTAGGTTTTATCCACGGTTGGGATTCTAACTGGTACGGAGGATCTGACTATAAGGATAAAATTGTCGAGGATGATAAAATCCGTAAGTATTTGCATGCTCGTTTATCGAGAGCAAGTATTTCGAAAATCATCATCGAAAGAACACTAAAGTTGGTTACCGTTACTATCAATACATCGCGCCCAGGAGTGATTATTGGTAAAGGTGGTCAAGAGGTTGATAAGCTTAAAGAAGAGCTTAAAAAATTGACGAATAAAGAAATCCAAATCAACATATTTGAGATCAAACGTCCAGAATTGGATGCTCATTTAGTTGCGGATAGTATTGCTCGTCAAATTGAGGCACGTATTTCTTTCCGTAGAGCAATTAAGATGGCTATCGCCTCTACGATGAGAATGGGTGCTGAAGGTATCAAAGTGAAAATATCTGGTCGTTTGAATGGTGCTGAAATGGCACGTGCCGAAATGTACAAAGATGGTAGAACCCCTCTCCATACTTTCAGAGCAGATATTGATTATGCATTGGCGGAAGCTCACACAACTTACGGTCGTATCGGTATTAAGGTATGGATTTGTAAAGGTGAGGTTTTCGGTAAGCGCGATCTTTCACCTAATATTGGGCTTGAAGCTCAAAAGAAAGGTGGTCGTCGTACTGGTGGCGGTGCTAAAAGGAAAAAAAAGTAAGTTGAATACTTAAAAAAGGACTGAAGATGTTATCACCAAAGAAAACCAAATTTAGAAAAGCGCAAAAAGGAAGAAACCGTGGTATTGCTCATAGAGGTAGTACTATTGCTTTCGGATCTTTTGGATTAAAAACCTTGGAACCAGGTTGGATTACATCCAGACAAATCGAAGCTTCACGTATAGCCGTTACTAGATACATGAAGAGAGAAGGTAAAGTTTGGATTAGAATCTTTCCGGATAAACCCGTAACATCTAAGCCTGCAGAGGTAAGGATGGGTAAAGGTAAAGGAGCTCCAAGTCACTGGGTAGCAGTTGTGAAACCGGGACGCATTATGTTCGAAGCAGATGGTGTACCATACGAAACAGCTAAAGAAGCGCTTCGTTTGGCAGCTCAAAAGCTTCCAGTAAAGTGTAAATTCGTAGTTCGTAATGACTATGTTATGCCAGAAGGAAAATAAATAGAAAAATGAAACAGGAAGAAATCGTTCAATTATCGTTAGAAGATCTTAATGATCGTCTTGATGAGTCGAAAGAGAAGATGACAAAAATGTTGTTGACACACAATGTGTCTCCACTTGAAAATCCTCTTCAAATTCGTTCGCTTAGAAAGACAATCGCTAGATTGAATACGGAGTTGGTTAAAAGAAACAAGCAAGCTTAGCTTGCTAATTTAGAAATTGGCTTGAAATGGAAAAGCAAAATTTAAGAAAAGAACGTACAGGTGTCGTAACAAGTGATAAGATGGATAAATCTATCGTAATTGCTGTTGAACGTAAAGTAAAACACCCGAAGTATGGTAAGTTCATAAAAAAAACTGCTAAATTTGTCGCCCACGATGAAAAAAATGATTGTAACGAAGGCGATACAGTTAGAATTCGTGAGTGCCGTCCTTTGAGTAAATCAAAGAACTGGAGATTAGTAGAAATTGTAGAAAGAGCTAAATAATCATTAAGAAATGATACAACAAGAATCAAGACTTGCAGTGGCCGACAACAGTGGCGCGAAAGAGGTGTTATGTATCCGCGTATTGGGTGGAACAAAACGTCGCTACGCTTCTGTTGGAGATAAAATAGTGGTCTCTGTCAAGAGCGCAATGCCCTCTGGCGGTGTCAAAAAAGGACAAGTAGCTAAGGCTGTGGTAGTAAGAACGAAAAAGGAGATTCGTCGACAAGATGGATCTTACATTCGTTTCGATGATAATGCTGTGGTTCTTTTGAACCAAACAGATGAAATGAGAGGAACTCGTATTTTCGGACCCGTAGCAAGAGAGCTGCGAGAGAGCAATTACATGAAGATTGTTTCACTGGCTCCTGAAGTACTTTAAAATCGTAAAATCATGCAAAAGAAATTACACATTAAAGTAGGAGACACCGTAAAGGTGTTAAGCGGTGAGGATCGCGGTCAGGAAGGTAAAGTCCTGACTATCGATAGAGTTAAAAACCGTGCTATCGTGGAAGGTGTTAACGTTGTAAAACGTCACACTAAACCAGATGCGGCAAACCCTCAAGGTGGTATTGTGGAGAAAGAAGCGGGTCTTCACATTTCCAACCTCATGCTTGTTCATAATGGAAAACCAACTCGTGTTGGTAGACATGAAGACAAGGATGGAAAGCTAGTTCGTTTCGCTAAGAAAACAGGAGAAGATATTAAGTGATGAGTTATACACCAAGACTTCGAGAAAAGTATCAGACAGAAGTGATTTCTGCTTTGACTGAAAAATTCGGATTTACGTCTAAGATGCGTGTTCCGAAAATAGAAAAAATTGTTATCTCTCAGGGTATAGGAGAAGCTGTTGCAGATAAAAAGCTTATAGATGGAGCTTTAGAAGATGTAGCTGCGATCACTGGTCAAAAACCTGTAGCAACAATTTCCAAAAAGGATGTTTCTAATTTCAAATTGAGAAAAGGAATGCCAATTGGAACGAAAGTAACACTTCGTGGAGATAAAATGTACGAATTTTTAGATCGTTTGATTTCAATCGCTCTACCTCGTACACGTGACTTCAAAGGTGTGCCTGCTAAAGGATTTGATGGACGTGGAAACTTTAATATGGGTGTCAAAGAACACATCATTTTCCCTGAAATCGATATCGATAAAGTAAACAAAATTTTAGGAATGGATATTACAATTGTAACAACTGCACCCAACGATGAGGAAGGTAAAGCTTTGTTAGATGCGTTTAAATTCCCATTCACAAAAAAATAGTAGATATGGCAAAGGAATCAATGAAAGCGCGTGAGCGCAAAAGAGAAGCCCTAGTTGAAAAGTATGCTGAGAAAAGAAAAGCATTAAAGGAAGCTGGAGACTGGGAAGCTTTACAAAAGTTGCCTGCAAACTCTTCAAAGGTAAGATTACACAATCGTTGTAGTCTTACTGGTAGACCAAGAGGATACATGAGACAATTTGGTATCTCAAGGGTAACATTTAGAGAGATGGCACTATCTGGAAAAATTCCAGGTATTAAAAAATCAAGTTGGTAATCTATATTTAGAAAAGATATGAACACAGATCCCATAGCAGATTTTTTGACTCGCGTAAGAAACGCGAGCAGTGCACGTAAGAAAGTTGTGGAAATCCCAGCTTCAAACACTAAAAAAGCAATGACTAAAATCCTTTTTGAAAAAGGATATATTAGTAATTACAAGTTTGAAGAGGACGATAAGCAAGGAGTAATAAAGATTGCATTAAAGTATAACCCATCGACGAAAACACCAGCAATTACAAAATTGCAACGTATTTCATCGCCAGGTTTAAGAAAGTATAGTAACTCAAAAGAACTTCCAAGAGTGTTGAACGGTCTTGGTATCGCGATTGTGTCTACTTCAAAAGGTGTTATCACCGATAAAGAAGCAAGAACACAGAACATCGGAGGTGAAGTTCTTTGTTACGTTTATTAATTTTTAAAGCATTATTAAGCAATGTCAAGGATAGGTAAATCCCCAATAAGCATCCCGAGTGGAGTAGAAGTGAAGGTTGATGGTAACCTCGTTCATGTGAAAGGACCGAAAGGTGAATTGACTCAAGAAATGGATTCTTGTGTTAAACTTGAGCAAGAAGATGGAACATTAACATTCATCCGCGCATCGGAAGCACCAGATCATAGAGCTAAGCATGGTTTATATCGCGCCTTGGTTATGAATATGATCGAAGGTGTAACGGAAGGGTACAAGAAAGTTTTAGAAGTAATCGGAGTAGGTTTCCGTGCAGATGCTCAAGGTCAAATGTTGACTTTATCTGTTGGTTATTCTCACCCAATTATTTTAGAACTACCCAATGAAATTAAGGTATCTGCACAAACCGATAAAGGTAAGGCACCAGTTGTAATTTTAGAGTCTCACGACAAGCAACTGATAGGACAAGTAGCTGCCAAAATTCGTTCCTTCCGGAAACCTGAACCTTACAAAGGAAAAGGTATACGCTTCCAAGGTGAGCAAATTAGAAGAAAAGCTGGTAAAGCCGCAGGTAAATAACCTTAATAAATTAAATTATCATGGCATTTAGTAAAATAGCGAGAAGAGCTAAAATTAAAAGGGGTATCAGAAAGAACCTTACGGGTACTGATAGCCTCCCGCGTCTTACCGTGTATAGAAGTAATAAACAAATCTATGCGCAGGTAATTAACGATCTAAAAGGAGAAACATTAGTTTCTGCTTCTTCACAAGGAGTGAAAGAATGTGAAAACCTTCCAAAAATTGAGCAAGCAAAAGTAGTTGGTAAATTAATTGCTGAAAAAGCTCAAAAAGCTGGAATCGAGAATGTGAAATTTGACCGTAATGGTTATTTATATCACGGTAGAGTAAAATCACTTGCTGATGCAGCGAGAGAAGGTGGACTTAAATTTTAAACGAAATGGCAGCAAAAGTAAACAATCGAGTTAAAACATCTGACTTAGAATTAAAGGACAAGTTAGTTGGAATTAACAGAGTTACAAAGGTAACTAAAGGTGGTCGTACGTTCAGTTTCTCTGCAATTGTAGTTGTAGGTGATGAAAATGGAATTGTAGGGCATGGATTAGGAAAAGCAAAAGAGGTAACTGAGGCAATCTCAAAAGGTATCGATGACGCCAAGAAAAATCTAATCAGAGTTCCAATCATTAATGATACTGTGCCACATACACAGAAAGGAAAATATGGTGGAGCACGAGTTTTACTCAAACCAGCTTCTAACGGTACTGGTGTAATTGCAGGTGGTGCAATGCGTGCAGTGTTAGAGAGTGTGGGAATCCACAATGTATTAGCGAAGTCTCAGGGTTCTTCTAATCCACACAACGTGGTGAAAGCAACAGTTGATGCACTTTCTCAAATGAGAGATGCAGTAGCAGTAGCGAAACAAAGAGGAATCACAATGGATCAAGTATTTAACGGTTAATAAATTTCGAAATGGCTACAATAAAAATAAAGCAAGTTAGAAGTGCTATTAAACGTTCGAAACGTCAGAAAGACACGATTAAGGCATTAGGATTAAGAAAATTAAATCATACGATAGAAAAAGAGGCAACCCCTCAAATTCTTGGTATGGTGGCAAAAGTTCGACACTTAGTAGAAGTAGTTGAGTAAAACCTTAAAAATTGAAAGCAATGAATCTAAATAATTTAACTCCGGCAAAGGGTTCCGTAAAAAGCCAGCGACGCATTGGACGTGGTCAAGGTTCTGGATATGGTGGTACCTCTACGCGCGGACACAAAGGAGCGAAATCAAGATCTGGTTACAGTAAGAAAATTGGATTTGAAGGTGGTCAAATGCCTCTTCAAAGACGTGTACCAAAATTCGGTTTTAAAAACATTAACCGTAAAGAGTATAAAGCTGTCAACTTAGATATTATTCAATCTTTAGTAGATAGAAAAAATTTAACTGAAATCAACCCTGATGTTCTTCGTGAAAACGGACTATTAGGGAACAGAGAAATGGTTAAAATCCTTGGAAGAGGAGAACTAAATGCAAAAGTTAAAGTTACCGCTCACAAGTTTTCAACGACTGCAAAAGAAGGAATTGAAGCAAAAGGTGGTGATTGTACAGAAATCTAATTAACTTTGCAAACTATTTTACCCAAATGAAGAAACTAATAGACAATTTAAAGAATATTTGGAAAGTTGAAGAACTTCGGAAAAGGTTATTTGTGACCTTTTCTCTAATTCTCGTTTTCCGAATTGGATCTTTTATCGTACTTCCAGGTGTGGATAGTTCAAAACTTGGAACCGAAGCTGCTGATGCTGGAACAATTGAAGGACTTTTAGGACTTCTTTCTGGTGGAGGATTTACTAATGCTTCGTTTTTGGCTTTAGGAATTATGCCCTACATATCTGCATCGATTATCATGCAGTTGATGGGAATGGCTGTTCCCGCAGTTCAGAAAATGCAACAAGAAGGTGAGAGTGGAAGAAAACGTATCAATAATTATACGCGTATATTAACGATCATTATTTGTGCTGTGCAGGCTCCAGGTTACTTAAGTTTGTATGTCGATTCAAAAGGTGCGATTCCTGTAGAATTTATGAACTCGCCACTTTGGTGGGTACAATCTGTACTCGTGCTAGTGGCTGGTGCAATGTTCGCGGTTTGGCTAGGTGAACGTATCACAGACAGAGGGGTTGGTAACGGTATTTCTTTATTGATTACTGTTGGTATTATCGCTCGTTTACCTCAATCATTCGTCGCTGAAACGGTTAATAATTCATTCTTAATTGTAATCATCGAAGTTGTGGTCTTTATGTTGATCGTAATGGTTACTGTGCTGATTGTACAAGGTGTTCGAAAGATACCTATGAACTACGCTAAACGAGTTGCAGGAGCCAGAGGTGGAGCGGATGCTTCGCAAGGTGCACGTTCATATCTACCAATTAAAGTGAATGCATCTGGTGTAATGCCAATTATCTTTGCCCAAGCAATTATGACTGTTCCAGTTATGTTTGCAGGTCAAAGCTTTGGTATCTTTGGATGGCAATATAATTTAGTGTTGGGAGTACTAATTATAGTATTCACATACTTCTATACTGCAATCATGATTAATCCAAAGAAAATGGCTGATGACATGAAACGTAATGGTGGTTTTATCCCTGGGGTTAGACCTGGAGATGAGACGGCGAACTTTATTGATAATTTAGTGTCAAAAATTACGCTTCCTGGTTCTGTGTTTCTAGCAGTTATTGCCGTTTTACCAGCTTTTGCTGTTCAGTTCGGTGTGGGTGATGGATTTGCATTATTCTTTGGTGGAACATCATTACTGATTATGGTGGGAGTTGTTTTAGACACCTTGCAGCAGATAGAATCTTACTTGTTGAATCGTCACTATGACGGATTGATGGAAGGTACTAAAGTGAGAGGACGTAGAACTCAAGGAGAATTATCCGGAATGTAAAAGAGATTTATGGCAAAACAAGCATCAATAGAACAAGACGGTACAATTATCGAGGCACTTTCAAACGCAATGTTTAGAGTTGAGTTGGAAAATGGTCACGTGATTACCGCACACATATCAGGTAAGATGAGAATGTACTACATTAAGATTCTACCTGGTGATAAAGTGAAAGTTGAAATGTCTCCTTACGATTTAACGAAGGGGAGAATAACATTTAGATACAAGTAATTAGGAGGAGACTCCATAAAAAGGAAAAAAATGAAAGTAAGAGCTTCAGTAAAAAAGAGATCTGCAGATTGTAAGATCGTTAAGAGAAAAGGAAGAGTTTACGTTATAAACAAAAAAAATCCAAAGTTAAAACAACGACAAGGATAAGTTAATTGTAAAATTATGGCGAGAATTGCAGGTATAGATTTACCAAAAAACAAAAGAGGAGTTATCGGTTTAACATATATTTATGGGATCGGTAAAAGTAGGGCTTCTGAGATTCTAGAAACAAATGGAATTGATGAGAACATCAAAGTTGAAGACTGGTCTGATGATCAAGTTGGACAAATTCGTAATACAATCAACGAAATTAAAGTTGAAGGTGCACTTCGTTCAGAAGTACAACTTAACATTAAGCGTTTGATGGATATCGGATGTTACAGAGGTGTTCGTCACAGAGCAGGTTTGCCGCTTCGTGGTCAAAGAACGAAAAACAACTCTAGAACGAGAAAAGGTAGAAGAAAAACTGTTGCAAATAAGAAAAAAGCAACTAAATAATAGTTAGTAAAATGGCAAAGTCTAATCAAAAGAAGAAGAAAAACGTCAAAGTAGATGCTGTTGGTGAAGCGCATATTCAAGCTACCTTCAACAATATCATTATTTCTTTAACGAACACGCAAGGTCAAGTTATTTCTTGGTCCTCTGCTGGAAAAATGGGCTTCAAAGGGTCAAAGAAAAATACTCCTTATGCTGCACAAGTTGCTGCTGAAGAGTGTGCCCGTGAAGCGCATGACTTCGGATTACGTAGAGTAAAAGTATTTGTGAAAGGTCCAGGTTCTGGTAGAGAGTCAGCAATCAGATCACTTCACAATAGTGGGATTGAAGTAACGGAAATAATCGATGTTACTCCATTACCACATAATGGATGTCGTCCACCGAAACGAAGAAGAGTATAATTTTTTAATAAATCAGAGGAGCACGCTGGCGAAGGAGGATGCCTTAATTCTCAGTACCTCAAAATAAATTTTAATAATGGCAAGATATACAGGTCCAAAAACAAAAATTGCGCGTCGATTTAGAGAGCCAATTTTTGGTCCAGATAAAGCACTGGAAAAAAGAACTTACGGTCCAGGTCAACACGGTCCAAATAAGAGACGTGGAAAACAATCTGAGTACGCTATTCAGTTAGCGGAAAAACAAAAAGCGAAGTACACTTACGGTATTTTAGAGCGTCAATTCTCTAACTTATTCAAGAAAGCTTCTGCTATGAAAGGTATTACAGGTGAAAACTTGTTGGTACTTTGTGAGTCTCGTTTAGATAATGTTGTGTATCGTTTAGGAATTGCTCCTACGAGAAGTTCAGCACGTCAATTTGTTTCTCATAAACATATTACTGTAGATGGTCAAGTGGTTAACATCCCTTCTTACAGCGTAAAACCTGGTCAAGAGATTGGTGTCCGTGAGAAATCTAAATCGTTAGAAGCGATTACAAACTCTATTGCAGCAAATACAAAAAGTTACGATTGGTTAAGTTGGGATTCAGCGAAAATGGCTGGTTCTGTTATGAGTGTTCCAACAAGGGAGTTGATTCCAGAGAACATCAAAGAACAATTGATCGTCGAATTATATTCTAAATAAAAACAACGAATTAATATGGCTATTTTAGATTTTCAAAAGCCGGATAAGGTGATCATGATTGAGTCTAACGAACACGAAGGTCAATTCGAGTTTCGTCCGTTAGAACCGGGTTATGGTATCACTGTAGGTAACGCTTTAAGACGTATTTTGCTTTCTTCTTTGGAAGGATTTGCAATTTCATCAATTCGTATCGAAGGTGTTGAACACGAGTTTTCTACAATCAAAGGTGTTGTGGAAGATGTTACTGAAATCGTTTTGAATTTAAAACAAGTGCGTTTTAAACAACAAATCGAAGGACAAGACGAAGAAACTGTCGTGATCTCTGTTGGAGGTCAAGATAAATTTACTGCTGGAGACATCGGTAAATTCACTTCTGCTTTCCAAGTATTAAATCCAGATTTAGTACTTTGTAATATGGAGCCTTCGGTAAAGTTAGATATCGAGTTGACTATCATCAAAGGACGTGGTTACGTTCCTGCTGAAGAAAACAAGACTTCTGGTGTACCGTTCGGAACAATATTTATAGACTCTATCTTTACGCCAATCAAAAACGTAAAGTATGCGGTTGAAAACTTCCGTGTAGAGCAAAAAACAGATTACGAAAAATTAATCTTTGACATCATTACTGATGGTTCTATCCATCCAAAAGATGCACTTCAAGAAGCTGCTAAGATTTTAATTCACCACTTTATGTTATTCTCTGATGAGCGTATCACATTGGATAGTGAAATTAAATCTGAAACTGAAGAGTTCGATGAAACATCATTACACATGCGTCAATTGTTGAAATCAAAATTAGTTGATCTCGACTTGTCTGTACGTGCATTGAATTGTTTGAAAGCTGCTGATGTTGAGACGCTAGGTGACCTAGTTTCATACAACAAGAATGATTTATTGAAGTTTAGAAACTTTGGTAAGAAGTCATTAACTGAGTTGGAAGACTTAGTAGAGGCAAAAGGACTTTCTTTTGGAATGAATGTGTCTAAGTATAAATTAGACAAAGATTAAGAACATTGATATTAAGCGAATAACATGAGACACGGTAAGAAATTAAATCACTTAAGTAGAAAGTCGGCGCATAGAAAGGCGATGCTTTCTAATATGGCGTGTTCTTTAATTGAACACAAAAGAATTCATACAACCGTAGCTAAAGCAAAAGCACTTCGCGTTTATGTTGAACCTTTATTGACAAAGTCAAAAACGGATTCTACGCATTCACGTCGTGTTGTGTTTGGTTACTTACAAAGCAAAGATGCTGTAACGGAATTATTCCGCGATGTAGCACCTAAAATTGCTGATCGTCCAGGAGGATATACAAGAATTATCCGTATTGGAAACAGATTAGGTGATAATGCTGAAATGTGTATGGTTGAATTAGTAGACTTCAACGAGTTGATGTTGAATGCGGATAAGCCAGAAAAGAAAACAACTCGTCGTTCACGAAGAGGTGGTAGCTCAAAGGCTAAATCTACAGATGCTTCAGCAGAAACAAAAACTGAAGCTAAGAAGGACGCACCAAAAGCGGAAGCTAAAAAGGACGACGCTCCAAAAGCAGAAGCTAAAAAAGAGGCTCCAAATGCAGAGGCTAAGGAAGCTCCTAAAAAAGAAACGCCAAAAGCTGATGCTAAAAAGGAAGAGCCTAAAAAGGCTGCTCCAAAAGCTGAAGCGAAAAAACCTGCCAGTCCATCAGACGGGGATGAAAAACCAGAAGCTAAAAAATCTGCCCCTAAGAAGGAAGATAAAGCGGATGACAAAAAAGACGATAAAGAAGAGAAATAATTTTTCTTCTAACGCAATCAAACGAGGCTGTCTGAATGGGCGTATTGCAATACGCCCATAACAGACAGCCTCGTTTCTTTTTATTTACCCTAAGTCCAAATAAAAAATTATTTGCAATTTTGCAATCATTCCGAATGTGTTTTTAAATGACTCTCGTATGTGCGAGATTCTTAAAAACTACAACGGCATGATAAATTGAGGTTGTTAAATACGAATAAATTAGTTTTGTTATTATCAAATAGTTCCAATGGCACATAAAGCAGGTTTTGTTAATATTGTTGGTAGTCCCAATGTTGGTAAATCGACATTGATGAATAAACTATTGGGTGAAAAACTATCAATTGTAACCTCAAAAGCACAAACAACTCGTCACCGTATTCATGGAATTTTAAATGAAGAGGATTATCAAATTGTTTTTTCTGACACTCCTGGTGTAGTAAATTCTGCATACGAATTGCACGACGCGATGATGAGTTATGTTGATGCTTCCTTGAAGGATGCAGATGTACTTTTGTTGATTACAGATATCTTTGAAGATTCAATGAATCACAAAGAGACTTTGGAACGCATTAAGAAATTGAAAGTCCCTGTGCTTTGCTTGGTGAATAAAATTGACCTCCGAGATCAAGAAGTAGTTGCTAAAAGATTAGAATATTGGCAGTCCGAATTACCTGATGCTAGAATTTTACCAATCTCAGCTTTGCACGGTTTCAATACAGAGGCAGTAATGGAGATTTTATTGGAATTATTACCAGAATCACCGCCTTATTTTGATAAAGAGTCTATTTCAGATCGACCAATGCGCTTTTTTATTTCTGAAATTATTCGTGAAAAGATTTTCTTGAACTTGAAGAAGGAAGTTCCTTACGCTTGTCAAGTAGAAGTGACGGATTATATTGAAGAGCCAAATATTATTAAAATACGCGCCGTAATTATCGTAGAACGAGATTCTCAAAAAGGAATTATTATTGGCGCTAAAGGAAGACAATTAAAATATATCGGAATCGATAGTCGAAAAGATATTGAGAAATTCGTTGGTAAACAGGTCTTTTTAGAAACTTTTGTTAAAGTAGATAAAGACTGGAGAAACAATGAAAATAAGTTGAAGAAATACGGATATTAATCATGAGTAATATTATTGCAATCGTCGGTCGACCAAATGTTGGTAAATCAACGCTTTTTAATCGTTTAGTTGGATCTCGTCACGCTATAGTTGAAGAGATGAGTGGTGTTACGCGTGATCGAATTTACGGTAAAGGCGATTGGAATGGCTATGACTTTTCAGTGATTGATACGGGTGGATATGTTTCAGGATCAGAAGATATTTTTGAAGGTGAAATTCGTAAACAAGTTGAAATCGCAATCGAAGAGGCAAATGCAATTGTATTTGTAGTCGATGTAACCACCGGTATTACTGATTTAGATGAAACTGTTGCAACAATGCTTCGGAAATCGAAAAAGAACGTATTTACAGTTGCCAATAAAGTTGATAATACACAAAGAGTTGGATTGTCTTCAGAGTTTTATTCTTTCGGTTTAGGAGACGTTTATGACGTTTCTGCAACAAATGGCTCTGGAACGGGTGATTTACTCGATGATATTGTGAAAACGTTTACGTCTAAGACAATAGAAGAGGATAGTGAACTACCTCGATTTGCGATTGTAGGAAAACCGAATGTTGGTAAATCTTCTTTAGCAAATGCTTTAATTGGAGAAGAACGAAATATTGTTACACCGATTTCAGGAACTACTCGTGACTCAGTACATACGAGATACAATGCATTTGGCTTTGACTTTATCTTGATTGATACTGCTGGAATACGTAAGAAAGCAAAGGTACATGAGGATATTGAGTTTTACTCTGTATTACGTTCAGTAAGAACAATAGAGAGTGCAGATGTATGTATCTTTATGATTGATGCTACTGAAGGCATTCAAAAGCAAGACTTGAACATCTATTACATGTGCGAGAAAAACCACAAGGGAATAGTTGTGCTCGTTAATAAATGGGATTTGATTGAAAAAGATCACAAGTCAACGAAAGAATTTGAAACAAAAATCCGTCAGCAGTTGGCTCCTTTTAATGATGTGCCTATTCTATTTGTTTCTGCAGTAACCAAACAACGTATCCACAAAGCACTTGAGGCAGCAATGCGCGTGTATGAGAATCGTGTGAAAAAGATTCAAACTTCTGTTTTAAATGAAGTTATGCAAGAGGTGATGGAACACAATCCGCCACCATCGATAAAAGGAAAATATATTAGAATTAAATTCGTTTCACAATTACCAACTCACGCCCCGGCATTTGCCTTTTTCTGTAATCTACCGCAATATGTAAGGGATGATTACAAAAGATTCTTAGAAAATAAGCTCCGCGAGCATTTTGATTTCGAAGGAGTGCCTGTGCGGGTGTTCTTTAGAAAGAAATAGAAATGAAAACACTGTTTTTTGTACTACTATTTGTTACGCCACTTTTTTCAATTTCGCAGGAGTTGGATATAATCAGTGATGTTAAAACAGATACGACAAACAAAAAAATCAATCGTTATGGTTTGTGGGTATTACCTTCTAAAGCTCACAATATTTATGGAATAGCACTAGGATTAATAGGTTCAGAAGCCATTTGCAATAAATATTACACGAAAAAATCTCATGGGTTAAACATACAGCTATTAGGTCAAGGATTCTTTGGTCCGTTTTACGTTTTCAATACGAGCTTTTTATACCATAACGACATCGTAAGTGAAATTGTATATAGCGATAGTACTAGGTTTAAACGAGTCATTCACAATGGCATTATGATTTCAGGCTTGGGAACATTCTCAGAAGACATTAATGGTATATCAATTTCTCCTTTTATCAGCATGAATCATAAGGTTAATGGAGTTTCGTTTAACTTATTTGTAAATAACATTCACAAATTGAATGGTGTTGGAATCGCGCTGTTCAATTCTACCTATCAAACTAAAGGTCTTCATATAGGTTTGATCAATAAATCAAATAAGATGAAAGGTTTACAGATTGGGTTGTGGAATGTGAATTCTAAGCGGAAGATGCCTTTTATTAATTGGTGATTCTTGAGGAGATTATTTTAAAATTTAATTTATACTTTTATAAGTAATGAACCGACCATGGATGATATTTAGTAATCTGAAATTTAAGAAAGATTAGTTCGTTTTTCTTATAGTCGTTTTTATTTTTTCGAAAACAGGTTCCTCACAATATTAAGAAAAATGTAGAGTTGGATTGAATTTTGGGTTTGAATATCATTTTAATAAAGGAAAAAACGAATGAAGGTACTCATAAATTTTGCTATAATGCTACTGATTTTCCAATCGTTTGTGACATTTTCTCAAGAACGTTACATAGGAAAGGAATTCAGTATAGGTATAGCTCCACTTTATTTAGCTGAAGTTGAGAATAATGATATTTTTGGTCAGCATTCTTATCAGGAATTTATTGCAAATCTTCATTTTAATGCTAGACTGAGCAAAAACTGGTTTGCTGGATTGCGTTCACACTTAATCCATGTCAATCAGAAATTTGTTCCAAAATACAGCAGTACAAATAGCATTGCGGGACTTTTTGGTCAGTATTCATTTATTGCTTCTCCGCGAGTCAGGTTTAGTATGGAACTTTCATTATCGTATGGTGATTATTGTAGCTGTAAGCCAAGTGAGCTTTTATATAATCAAGATTTATTCTATTTGGGTGCTGGTTTCACTGTTGATTTACAAGTTTTTAAAAACCATCCGAACTGGTGGATGAATTTCGGTTTCCAAACCTATCACATAAATGGATATTACGAAAGTATAAATAGTAAGATGCCTGTTAGATTATACGCATTAATTGGTCAATATACAGCTTCAGCGATAGGGGTTCAGTATAAATTTGGGGATAGGTCAATATTTATAAAGAATGAGTGAAACCTGAATATAACAAATGATTAGTTGCATATGGCAGTTATTCCTTCACTTTTATTGACTTGAAGGTTTTGTTTGGTTCTGTTCGAATAGTCATATCAGTTAAATATTAACTTCAGATAGGGTTTTTGTTTATATCTGAACTATTTAATTAACAAAATTTGTGATAAAAAGGTTAAATAATCGATTCTTATCAAAATAGGTTTAATCCTGTAT
>Ga0114916_1000684_pt1 | contig 21443 bp, 19 predicted proteins | sample MalvirAntarct_66_FD_83501 | JGI IMG/M metagenome (GOLD analysis project Ga0114916, IMG submission 83501) | Marine viral communities from the Global Malaspina Expedition - Malaspina viral metaG Antarct_66 | ecosystem: Environmental > Aquatic > Marine > Oceanic | place: West Anvers Island... | reverse complement strand
CTGGTGGCGTCCTCAGTGGACACGCTGGTGAACGGGATGACTGCGCTGGCAGCGGCGGAGCACCGCCGGATGTCGCTCCTGCAGGCGCGGCTGGTCACGGTGCTACTGCTACTCCCCGCGATTGCGATTGCGTGGCAGGGCTACTCAGTGTTGCGGTTGTTCCTGATTGCCGACCTACTATGCGCCGCGACGGTGGTGCCGGCACTGCTCGGACTCTGGCAACTGGCGACCACGAAGGCGGCGTTTGCGGGCGCCCTCGCGGGCCTCGCTGGGGCAGTCGGGCCGAACTGGATCGGGACTGGTTCGATCGTCGAGGCGGTTCGCCTGGCCACGTTCCCGACCGCCGTCCCCACGCTGCTCCCCTTTGCCGGAGCCCTCATCACCTCGGCGGCTGTCACCCTAGCCGTATCGCTGTACGAAGGGCGCCGCGCGGACGTGGATGCGATCGGGGCGCGCATCGAGACGCTACGCGAGGCGGGAGGCTAGGGTCGCCTTGATTGGCGGACTGCAGCCAACGCCCGGGCGTTCTGGGTAATACCGCATTCTCGACAGCGAGTCACTCTGGGGGATTGCTCGGGACTCGATGGTCACGGCGTCTAAATCGCGTAAGGTGCCAGCTGCGGGTAGACGAGGCCCCGCTGCGCTTACCAGGCTGCCACAGCCCCGTCCCATCGCTCGCCCGGCACCCAGTCCAGGAGCCGCTGTTCGACCAGCACGACGTCCGTGGGGGTTGCTTAGTCCACGTCGTCATCGGAATTGGCGAGGTTCGCGATTTCTCCTCTCGAATACTCATCTATGACCGCTCAATCGCTCGTAATCTAGCGATTTATCACCACTGAACAAACATCGGTCAGACAGCTCAGAACCGGCGAGATCACGGTCATCCCGTTCTCGATCGGCGTCTCGTTCTGAGCAGCGAGCCACCGCCTCAGCCTTCCAGAGGCGAGCCGATCCCGAAAGGATATTGGCACAACCTTTCACTTTCACCAATGGATCGAAAGGATAATGCGCTATCCTTTCAGTGTTGCCTCGGCGAGTGGAAGGTTGGTGCCCGTGGGCGGTCGTCTGATCCGTTCGGTGTGGGAGTACGACCCGACGCTCTACGCGCCGGCTCGCTATCGGCGTGCCTGCTCCTACGACGCCTTCATTCCTGATGCGCTCGCGGACCTCAAGATCTCCCTCCCCGGGGATGTCGCCGGGATCATCTCCGAGGCCGAGAAGGCGATCGCAGACCTGAACCAGCACGCAGCAGTCCCACTGGCCCCGCTTGCTCGCCTCCTGCTGAGGACCGAGTCCATCGCATCCTCCAGAATTGAAGGGATGCAGCTCGATGCGCGGAGCCTCGCACGCGCCGAGGCGAACCTCGACACGGGGCGGCGCGTCGGACCAGAAGCGACGGACATCCTCGCGAACATCGCTGCGATGGAGTTGGCGATCGAGCGCACCGCGTCGGGGCCGCTGGATGTCGCGCACCTCCCGGAGATCCACCGAGCGCTCATGGCCCGCAATATCCACGCTGAGATGGGTGGCCGGGTTCGGATGGTGCAGAACTGGATCGACGGGAACAACTACAACCCCTGCGGTGCGGCCTTCGTGCCGCCACCCCCCGGCGACGTCCCGGCGCTGCTCGCCGACCTCTGTGACTTTGGCAACGACGAGCATCTGTCGCCGCTGGTGCAGGCTGCGATCGCGCACGCTCAGTTCGAGACGATCCACCCCTTCGAGGACGGGAACGGACGGACGGGGCGCGCGCTGGTGCAGGTGATCCTGCGCCGACGCGGCCTTGCCCCAGCCTACGTGCCTCCGATCAGCGTGATGCTCGCCCGCCACAAGGAACGCTACATCGAGGGCCTGACGCTCTTCCGGGAGGATCGGATCGGCGACTGGATCGAGATCTTCGCCGAGGCGACGGCCGCCGCTGCCCAACTCGCGCGCCGCTACGCCCAGGAAGTGGTTCAGCTCCAGGCGGCCTGGCGAGAACGGCTCGCGCGGCACGTCAGCCCGCGCTCAGACGCCGCCGCCTGGGCGATCATCGACGCCCTCCCCGCGCACCCGGTCATCACGACGAGCGTCGCGACAACGGCGGTGCAGCGGACTCGACCGGCCGTCGCGAACGCCATCGTTCAGCTGGAGTCGTGTGGCGTCCTGATCCCGGTCAACCAGTCACGGCGCGCCTGGGAGCCCGACGGTTTGCTCGACCTGATCGTCGGCCTCGAGTCCGGGCAACCGCCGATGCGGGAGTCCTCTGACTAGGACCCCAGACCTTGGAACGGCGTCATGCCTACCGCATATGGACATGAGTGAGCGCGATGATCTGAGGCAGGTGGAGACGGAGACGTGGTTGTCAGTGACTTCGGCATGTCGCACCGACGCCGAGTTCCGAGGGATGCTGGGGCATGCCCATGCGTTTTCAAACCATTGCAGAATTCTCGACGAGAGCCTTAGGCTGGCGGCGGTCGCGGGCCTCCCCTCTCCTTGGCGGGGCAGGCCCTCCGACTCCAACCGCAGAGGTGGTTCCCGATGAATCTTCAGAAGCCCGTCCCTGAGGCCTCTCCCGAGAGCCAACCATACTGGGATGGTCTGCGTGCCCATGAGCTACGCATCCAGCGCTGCAATAGTTGTGGGCGTGGCTACTTCTACCCGCGCCCGTTCTGCCCGCGTCCCGGGTGCCACTCGCGCGATGTCGAGTGGATCACGGCCGCAGGCACGGGCAAGCTCCACTCCTACGTGATCGCCCATCGCGGCCATCCCGCCTTCGATGCTCCCTACGTCATCGCGGTCGTCGAACTCGACGAGGGTGGGCGCATGATGACGAACATCGTCGGGCTGGAGGATCCGTCGCCCGAGCAGCTCTCCGTCGACGCTCAGGTCGAGATCGTCTTCAACGACGTGGACGACCAGATCACCCTGCCGGCCTTTCGGCTCAAGTAGAGAGGCTGCCTGAGATGTTCGACTCGCGAGAACTTAGCCACAAAGTCGCCATCGTCGGTGCTGCCGAGACCAACGAAGTTGGTGTCCTGCCCGATCGCTCGCAGGTCCAGCTGCACGCGGAGGCGGCGTTCAACGCGCTGGATGACGCCGGCCTCACACTCGACGACATCGATGGGTACGCCGGGATCGCCGGCGCCGGCGTGACCGAGTACCTCGGCATCATGCCCCGCTGGATCGACGCGACCGGCGTCGGAGGGTGCTCCTTCCTGATCCACGTCAGTCACGCGGTCGCGGCGATCGCCGCGGGGTACTGCGACACCGTGCTGATCACGCACGGCGAGTCGGGACGCTCTCGAGTGGGCACGGCTCGCCCGGGGCCCGCGCCCCAGACCACGAGCGGTCAGTTCGCCCAGCCCTTCGGGATCGCGGGGCCGGCCACGATGTTCTCGGTCCCGATCGCGCGGCATATGGCGACGTACGGCACCACGGAGGAGCACCTCGCCGCGGTGTCGGTCGCGACCAGGCAGTGGGCCGAGCGGAACCCCCGGGCGATGATGCGCGACCCGATCACGATCGAGGATGTCCTGCAGTCACGGATGATCGCGTGGCCGCTGCACCTGCTGAACTGCTGCCTCGTGACGGACGGTGGCGGCGCGCTCATCCTGACCTCGGAGGAGCGGGCTCGCGACCTCCCGAAGAAGCCGGTGTACGTGCTCGGCCGCGGCGAGGCCGCGCAGCACCAGGACATCAGCCAGATGTGGGACTTCACAGAGTGGACCGCGGCGGCGCAGATCACCGGGCCGGAGGCCTTCCGGATGGCCGGCCTCGGTCATGCCGACATCGACCATCTGATGCTCTACGACGCGTTCTCCCACACGCCGATCTACGCGATGGAGGCGCTCGGGTTCGTCGGCCCCGGCGAGGGCGGCCCCTGGTTCGCAGAGATGAACTCCGCGCCGGGCGGGACGTTGCCGGTCAACACGAACGGTGGCGGCCTCTCGTACACGCACACGGGGATGTACGGCATGTTCGCGATCCAGGAGGCCATCCGGCAGTTGCGAGGCGAGGCGGCGGCCCAGGTGGATGGCGTCAAGACATCGCTGGTGCACGCGCCCGGCGGGATGTTCTCCGCGACGGCCACTCTCATTCTCGGGAACGAGTAGGCAATACCGCCTCACGAGGGCGGACGCGGAACGTCTCAGGCCGGTGCCGGTGCCGGTCGGCCTAGGGGCGGCGGGTGCCGATGGCGGCCGCGACCGCATGGCGGGCGGGCTTCGACGGGACGCCGGGGGTCGCGCGAATGCCATCGAGGAGCATCGCGACGATCTGATCTGAGATCTCTTCGATCGTGAGCCGGCCACCCTTGGTGTACCAGAAGGTCAGCCAGTTCGCTGCGCCCAGGACCGTGTGCGCGGCCATGTGTGGATCGACGTCACGCCGGAAGATGTCAGACTCCTGCCCGCTCCGGACGAGGTCCGTGAGGAGCCGGGCGTACTGGTGGTGCATCGAGTCGTGCGGCAGCGGTTCAGACTCGCCGCGCTTCACGAAGGTCTCCACGAACCACTGAGATGACTCGGGGTAGAACTCGTCGATCGTCGCGAGGTGTGCCCGAATGATGTGCTCGAGTCGCTCGTCCGCGGGCGTCTCCGAGTGGGAGATCACCACGGCCTGATCCAGCAGGCGGCGGAGCCGCCGCGCGTTGACCTTCTGGAGGAGCTCGAACTTGCTCGTCGTGTAGTAGTAGAGGCTGCCCTTGAGGACGCCCAGCTCATCGGCGATGTCTTCGAGGCGGGTGCCCTCGTATCCCTGTTCGCCGAACAGGCGGGCCGCAACGTCGAGGAGGTGGTCGAGATCTCGTACTTTGGTCAAGGTCTGCCTCAGGTGATGCGCATGCTCACCCTAGCGCATCTGTCCCCGTTGGGCACCCGCCGATCGCACGCGGACCGGCCCTACGACGCGTCCCTACGACGCGTCGTTACGCGACCGCCCCTCGGCCCGTGAACTCGGCGATCTGCTCCGCGCTGTACCCGAGGTCGCCCAGGACGATCTCAGTGTGCTCGCCCGGGTGAGGCGCTGTCGTTCGCACCGCGCCGGGGGTGGAGGAGAACTTAGGGCCGATGCCCACCTGGTTCAGGCGTCCCACCACCGGGTCATCGACCTCGACGACCATTCCGCGCGCACGCGCATGCTCGTTGGCCAGCGCTTCCTCGAGGTTGAGCACCGGCGCTACGCAGAGCTCGATGCCCTGGAGCTCGGCGAACCACTCGTCTCGGGTCTTCGTGCGGAAGAAGGCCGTCAGGTGCTCCCGGAACTCGGCGTGGCGGGACTGGTCGTACTCGGCGTCGATCATGTCCTCTCGCCCGACCACGCGGCAGAGCGCCTCCCAGAACTGCGGCTCGAGTGACCCGATCGAGAGGTACTTCCCGTCGGCGCACTCGTACACGTCGTAGTGAGGTGAGCCGCCGGAGAGGCCCGGCTGGCCGGGGGCTGGTGGCGGGCCGCCTGCGAGGACCCCGCCGCTCTGACTTGCGAGCAGATAGAGCACCCCATCCGACATCGACATGTCGAGGTACTGGCCCTTGCCTGTCTGTTGCCGTCCGACCAACGCCGATGTGATCGCGAATGCGGTCATGAGTCCGCCGCCGGCAAAGTCCGCCAGCGTGTTGATCGGGATAGCGGGCTTGCTGCCGGGACGTCCGATCCCCGCGAGGGCGCCGCCGACCGAGATGTAGTTCAGATCGTGACCGACCAGGTCGCGGTACGGGCCGGACTGGCCATAGCCCGAGAGCGACGCGTAGACGATGCGGGGGTTGGTCTGCGAGATCGCCTCGTACCCCACGCCCAACCGGTCCGTCACCCCGGGCCGGAACCCCTCGAGGAAGACGTCCGCATCCTTCGCGAGGTCATGGATGATGCGCGGTCCGTCCTTGTCCTTGAGGTTCACGACGATCGACTTCTTGTTTCGCCCGAGGGGGTTGTGGGCACGCTGGCGTTCCTGCGCCTCGAGGGGTCGAGTCGCGCCCGCGGAACGGAACGCGTCTGATGGCGGGTCGACGACGACGATGTCCGCGCCGAGGTCGCCCAACAGCATGGAGGCGAAGGGGCCCGGCGCGAGGCGCGAGAGGTCCACGACCTTGATTCCGCTCAGGGGGCCACTCATTGCCGCGATCCTTTCGTCGACACCGTGCTTGCCGCGCCGCAACCTAGCGGCTGCGTGCGAAGGGAGTCAAACGTCGTTTGATACGCACCATCGGGGCCCGAGGCGCACTACGACTGCATCCGTGCGAGGAGTTGGATCGCACTGCGCGTCGCGTCGACGTTACGGCCGTCCACGGTCGGCACCGTGCTGACCATCAAGTGCTCGAACTCGTGACCCAGGGTCTCGATCCGTGCGCGGATCTCGTCCTCGGTGCCGTAGACGACGAGGGCGTCGACGAGGTCGGGGGAGAAGCGTGGCTCGCTGCTCGGTGGATGTCCTGCCGCAGCGAACATGTCGCGATAGAACTCGAACTGTGTGTACGCGCCGAACGAGGTCGAGGCCGCCTCGGCTACGCGCACCGGATCAGTGTCCTGGCAAACCAGGAGATGCAGCACGATCGGTGGCCGCTCGCGCCCAGCACGCTCCGCGCCGCGTTCGAGGGCTGGCGTTCCGCGCGTCCGGACGTAGTCGGGCGGGCAGAGCCACGTGATCGCGCCATCGGACAGCTCGCCCGCGAGCTCGAAGGAGCCCTCCTGCAGGGCGGACACCATCACTGGTGTCCCGGGCGCGGCCGCGAGGCGTGCACGCGCGGAGAGGTGGGCGCCCTCGACGCGAGTCGCGCCCGTGTGGAGCGCCTCGCGGAGGATCGCAACAAACTCGCGGACGTGTGCGAGCGGGTGGTGGAAGTCGACACCGAACGCCCGCATCGCGCCCGGTGTGCTGGAGCCGACACCGAGGACAAGGCGGCCGGGCGCCAACGACTCGACGACGAGCGCCTGCTGCGCGAGGGCAAGGGGGTGGCGGGGCCAGGTCGGGATGATCGCGGTCCCCAACTGCACCCTCGTGGACCGCGTCGCCCCGGCCGCGAACAGCGTCAGGGGATCAGCGGAGACGCCGCCCGCCTGCAGCCACACGGCGTCGATCCCCGCAGCGTCTGCTTCGGCGATCAGCTCGACCGTCGCTGCGGGCGTCGCGCCTCGTAGCGTGAGCCCGATCATCGGCGGCCCCCGCCGTGCCCCGCGCGGGTCGGCGCGGAACCTCCCATGCCGGAGCGATCGCGGCCGGTCAGTAGAGGACCTCTTCGGCGATGAGGCGGCCGACCTCGTCCGGTTCGAGTCCAAGGATCTCCGTCGCGACCTCGAAGGTGTGCTCGCCGAGGAGGGGCGCGGCCGCCCTCACCTCGTGAGGCGTCTCGGAGAGCCGGAACCCCGGGCCGTCGTAGGCACGCCTCCCTGCCTCCGCGTGGTCGAGGTAGGCGTAGTAGGAGCGCGCTTCGAGGTGGTCGTCATTCAGGAGCTCGCTGGCCTTGAGCACCATCCCGGCCGGGACTCCGGCCGCTCGCAGGGCGCCCGTCACCTGCTCGCCCGTATGCGATGCGGCCCACTCGCCCACCTCGTGGTCCAGTTCATCCTCGTGTGCCTTGCGCGCCTCGAGCGACTCGAAGCGGCCGTCAGCGAGCCACTCGAGGTGTCCCATCGCCGTGGCGGCGGCCTGCCAGTGATCCTCGGAGATGCACGCGATGGCGACCCAGCGGTTCGCCTCGCCCGAGTAACTCGCGACACGGTACGCCCCGTGCGGTGCGGCGTAGGGCACGCGGTTGCCCTCGCGACGGTACTCCACGCCCGCGTTGTCCCAGGCGAAGACCGGACCGCTGAGTGCCGCGACCGTCGACTCGAGTTGGGACATGTCGATGAGTTGTCCCTCGCCCGTGCGTCGCTTGTGGCGGAGCGCCGCGAGGATGGCGATGACGCCATGGCCGGGATTCACCACGTAGTCCGGGTAGTTCGTCCCCACGCCATTCGGCGGCTCCGACTCGTGGCCCGAGAGGTAGTTGAGACCGGTGATGGCGGACAGCACCGCGCCGAACCCGATGAACTCCGTGTGCGGCCCGGTCAGGCCTTGCATCGGCTCGTACAGGCCGATGATCCCCGGGTTCGCGGCCTGCACCTCGTCCCACGTCAGGCCCACCTGACGCACGGCGCGGTTGGTCATGTTCGTCATGAACACGTCTGCCCACTGCACCAGCCGCAGCCCGAGTTCGCGGCCCTCCGGCTTCGCGAGGTCGATCGCGACGGAGCGCTTCTCGGCGTTGAAGTTGTTGTAGAACCCGCCCACATTGAGGCTCGGGTTCCCGATGGGACGGGGAGCCACGGTGCGCAGTCCATCGGGGCGGCGTTGCGTCTCGACGCGGACGACGTTGGCACCGAGGTTCGCGATCGTGCGGAGCGCGATCGGACCGGCTCCGAACCACGTCGCATCGAGCACGCGCAGGCCACGCAGCGGTCGTCGGTCGTCGGTCATTGGGCGCCGCCACCCGCGAGCAACTCGTCTGCCGGCACGCCCGCCTCTTCCAGCACCTCGCGCGTGTGTTCGCCGAGGCGGGGCGCGGGGCGTCCGAGGTGAGCAGGGGTGCGTTCGAGCATCCACGGCGGTCCGGGGTAGCGGAGCGTCCGCCCTCGCGTCGGGTCGAACACGTCCCGGAACCAGTCTCGAGCGCGGAGTTGCTCGTCCGCCGATACCTCGGGAGGTGCGTTCACCGCACCGAGGAGCACGCGACGTTGCTGGCCGCGTTCGTACAGCACAGTCTTGGAGTGACGCCGGAAGAACTCGGTCACCAGCGTGTCGATCCGCGCCAGCGTCTCCAGCAGTTGCGGAGCCTGCTCGGGATCCTGGATCCGCTCCATCAACTGACCTGCGTTCATCTCGTTGCGCGCGAACGTCGCGAGTGGCTCCTCCTGCAGCGGGCCCCGGCCCTCCATCTCCTCGATGAGGTCGACCAGCCCGGGGAATCCGGAGCCCGCGTTGCCGCTGCACATCGCGAAGATGAAGCCGTCGGCCGTCTCGTAGATGCCGAGTCCCGGCATCTTGAATCCCCCAGGACGCAGGCCTCCCAGGCGCTCGCGGTCGGTCCCGAGGATGTCGGCCTGCTGCATCGCGGTCTCCTGGGCGATGAGCAGCGCCTCCTGCATGGACACCTCCACGAGCTGGCCGATGCCGGTCTCGTCGCGGTGCAGGAGGGCGGCCATCACGCCGGCGGCCGCATTGATCGAGGCGCAGCGATACCCCTGGTGGTCGGGGAGGTTCCGTGGGGGGCCGTTCAGTACGCCGTTGAGGTGCATCAACCCCGCCTGCGCGACGGCAACCATGTCGGAGGAGGGCACTCCGGCGAGAGGGCCGCTCAGCCCCCACTCCGTGATCGAGGCGTGGATGAGCCCCGGGTTCACCTCGCGCAGCTCCGCCGGCGCGAACCCGAGCTCGCTCGCCCGTGCCGGCGACCACGACTCGAGCACGATGTCGGCGGACTTCACGAGGCGGAGGAAGGCCGCCCGCCCCGAGGGATCGTCGAGGTCCAGCGCGACGCTGCGCTTGTTGGCGTTCAGCAGCAGGAACTGCAGTCCTGCCTCGGACTCTGGTGCGTCCGGCAGCGCGGGCAGCCAGCGTCGAGTCGGATCGCCGTCGAGCGGCTCCACCTTGATGACGTCCGCTCCGAGGTCCGCGAGCAGGTAACCGGCGTAGTGCCCGATAACGTCAGTCGCGTCGATCACCCTGATGTCGCTGAGGACTGCGCTCATCGGTGTTCCACCTCTCGACGCCGCATCGACATCGGAACTGTGAGGGGCCTTGTGGTGCCGGAACAGACAGCGGTGCAAGAGCATCCCTTGCGCGCGAGAACCTACTGCGACGAAACCGAAGCAGTCAAACCCCGTTTGATGGTGTCACGCACACCTGGAACGAGAGGTCGAGCGCCGGAACGCTCGCGGTTGTCGCCAAGCCCCGGCCACGGGAACCGCACCCGAGGGCGATTACCCGCCTGATTGACAGGCGAGCGAGCACGTTGCTAGGTTCCGCCGCGCATCGATTCAAACACCAGTCGAAAATGACTGGATCCCCGCGAACCACTCTCGAGAGGGGTGCTCAATGGCAGGACGACTGGACGGCAAGGTGGCGATCGTGACCGGCGCCGGCCGCGGGATCGGCCGCGGAGAGGCGCTCGCACTCGCCGCCGAAGGAGCCGCGGTGGTCGTGAACGACCTCGGCGCGTCCGAGGCCGGCGAGGGCGCGGATAGCACGCCAGCGGAGCAGGTGGTCGCCGAGATCACGTCGCAGGGTGGACGCGCGGTCGCCAACTACTCGGACGTGTCGGACTTCGATGCCGCCGGCGAGATGGTCCGACAGGCCCTCGACGAGTTCGGGGGCCTCGACATCCTCGTAAACAACGCCGGCATCCTCCGCGACCGCATGGTCTTCAACATGACCATCGAGGAGTGGAACGCGGTTATCGCGGTCCACCTCACGGGGACCTTCAACACCGTGAAGCATGCCGCGATCGTCATGCGGCAGCAGCGCTCCGGGCGGATCATCAACACGAGCTCCAGCTCCGGGCTGGGCAACGCCGGCCAGGCCAACTACGCCGCGGCGAAGGAGGGCATCGTCGGGCTCACGCGCACGGTCGCCCGCGACCTGGGGCGCTATGGCGTGACCTGCAACGCGCTCCGCCCCGCCGCCGCGACGCGGCTTACCCAGTCCACGGAGATGGAGGCTGCTCGGCAGGCCCGGATCGCCAGAGGTGAGTCGGCTGGCTCGATGGGCAGCGGCATGGCCGCCGATGGCATCGCACCGCTGGTCGTCTACCTCGCCTCGGACGAGGCATGGAACATCAACGGCCGCGACTTCGCGATCCGCGCCGGATCCGTCGGCCTCTACACCGTCCCCCAGGTCGAGGCGAGCGCCTTCGCACGCGGCGACTCCTGGACTACCGACGAGATGTTCGAGGTCTTCCCGCGGACGCTGGGGCCGCTGCTGACGAACGCCTGGGCTCCAAAGGACGCGACCGCATAGCGCGACGCACCACGACGCACCACGACGCACCACGACGCACCGCGACGCACCGCGACGCACGAGGGGGAAGCCGATGACAACCGAGCCGACGACGCTGGTGACTCCCGAGATGGAGACGGCGAAGGGCGTATGGGGGCCGGAGACGACCTCATACCCGGTGTCCGAGTCCGACATCCGGAAGTGGGCGATCGCGACCTACTGGCCGGAGACGCCGCCGCGGATCTTCTGGGATGCCGACTACGCACGAGGCACCCGCTGGGGCGGGATCATCGCGCCGCGCGATTTCAACCCCTTCGCCTGGCCGGTCCAGCGGCCGGGACGCCAGGGCGCCGGCCCGGTCCCCGGCCAGCGGCCGAAGAAGGGCGAGAACATTCTCAACGGGGGCCAGCGCGACTCGTACTTCGCGCCGATCGCACCCGGTGATGTCATCACTTCGCGTTCCCGTCTCTCCCACTGGGAGGAGCGCGAGGGCCGGCACGGGCTCACGCTCTACCAGTTCAACGAGACCGAATGGACCAACCAGCGGGGTGAGCTCGTGAAGCGCCGTATCTCCACCGGGATCCGGTACTAGCCGGCCCCACCGAAGGGATCTGACGTGGCCTACAACGTGTACTTCGAGGACATCGAGGTTGGGTACGAGATGCCCGCCTTCGAACGCCAGACCGACTTCATGAACTGGAATCGGTACGCGGCGGTGAACGACGAGTTCGTCTACCTCCACATGGACGACGAGGTCGGCAAGGCGGCCGGGCAGGGTGCGGCCTTTGGCATGGGCAACCTCCGCTGGGCGTACGTGATGAACGCCCTGACCGATTGGATCGGCGACGAGGCCGAGGTCCGCGAGCTCTCCATGCAGTTCCGGGAGATCAACCACAAGAACGACCTGCTGACGACACGCGGCATCGTGAGCAAGAAGGAAGTGGTGGACGGCGAGCACCTCGTCCACCTCGACATCAACGTGCTCAACCAGGACGGCACCGCGACGGCGCCCGGAACGTCGGTCGTCGTCCTCCCCTCGAGGAGCTAGCGATCCCCGAGGAGCGAACGGACCGCCTCAACTGGCCGTCTGCACGGCCTAGACAGGACAGCCAGATGGTCGACTTTCGAGACACTGAGCAGGAAGCCGCATTCCGTAGCGATGTCCGCGCGTTCATCGCCGAGCACGGTGACAAGGGGGCGGGCTCTGGCGAGGAAGCCCGCGCCGATCGAGCCACGCTCGATCCATGGCGTGACGCCCTCGTCGAGCGCGGCTGGATCGCCCCGGCCTGGCCGGTGGAGGTCGGTGGGGCCGGCCTCTCGATCATCGAGCAGTTCATCCTCAACCAGGAGTTCGCCGAGCACGGGCTGGCGAACGTCGGCGGCCTGGGGGTCAACTTCTTCGGGCCCGCCCTCATCATCCACGGGACCGACGAGCAGAAGCGCGAGCACCTCGGTGCGCTGCTCCGCGGAGAAGTGATGTGGTGCCAGGGGTGGTCCGAGCCGGGCGCTGGCTCCGACCTCGCGTCGCTCCAGACGCGAGCGTTGCGCGAGGGTGACGAGTACATCGTCAACGGCCAGAAGATCTGGACGTCGGGCGCGCAGTTCGCGGACAAGATGTATCTGCTGACGCGCACCGATCCTGATGCGCCCAAGCACCGAGGGATCTCGCTGCTCACGCTCGACATGCGCCAGCCGGGTGTCTCCGTCCGGCCACTCACCACGATGGACAACCGGCAACCCTTCAACGAGGTCTTCTTCGAGGACGTCCACGTGCCGGTCTCGAACCGAGTCGGCGAGGAGAACCGCGGCTGGTATGTGGGAATGACGGTGACCGACTTCGAACGCTCCAGCATCGGCAGCAACGTCGGCGCCCAGCGGCGACTGCGCGAGACGCTCAAGATCGCGGTCGGTCATGCCGAGCACGAGGTTCGAGGCCGCGCCAGCTATCAGTGGCGACACGACTTCACCGACCGGTGGATCGAGGCGGAGGTCTCCAGGCTGTTTGCCTACCGAGTGGTGACGATGCAGAATCGCGGCCTCGTGCCGAACCACGAAGGTTCGATGGCGAAAGTGTTCCTCTCAGATGTCGGGCAGCGGATCGCCGCGACCGAGCTGAAACTCTACGGGCTCTACGGGGGCCTCTGGGACCAGGGCCGCAGCGAGGCGGAGGGGGGAGCCGTGGCGACGAGGTTCCTCGGCGCCGTGTCCCGTTCGATCGCCGGGGGCACCTCAGAGATTCAGCGGAACATCATCGCTACCCGCGGGTTGGGTCTGCCGCGAGGCTAGTTCCCCAGAGGCAGTCGCAGGTCGCCGGGTCCCTCCCCCGGCGGTCTGCGACTGCCTCTGGGTGCCCGGCCGAACACCGGTCGCGTCTCAGGCTCGGACAGTGCTCCCATTCCTCCACCCGAAACCGCGACGAGATGGTTAGGCTGCCCCAGGTTTTCAAACGAGAGTTGACAATCTCTGGGCCCACGATTCTAATCGCGTTTGTAATTCATCTTCGCGCGACCAGAGGGGAATCTTGATGTCGCAGCACTACTGGAACCGGCGAGTGAGCCGGCGTTCGATCGTCCGTGGATCCGGCCTGGGGGTGGCGGGTCTGGCGGGCGCGGCCCTCCTCGGCTGCAGCTCTGAGGACTCGTCGAGTACGCCGACGGCCGCTGCACAGACCAACAACAGCAGCTCGTCCGGGGCTGGTGCCTCCTCAAGCCCGGTCGCTGTCGAGGAGTTGCGGCTGACCGCCGGACTGTACGAGGGCCCCGTGCCGGCCACGATCGCTGAGCAGAACCCGCTTGAGTACGGCGAGTACGGCGGCGTGCTGAAGGCCACCTACCTCGACCCGCCGACGATGGACATCAACCGCGCGCTGTCCTGCACGGTCGCGCACCCACTCCTCTACACGAACAACAAGCTCGTCCGCGGCGCCACGGGGCCGAACGCCGACCCGTTCCTCGTCAACATCGAGCCGGATCTGGCCGAGTCCTGGGAGTCTGCGGACGGCTCGAGTTACACCTTCAAGATCCGCAAGGGCGTGAAGACGCACAACGTCGCGCCCGTGATGGGACGCGAGTTCACGGCGGAGGACGCGCGCCTCTCGCTGGAGCGCTACCGGGCCGGCGGCCCGCAGGCCGATGTGTACGAGCACGTCACCTCGATTGAGACGCCCGACGACCACACCGTCGTGGTCAACCTGGATCGACCGCTGCTCGACTTCCCGTCGGACATCGCGGCCTGGGGCTTCATGTTCCTCAAGGAGCTGATGGAGGACGACGCGGAACTCGGGGCGAGGGCGGTAGGCACGGGCCCGTTCGTGCAGAAGGACTGGATCCCCAAGGAAGGGTCCGTCTTCGAGGCTCACCGGGACTACTTCGAGGAAGGCCTACCGTTCCTCGACGGAATCGAGACCTACGTCCAGAACGACTCGGCCGCGGCGCAGGCAGGGTTCGAGACCGACAACTACTTCCTCTGGACCGCACGGGACAACTCGTCCGCCCAGGAGATGGCCGATCGGTCGGACACGTACGTCAATCAGACGATGCCGCTGTCGAACATCCCCAACACGCGCGGCTGGTGGTTCCAGATGCAGAACCCGACGTTCGGTGACGAGCGGGTTCGGCGCGCGATCTCGCTGGCGTTCGATCGGAACGAGTTCGACCTGGCGGACACGGGCGGCGACAACGTGAACCCGGAGGGCGCCTTCTCGTTCATCTCGACCCCTCCCTGGCCGCTGATCTTCGACCAGTTCCCGACCGCGGCTGTGCAGGGGCCCTGGTATCAGCACGATCCGGCGGAGGCCTCGAAGATGATGCAGGCGGCCGGGTACTCGGCCGCCAACCCGCTCACGTTTGAGATCGCGGGCTGGTACCAGCGCACCGTGGTGCCCAACATCGCGCTGCCGCTGATCAACGCCGCCCTCCCGGAGGTGAACATCACCTGGCGGGAGGTCGACAACCCGACGCACGCCACGATGATGGCGGACCGCAACTTCCCGGATGCCCTCGGATACCTGATCCCGCCGTTCTACTCCTTCGACCTGTGCACCTATCCCTGGTACCACAGCGACGGGGCGGTGAACTACAACAACGTCAGTGACGCGACCCTCGACGGCCTCCTTGAGACCCAGCGCACGGAGGCGAACCCGGAGGCCCGACAGGCCCTCTGGAAGGACATCTGGGACCGTATCCACGACCAGGTCTACGAGATCGCCTACCCGGCAGCCCTGCAGCGGTCGGGCTGGCACAACTATGTCCTTGGCTACCGTCCGCACGCCTGGATGGGTGCCTACGGCTGCTACACGAGTGATCAGGCCCGCGGGATGTGGCTGACCGGGGACTCCCCGATGCGCCAGGGGTGAGCTCGTAAGGGACGCGCAGCAGAGCCTGACGGCTCCTGAGTCACAGACGTGTACCTCGTTTCCCGATCCGCATACAGGCGGCGGGAAACGGGGTGCACGGTTTGTCTAGCGGGGGATGAGCCCACCCGGGAGGAGTCAGCGATGACCATCGGAGTCCAGGAGGTACTGGCTCGCTCCACCGATCGCCTGCTGCAGGGGACGGTGCTTGCCCTCCAGGATCTGAGCCCTGAAAAGCTTCATTTCCGCCCGGGCGGACCGTCTAACTCCATCGGGTTCGATGCCTGGCACATCGCGCGGACCGCGGACAACGTCGTCCGTTTTGTCTTTGAGCGTGAACAGCCTGTCTGGGTGCAGCAGGGACTGCACGAGGCGTGGCGGTTCCCGAAGGTCGAACAGGGCACGGGGATGGATCCATCCACCGCGTTCGCTCTGCGCTTTCCGGCCGCCGAGGAGCTGGCGCGCTATGTATCCGATGTGGCAGCAGCGATTGTGCCCCGTCTCCATGAGATGTCTGATGACGAGCTCCGCCAGGAGGTGACGATCAGGCCCCAGGGGTTGCTCACGCGGTGTGACGCCGTCACCCAGGTGGTGGTCGACCACGGCAACAATCACAACGGCGAGATCAATCTCCTCCTGACGCTACTCGGGAAGCCCGGCTTGGGCATCTGATAGCCGGACTTCCCATGGTCCTCCCCAGCTCTTCCTCGTCGCCGAGGCTGCAAGGGAGCCAGCGGCGACTTGGCCTGCATCGCATCAATGGTCTCCGCTGCTCCCACCACTACGAGGTGCGAGCGCGCCCGCGTGCGCGGCAAGGCCGAGCGCGCACGGAGTGGCCGGCTCCCCTAGGGCACCGGCGACGGCATGTACGGCTACCGGTACGACCCGGCGTCGGGGACGCGCTTCGTCGACGAGACGCAGGCCGACGTCGTGCGGCGCGTCTTCGACGACTTCATCGCGATCGGCACCTGCCACGGGCTCGCCCAGCGCCTCAACGCCGAAGATGTCCCCTCGTTCGGTGGCGGTCGCTGGTACCCGCTGACGATCCGCCGGCTGCTCATGAACGAGGCCTACACGGGCCGCACGGTCTATCGACGCACCGTCACGCGGAAGGTCCGCGACGTGGCGCGGGGCCGCTGGGTGCGGCGCGTCGAGGAACGCCCCGAGTCGGAGTGGATCGAGATCGAGGGCGTGACGCCAGCCCTCATCTCGCGCGAGACGTTCGAGGCCGCGCAGCGGCGGATGTCCGATCCCGAGCGCCGGCGGCGCCGCGAGCCGACGCGCGCCTACTCGCTGCGGGGGCGCGTGCGCTGCGGCGAGTGCGAGGCACCGCTGGTCGGGCACGCCGTGAACAACGGTCGCTACCACTACTACCGCTGTCCGAACGGGACGAGCGGCCCCGGCGAGCACCGCTGCGGCTCGAAATACGTGCGCCTCGAGCGCCTCGAGGCTGCCGTGAAGTCGGTGCTCGCGGAGTTCCTCTCGTAGCCGGAGCGTGTCATGGACGAGGTGACGCGGATGGTGGCGGAGGCGGAGGCATCGCCCCGGGAACTGCTCACCGCACGCTCGGAGCTGGCAGAACTGGATCGGCGCCAGAGCCGCCTGGCCCAGCTCTACACGCGTAGCGACATGCCGCCGAGCGTGCTCGAAGCGGAGTCGTGTGCCCTCGCCGATCGGCGCTGGAAGTTGGAGGCGCGGATCCGCGAACTGGAACCGAGTGCCCCACGGGGCGCTGCGATCGAGGCACTGAGGCGGGATTTGCCGGGAATACTGGAGAAAATCCGCGAGCAGATTAGCGTGGGCGGCGAGGACGACTTCGAGCTACTGCTACGCGCCGTGGATGCCCAGATCACGGCGACAGCGAAGGGCGCGACCATCGCCGGGACGCTGCCAATAATTGATCAGTCGTGTGAGTCTTTCGCTACCACTGAACAAACATCGGCATGACGACGCGCTCGTGCGAAAAGGGATGCGCGCCTTTTCGCGTGGCGCTCGCGCTCTGACACCCTCAACCGAGCTCGTACGGGGCCAATCACGCCGTCACAGCAGCTAGCCACACCCCTCGTCGCGCCGCAGTTCATGCAGTGGGAGGAATCGGTGCTGGCGAGCGTGGCGACACCAGCGTCACGCAGCGGTTGGCAGGGTGGCGCTCCCGCTGGTGAACGCATCGCCCGCGATCGGTCCGACTATGCCCGTCGCTACGGTCGCGCTCACCTGATCGCGGGCGAGCGAATAGCCTGCTGCGCTTTGGCAAACAGGAGCAGCACCGTCTTCAACTGCAGCCAGCGTCACGTCGAGGTTGAGGTACGACTCTGGCGCCGCAGACGATCGCAAAGGGAGGCTTCCGGGCGCAGCCGCTGAGGGTTGTCGTCGGCGGCCACGGGCGGTTCGCCGGAGCACTTGGTACCCACATCGCTGAGTGCGATGAGGCTTGGGGCGAACTTGGCACCGAGTGGCTCGAAGAGCACGAGGTCGGCGATTCCGTCGTTCAGCTCGAGCACACCCCGGCCACCATCGTCTTGTGGGGTACCTACCGTGCTGCGCGCCGACACTTCACCGCTGTTCGCCGTCCCGTGCGTAGCACCCGTAACGCCCCGACGGCTCCCAGACCGTCGTTCGCGACCTGGGCGTGCTGAGCACCGGCGGCTACGTGAGCGATGGCGATCGCGTTGAATGGGTCCTCGTTGCCACGTCCAGGGAGACAGGCGCGAACCTACGCCGGCGGCACCAACCGTCCGCGAGGTTCGCGCCTGTCTCAGTCTTGCTGGTCATGAACTGCTAGCCGCGGGGTAACCCGAGGCCGCGAGTCGCGATGATGTTCCTCTGAATCTCGGATGTGCCTCCCGCGATGGTCATCGGGACGGACCACACGTAGCCGTGGGTGAACATCGCCCGCAGCGGGGCGTAGTTGCTCTCTTCATCCCAGATGTTCGCATAGAGCCCGAACGCCCGCGTCCCCACCCGCTGGAGTCGTTGGAGCGACTCAGAGCCGAACATCTTGACCATCGAGGACTCGTAGTTCGGGATCTGGCCGGCGGCTTGGATCGAGACGATCCGGAGCGACATCGACTCCTCGATCTCGATCTCGATGAGTCGGTCCACAACCTCACCACGGAGGCTGGTGTTGCTGGCAAACCGTGATCGTTGTCGGCCTACATCCGTGTGGGCGTAGTCGATCAGATCCATGAGTTGTCGCCGCGCCATCACGGATGTCCCAATGCCGGACCGCTCGTAGTCCAGGAGGGTCATCCCCACGTACCAGCCCCGGTTCTCTTCCCCCACTCGGTTCCTCGCCGGGACATGCACATCCTCGAAGAACGTCTCGTTGAACACGTGGCCCCATCCCATGTCGATGAGTGGGCGCACGGTGATGCCCGGCGTATTTCGGTCCATCAGCAAGAATGAGATGCCCCGGTGCTTTGGAGCATCCGGGTCCGTCCGGACCAGGGCGAACAGCCAGTCCGCATGGTGGGCCCCGGACGTCCAGATCTTCTGGCCGTTCAGTACGTACTCATCTCCTTCACGGACGGCCCGAGTCTGGAGCGAGGCGAGGTCGGAGCCGGCGCCCGGCTCGGAGTACCCTTCTGCCCAGGCCACCTCACCCGAGAGGATTTTCGGCAGATGCTCAGCCTGCTGTTCTTCGCTCCCGTGCACGATCAGGGTCGGGCCGAGCATCGAGACACCCATCCCACCGACGGCAGGTGCTCCAGCCTTGGCCATCTCGTGGTTGAAGATGAATTGTTCAGTTACCGTCAGGCCCGCGCCGCCAAACTTCTTGGGCCAATGCGGCGCGATCCATCCGCGCCCCGCCAGGGACTCTGCCCATTCGCGCGCCGCCGTCTGGGCCGAATCATCGTTCGACTTCCGGTCGCTCTGCCATCCACCTTCGAACAATCCCGTGCCCCGGTTGGGGTCGCGGTAGCGCTCAGGAAGGTAATCCTGAATGAATGAGCGAACCTCTTCACGGAACTTCGCCTGCTCAGGCGAATCATTCCAGTCCATCGTGACCTCCCTAGTGTGAGCTACTCGTTGAGCCAGGGCACGACCCCTGGTGCATAGCCCAGTCCTGCCTGTCCTGACTCCTGCGCACGCCGATACTCCGTCTCGGAGTATCCCAATACATCCCGGTACACGTAGTCGTTGTCCTGACCAAGCTGTGGCGCAACCCGGCGGAGCCGGTTGGGAGTGTTCGCCATGCTGAAAATGAGGCCGGGGTACCGACGAGTCCCGTAACTATCTGATGGCAGTTCCTCAAAGAACCCCCGAGCGTCGAGTTGCGGGCAGGCGAACGCATCTGCATCGTTCTGTACCGGTCCAGCGATCACACCGCGGTCCTGCAGCGTCTGGAAGAGTTCCGCGTCGGAGCGCTCACGGGTGTATTCCGAGAGCAACTTGTCCAGCGAGGTTCGGTGCTCGTAGCGGCCCGGCTCGCTGGCGAATCGCGGATCCGACGCCAAGTCGGCCGCGCCCAGTACGTCGCAAATGGCGGACCACGCGGCGTCCGAGTCGCAGTCGATCCCGATCCACCGGTCGTCTCCCGCGCATGGGTAGTACCCGTGGGGCGCGTGTGTCCGATGCTGGTTGCCCTGTGGCCCCGCGTCCCGTTGGTTCGCGGTCCAATCCAGGATGAAGTCCCCCAGTATCGGGAGGAAGTTCTCAGCCTGGGACAACTCGATCATCTGACCACGCCCTGTCCGCCGACGCGCCCGCAGCGCCATTGCCACGCCGAAAGCGCCCATCACGCCCGCGACCGCATCGCCGGTGTACACATCGCCAGCAGCCTCCGGCGTCTCGTCCGGATAGGAGCGGATGTAGTGGTGACCGATCATCCCTTCGATGTGTGTTCCCAGGGCGCGGTAGTTCTTGTACGGGCCGGAGAGGCCGAACGCGGGCATCCGCAGCATGATCAGGTTGGGGTTGCGTTCCTTGAGCACGTCGTAGGTGAGATTGGCCTTCTCGATCGTTTCCGGGACGTTGTTCTCCACTAGGACGTCGCATTTCTCGATGAGATCCAGGAAGATCTCACGCCCTTCCGGCGTCGTAATGTCCGCCGTCATCGAGAGCTTGTTCCGTGCGTGTGAATTGAACCCGGGGCTTCGGTTCCACGGATCGTCACCGGCCTGGAAGTCCGGGTAGGCGAAGAGCGTCATGCCCATCTGCGCAAGGTGACGGAGCGCCGGCTCAGGGGGCGGTTGCATGTCGGCGCCCCGGGTCAGCGGCTGAATTCGAGTGCGGGGTTCGACACGGATGACCTCCGCCCCCCATTCTGAGAGCAACTGCGTGACGTAGGGTCCAGCCCAGACGACCGTCACATCAGCGACACGGATGCCATCCAGTGGTAGCGATGCCATGAGTCCTCCCGGTGCTTAGATGACTTCGGTCGCCCGCAGCGCTGCGATCTCGTCCTCATCGAGGCCCAACTCGGCGAGTACCTCGTCGTTGTGCTCACCGAGGAGCGGAGCCCGCAGGGGCGTCGCGCGCGGCGTATCGGACATAATGAACGGGCGGCCTGGATACTCGAACGTCCCCGCAACCGGGTGCTCGATGAGGTCCCAGACTCCTCGCTCTCGGTAGTGGGGATCGGTCACCAGGTCTTCGGGTGTGTTCACGACACCTGCGAGCAGACCGTGGGATTGGGCTTCCGCGACGATCTCTCGCTTGTTCCGGCTAATCAGCCAGACCAGGTACGAGGCACTCATCTCTTCCACGAAGGCCGGATCCAGTGTGGTGGGCTGCTGCATGAGCCTGGGGTCGCCGACGAGGTCGTCACGCCCGATCATCTTCACGAAGGCGTCCATCCGGCCACGCCCCGTCGCGAGCAGGTTGATGTACCCATCCGCCGTCGGCTTGACTCCCGAGGCTAACGAGATGCCCGCGGCCGCTGTCCGCTTTGCTGACACACCGGTATACGAATACGAGGTGAGCGTGATCGTCCGTCGGTCGCGGGTGCCGGCCTGCGTTTGATAGATGGACACGTCGATGTGGTCGCCCTCGCCGCTGCCTTCCGCGCGGTAGAGCGTCATCACTGCCGAGTACGCCGCTACCGCGCCGGCCTGCAACTGCGCGAGCTGCCCACCCAGCTTGAGCGGCTCTCGAGTCCCCGTCCCGGTCTGAATGACGGGCCCCCCCATCCCCTGATAAATG
>Ga0114916_1000679_pt1 | contig 21514 bp, 22 predicted proteins | sample MalvirAntarct_66_FD_83501 | JGI IMG/M metagenome (GOLD analysis project Ga0114916, IMG submission 83501) | Marine viral communities from the Global Malaspina Expedition - Malaspina viral metaG Antarct_66 | ecosystem: Environmental > Aquatic > Marine > Oceanic | place: West Anvers Island... | reverse complement strand
CTCTCAGGCGCTGACCGTCCCCACCTCCTTCCCCAGGCCAAAGTCGTCCGGCCCCTGTCGGGGGGTGGCCGGCCCTAGGTGGGTGGGACGCCGATCCTTAGCTTCTCTCAGGCGCTGACCGTCCCCACCTCCTTCCCCAGGCCAAAGTCGTCCGGCCCCTGTCGGGGGGTGGCCGGCCCTAGGTGGGTGGGACGCCGATCCTTAGCTTCTCTCAGGCGCTGACCGTGTGGTGTGACCGCGATCTCGTGTTTCCTGGACCGGATGGGCGGCCGCAGTGGCAGAACGTCCTCCTGCGCGGCTACCGGGCGATCCTCATGGCCTCCGGGATCGAGCGCCCCGAGGAGGTGAATTGGCACACGCTGAGGCATACGGCTGCATCGCTTTGGATCAAGGCTGGCGTCGACGTGTTCACCGTCTCCCGCCGGCTTGGTCACGCCTCGGCGGCGTTCACCATGGACACGTACACCCATCTTTTGAAGGGTCAACAGCGGCAGGCTGCGGAGGCCCTCGACCACCTACTAGCGATCTCTTGAGCGAACAGAGCGGGCGGAGGCACCTTCGTGGCAGCGAGTGAACAAGAGCTGCGGTGCGCGGGGCTCGTCGCCGATTGGCTAAGTACCGTTTCAGGAAGCGAGTGGCAGATCGATGACGGGCCGACCCTTGACGAGCAACACCCCAATCAGCCAAGCCCCGATCTACTCCTGATCGGAGGAACAAGGACGGCCGCGGTCGAGGTGAAGAGGCTTACCGGGGATTCGGTATGGAACACCTACCATGCGTCGCTTAGCTCTCTGCAGCGGTCCCTCGCGCCCCCTGGTGGCGGGCACTGGGTCCTACTCCCGTGTGACGACTTCCGCCTCCCAATGGACCTACGCACGCGCAGGCTGGTGAAGAAACAGATTGCCGCGCTAGGGCACTTGCGTCCGGGCGAGGAGGACGTCGTTGAGATACCGCGCGAGGCCGCGATCTCACTCACACGGAGCGATGGGCCCGGGCACGTCTGGTGCACCCACACCTTCACAGGAGGGGAGGAATTCGCTCTGGCTTCGGCCCGCCTCGACGGTATGTACTTCGTGGTCGACGAGGGCCAGTGGGAGCACTCATTCGTGACCCAAGCCGCGCGTGATCGCTTCGTAGACGCGCTGGTGGAGGCGTGCCTTCAGCGGGCTTCCGGAGAGCTCGCCCGCATTTCCTGGAAAGAGGAGTGGCGCCTACTGCGGGGCGATGACCTCATGCCCGGTGAGGTCGATGTTGTAGCGGTAACCGAGGCCAGGAGCGTGCCTCACGCTAACCAGGAGGCTGTAGACCTGGTCTACGGGGACGCCCTCGCCAAGTTCGAGGGCAAGCGTTGGGCGGATCTTCATATCGTGGTGCTCGATACGTTTGGTGGCGCAATGCTCTCGCTCGACTACCTGATGGACGCAATCGCCTCGTATGAGGAAATCTCTGCCGAGTTCATCGACTTCGCATTCGTCGCCGAGGAGAAGCAACTGCACCCCGCCTGGCCGACAAACACGAACGGGTGAACCCAAAATGAACCCAAATGAGAAGGCCCCTGAACGCATTTCTGCGGCTCAAGGGCCTTCTCAGATTCAGTCTGTTGGTGCTCCCAAGGGGAGTTGAACCCCTGTCTGCACCTTGAAAGGGTGCCGTCCTAACCGCTAGACGATGGGAGCACGAGCGAAAATCGTACCAGCCCTCATCGTCGCGATCATCGCGTCCCGGCTACAGCCCGTTCGAGGTCGATCCACCCCGCATGGGCGGGATGCTGCTCGGCGGGAGATCCCACGCAGCTACCTGGGCGCGCGGCTGGTAGCTCGTCGAGGCGGGCCCGAACCCCGGTGCGTTGGTGGACGCGTACGGGTTCGAGGCCGGCGCGGGAGCGGAGCTCGAGGCCTGCGTCGGCTGTGCCGGCTCGGCGGCCATCTGGGCGCTCGCGCGCTCCGGGACGCCCTCACCGTTGATCGTGGACGGGGTGCCCGAAGGCGCGCTGTCCGGGGACCCGCCGTTCTGGCTCATTCCCGGCGAGGGCTGCTGGGCCGGGGAGTCCTGTGGCTCGTCCGGCTCCTCCATCAGGTACGCCGGCTCCTGGTCGCGGCGCGAGAAGATCAGGTAGGCCACGACGGCGCCGATCATCACCAGCCCGAGGAGGAGGAACGGCCTTTTGCTCCGGGACTGTTTGCGCTGCGGGATCGAGGCCTTCTCCGCCCGCTCACGCGCAGCCTTCAGCATCGGCTCCGCTTGCTGCCGTGCTTGCTCGCGTGCCAACTTCAGGGCCGGCTCTGCCTGCTCCCGCAGTTCGGTCATGACCTCTCCCGGTTCTGGGAGCGCGTCGCGCAGAACTTCTGCCCGATGGCGTCCCCGCTCCAGTCCTCGCTGCGCAATCGAGCGCGCGTCGTGGCGCACTCGATCGGCGCGGGATTGTCTTCGTCGAAACATCTCTCACCACCTCGTCCGCTGTCCTCGCCGGCCGCGCTGTTGAGCGCAGGTCGAGAAGCAGGCGTGTACCCGTGACGACCAGAACGCGGGCATCTAGGTCCGAACTGGTCCGAGACCCCACGGTAACACTGGGTCAAAGGGCTGTTGGCAGGATTGTCCACACTGGGCGTTACAGAGGGGTAACGCTTGTCCACATTCCGCGTTCTCATCAGCAGGACGCACCCGACGGCACCTGATCTGCTCAAGCAGGCGAGACATAGGGCTGTTCCCATACGGGGACGGCGCTATAGTCGGGACAGATTTTTTCCGGAGGCCCGCATGATCTCAGATCGTCTCGATCGCCTGGTGAAGCAGTACCCCGATCGGACGAGTCCGAACCCGGGCGCCGGATATCAACTCCTGCTCCGTCTGCGCATGGAGAACCGCCCCGGGATGCACGGGAAGGTCTCGACCGTCCTGGGCGACCACGGCGCGCAGATCATCGACATTGACATCGCCGATGTGAATCCGGACCGTATCGTCCGCGACTTCATCATCCTCTGCGACGACGAGTCCCGCGCGCATGAAATCGTCGGCGCGGTACAGGACATCGACGGGGTCGAGGTGCAGCATGCCTCGGACCGTACGTTCCAGCTCCACCGCCGCGGGAAGATCTCCGTCGCGAACAAGGTGCACATCCGCACCAACGCCGAACTCGCGCACGTCTACACGCCCGGCGTGGGCCGCGTGTCGATGGCGATCCACGACAACCCGGATGCGGTGTGGTCGCTGACCATCAAGCCGAACTCGGTCGCCATCGTGACCGACGGCACCGCCGTCCTCGGCCTCGGTGACATTGGTCCGGAAGCCGCGATGCCGGTGATGGAGGGCAAGTCCATGCTCTTCAAGTCCTTCGCCGACATCGACGCCTGGCCGATCTGTCTGAACACAAAGGACACCGAGGAGATCATCCAGATCGTCAAGGCGATCTCCCCCGGCTTCGGCGGCATCCTGCTCGAGGACATTTCCGCTCCGCGCTGCTTCGAGATCGAAGACCGCCTGCGCGCCGAACTGCCCATCCCGGTCTTCCACGACGACCAGCACGGCACGGCCGTCGTCGTCCTCGCTGCCCTCATCAACAGCCTCAAGATCATCAAGAAGCGCCCGGAGGACCTGAAGGTCTGTGTCCTCGGCGTGGGCGCCTCGGGCGTGGCGTGCTCGAAGATCATGATGAACTTCGGCGTGAAGAACGTGATCGGCTTCGACCGCCAGGGCGCCGTCTACGAGGGCCGCAAGGAGCACATGAACGAAGCCAAGGAGTGGTTTGCCGCGCACACCAACCCCGAGGGCTTCGACGGCACCGTCGAGGAAGCCCTGGAGGGTGCTGACATGTTCCTCGGCCTCTCCGGCCCAAACACCGTGGAGCCCCACTGGATCGACAAGATGGCCAGTGACGCCATCGTCTTCGCCCTCGCGAACCCGATCCCGGAGGTCATGCCGCAGGACATCATCGGCAAGGCCCGCGTCATTGCGACTGGCCGCTCCGACTTCCCCAACCAGATCAACAACGTCCTCTGCTTCCCCGGCCTGTTCCGAGGGGCCCTGGACGCCGGCGCGATCAACATCACCGAGGAGATGAAGATCGTCGCCGCCCGTGCCATCGCGGAGACCATCCCCGACGAACTGCTGACCGAGGACTACATCCTCCCGTCGCCGTTCAACGAGGAAGTCGTTACGCGCGTCGCGGAAGCCGTCGCCGAGGAAGCCGTCCGCTCGGGCGACGTCCGCGAGAAGGGCTCGCGCGTCTTCATCTAGACGCGCTCACACGGTTCGTATCGATTAGTCTCCCGGGCAATAGCCCGGGAGACTTCGTATGACCAACTTCCCCCCGAACGTCGAGGTGCGCCCAGCCACCGCCGAGGAGATGCCCTCGGTGATCGCGCAGGCATCACGCCAACTGGGGATGTCCCCCGACTTCTTCGGCGGGATGTCGCGGGACTGGACCACCTGCGTCTTCGTGGACGGCGAGGTGGCGACGACCTACGGCGCGTGGCCGCTCCAGATCCGCTTCAACGGCCCCGCCGTCCCCATCCAGGGCGTGACGTGGGTGTCGACGCATCCAGCACACCGTCGACGCGGCTACCTTCGGGCCGTCGTGCGCCAGCACTTCGAGCAGATGCGTGAACGCCGCGAGGCGGCCATCGCCGCACTCCACCCGGCGTGGATGGCGATCTACGGACGCTACGGCTACGCCAGCATCACCACCCGCACGACGTACACCGTCGCGCCTCGGGACATCCAGTGGCGACACCCCGTCGAGGTCCCCGGCCGCGTGCGCGAGGTGGACCTTGAGACTGAGTTTGGGCTGCTGGTGGACGTCTACCGCCGCTACCGCGAGGAGCGGAACGCCCTCATCCATCGCGGTCGAGCGATGTGGGACGCGGGCCCGATTGGCAAGCCACCGACCGGCCACCACCGCGTCGTCCTCGCGTACGAGGAGGATGGCGAGGCACTCGGTTATGTCGCCTACCACCACGGGCCCGGGCTCGAGCGGAACCGCGCCGGCGCGAGCCACTACCTGCAGGTCACGGACTACTTCGCGATGACGCCCGCAGCACACCGGGCGCTCTGGAGCATCCTCGGCGGGTACGACAACGTCGCCGAGATCCGCCGTCCGAACGCGGGCCCTGACGACCCGCTGCCGAACATGCTCGTCGAGCCGCGGATGCTGAACGCGAAGACCGCGGACGGCATCATGGCGCGACTCGTGAACGTGGAGGATGCCCTCCCCCAGCGCCCCTACCCGATCACCGCGGAGCTCACGTTCGACCTCGTTGACCCGCTCTGCGAGTGGAACGCCGGCAAGTGGCGGCTCTCCACCTCACTCACCGAAGGCGGTAGCGAGGCGGCACGCCACGACGGCTCGGTCGACCTCCGCCTCGGCGTGGACACACTCGCCCAACTCGTCTTCGGCCGCCTCTCAGCGACACAGGCCTCGGAGGCCGGCCTGCTCGAGGGCGTCCGCGACGCCGAGGTGCTCGCACGGTGGGATGCCGCACTGCGGACCAAGTACCCGCCCCACGAGTCAGAGCACACCTGGTAGCGGGCGCATCGAAGCCCCGACGCTTGGCCGAGGTCTGCCACTCTTGTAGTCTGCGCGCGCACCGTGAACGACCAGTCAACGGCGCGCTCGGGAGGGAATACATCGATGCCGCTCGTCCTCGGAGTGACCGGGTCCATCGCCACGGGGAAGTCGTACCTCTGCCAGTACATGGTGGAGAAGTACGGCGCGATCCACGCGGACGCCGACAAGGTGGTCCACCGCATGTACGACCCGGGGAAGCCCGGCTTCGACCGCATCGTCGCGGAGTTCGGCGAGGAAGTCATCGGCGAGGACGGGTACATCGACCGCAAGAAGATCGGCCAGCAAGTCTTCGGCAAGCCCGAGCGCATGCGCGACCTCACGAGGGCGATCGGCGACATCGGCGGCGAGATGAAGCGCGTCATCGACGAGTGGCGCGCGACGCTGAAGGACGACGACATCGCCATCCTCGAGGCGGTGAACCTCATCGAGGCGCAGTACTCCGGCTGGACCGACGCGACGTGGCTCGTCGGCGCGGACTACGACGTGGCCCTGCCCCGCCTGATGCAGCGCAACAACTTCTCCGAGGAAGAAGCGCGCCAACGCCTCGACGCCGCTCGGACGTGGCAGCAGCGTGAGCCCGGTTCGGACCGCCTCTTCATGAACAACGGCACGCTCGAGGAGCTCGAGGCCTCCGTCGACCGCGCCGTCGAGGAGACGATGGCGATGTTCAAGGCCGGCACGCTCCCCCGCTCGCGGTGGCACGCGTGGTGGGAGTCCACCGCGCCCGAGCGCGAGGCGGCCGCGCAGGCGGCGAAGGAGAAGGCGGAAGCCGAGCAGGCCGAGAAGAAGGCCTAACGCGAGTGTGATGAATGGCATCAGCGCGACTCTGCCCCTTGTCCGACGGGCTGGCCGCGCTAGAATGATGTCTCTGCGGAAGTAGCTCAGTGGTAGAGCGCCTCCTTGCCAAGGAGGAGGTCGCGAGTTCGACCCTCGTCTTCCGCTCCATGACTCGAAACGGCCCGCCTGATGGCGGGCCGTTTTCGTGCCCCCACCCTCAGCCGTGGGACCACCCTCTAGCGCACTGGATAGCCTCGGACGTTCGCGAGGATCTGATCGTCGACGGCCACGGTGTCGTCCGGGGAGTGGAGGACGGACACGTCCCCGGTGCTCTCGAGGACGACCGCGCGGACGTGACGCACGCTGAGCACGTTCGCGGAACGCAACTGCCCGAAGAGGTCGTCGTGGGTGATCCTCGCGCGGGCCATGTTCTCGTCGAGGAACTCGCCGTCCCGCATCAGCAGGATCGGCTCGTTGTCGACGGCCTGTTGGAAGCGCGTCGACTTCCGCCGTAACCGCGCCACCCCCTGCTGCAGCAAGAACAGCGCGAGGAGCGAGGTCACGCCCTGCGCCAGCGGCGGATCCTGCGTCGCCAACGTCGAGGCGAGCACGGTGCCCATCGCGACGGTGGTCGCGAAGTCGAACGCGGACATCTTCGCGAACGACCGGAGCCCGTTGAGGCGCGTGAGCACGATGGTGGCGACAAAGATGCCGGTCGCCGAGACGACCACCATCGCCGCGTCACCCCAACTCGTCAGTAGCCAGTCTTCGACCATCAGGCGCCTCCGCGGACGCGCCGACCCCCACAGAAGTCCCTACCCGAATCGTCGCACGAGGTGGTCGAGGAACTGCTCACACCGCGTCCGCGTGAGCTCCGCATCCAGATCGAGCCGTCCGGCATCGTGCCATTGGTCGGTAGCGGGAGGCCCCGTATCGAGCGCGTCGAGGATGTCCCAGTACGGATCCTGCTCGACGCCCGCGATGCCCTCATAGGCGCGTCGGAACTCCTCGGCGGCGTCGAGGCCGAAGAGTGCCGAGAGATTCACACGGCAGTGGGCGACGTCGATCGCCGTCGGACCGTTCGAGGCGTTCACCCAGTCCGTCACCCCGCTGAGGCGGCCGTACCGCCAGAGCGTGTTTGCCGGGTGGTAGTCGCGGTGGATGAGGGTCGGCGTGAACGGTGGCGGCTCCGCCGAAACGATCTTGTTCGCGCGAAGCCAGAGCTCTGGCTGCCGTGACCACGCCGGTACCTCGAACGGTCGCGACCGGAACCACGGTCGGTACGCCGGGAGCCCCTCGACCGTGCCGAGCGCATGCAGTGCCGGGAGGAACGCCGCGAGTTGACCGAGGTAGTCCGCGAGGTCACGCGGCCGCAGTTCGAGGCGCCCTCGGACGCGGGTCATGAGTACCGCCGGGACGTCGCACTCGCTGCCCGTCGCGTCGACCGCGAGGCACCGCGGTACGGGGAGGCCAGTGCTGACGAGGGCTTCGAGGACGCTCGCCTCGCGCTCGGCTACGTCAGGCTCCTCGGCCAGCCACTCGGCGCGCACGAACCGCCGCAGCACCACGGCGTCGATGCCCGCCACCCCGCTCACTCGGAGGAGGTGCACCCCTGCGGACGTCCCACCTCGGAGGCGACGCACCGAGGTGACCCGCGCGCCCCGGCCGAGCGACCGCTCCACCCACCGCAACGCCTCGGGGGGTGGTCGTCGACGCAGGGCGGGCGTCAGCAGCGTCATCAGGCCTGCACGATGCCCATGACGAGCCCGTCCGGCGCACGCACGATGCAGACGTGCCGACCGATGTGGTCCTGCCGGATGGGGACGAGCACCTCGCCGCCCGCCTCCTGCGCGCGCTCGAAGGCGGCCCAGAGGTCCTCGACACGGAACCACGGGGTGATCGAGGTGGGCGCGCCGGGCTTCGCCTGGATGAATCCACCGCGGATGTCGAAGTCCGCCGGCCCCCGAGGATCGATCGACCCATCCTCGCTGACCGTCCAGTCGAAGACATGTTCGTAGAACCGCCTCGCCTCCGGGAAGTTGCCGACGGCGATCTGGAAGAAGACCAGCGGATTCGGCATCGGGCACCTCGATCGAGCGATTACGGGACGCGGATTCGGGAAGTCTACGTTAGGATTGGTTCACACCTGCCGGGGTGGCGAAATGGCAGACGCAGCGCACTCAAAATGCGCCGGGTAACACCCGTGTGGGTTCGAATCCCACCCCCGGTACCAGGCTGTACCACGCCCCTGATCGGAACCGACGCGGCTCTCGTGAGGAGGCCTCTTTGCACGACGGAATACTCGTCGAGTTCGCTGAGGTCCTCCTGCTGGCTGCGGCGCTCGGCGGCGTCGCGATCCTGCTGCGGCAGCCACTGATCATCGCGTTCATCGCCGTCGGCATCATCGTTGGCCCGACCGGCGCGGATCTGATCAGCGAATCGGAGGCGTGGGATCTCCTCGCAGCCACTGGCATCTCGCTCCTGCTGTTCGTCGTCGGCCTCCGCCTCGACCTCGACGAGATTCGCGCGACCGGCCCGGTCGCGCTCATCACAGGGCTCGGACAGGTGCTGTTCACGTCCGCGATCGGCTTCGGACTCGCGCTCGCCCTCGGTCTGTCCGCCGTCCCCGCGCTGTATGTCGCAGTGGCACTCACCTTCTCCAGCACGATCATCATCGTGAAGTTGCTCTCCGATAAGCGGGAGATCGACTCGCTCCACGGACGGATCGCCGTCGGCTTCCTGATCGTGCAGGACATCGTCGTCGTGCTCGTCATGATCGCGATCTCGGCCCTGTCCGTGGAGGGCGCCGACCCCGTCCGCGAGGGCATTCTGGTCGTCGTGCGCGGCATCGCGATGGTGGGCGGCATCTACCTGGCGATGCGCTTTGTCGTCCCGTGGCTCTTCGCGATTCTCGCGCGGCAACAGGAGTTGCTCGTCCTCGGAGCGATCGCCTGGGCAATGGCGCTCGCGGTCGGTGGGGAGATGATGGGTTTCAGCACGGAGGTGGGCGCATTCCTGGCGGGAGTGTCACTCGCCTCGACGCGGTTCCGCGACGCGATCGGCGCGCGGCTCGTCAGCCTGCGCGACTTCCTGCTGCTCTTCTTCTTCGTGACACTTGGCGCAGGCCTCGACCTCTCGCTCCTCGGCAACCAGATCGTCCCCGCGATCCTGCTCTCGCTCTTCGTGCTCATCGGGAACCCACTGATCGTCCTCGCGATCATGGCGGTCATGGGCTACCGCGCGCGCACCGGCTTCCTCGCCGGCCTCACGGTCGCGCAGATCAGTGAGTTCTCCCTGATCCTCGGCGCGCTTGGTCTGAGCGTCGGGCACATCGACGACGACGTCATGGCTCTCATCACACTCGTGGGCCTGATCACGATCGGCACATCGACGTACCTGATCCTCTACTCACACGTGATTTGGGAGCGCGTCGCACCACTGCTGGCTCGGTTCGAGCGAGCCACCCCGTACCGCGAGCAGGAGTCCGACATCTCCCGCCTGAGGGTGAACGTCATCGTGCTCGGCCTCGGACGGTTCGGCGGCGCGCTCGCGCGGCGTCTCCTGGAGACCAATCACCGAGTGCTCGCAATCGACTTCGACCCAGCGGTCGTGCGCTCGTGGAACGCGGACGGGGTCAGCGTGCGCTACGGCGACGTTGAGGACCCCGAGCTCTACGAGTCCCTCCCGCTCGATGTCGACTGGATCGTCTCCAGCCTTCCGACCCTCTCGACGAACCTCCACCTGCTCGAGGTGCTCCGCTGGCGCAGCTTTGCCGGCCGGATCGCCCTCACGGCGCACACTGAGCACGCCGCTCGAGTCCTGACTGAACACGACGCAGACCTCGTGCTCGTCCCGTTCGTCGAGGCAGCAGCCCACGCCGCGGCCTACATCACGGGCGACGAGTCGCTCGACTACGCGCCGGCACACGCGGCCGTCGGCTGGTCCGAGGGCGACGACTTCGTCGAGGCTGACGACTAAGACCGCGCCTGCGCCTAGCGGCGAGCCTCGAGCGCTGCGGGCTCCTCGGGCGCCTCCGCGCCGTCGCCGAGGCGCGTCAGCGCGAGCACGAACACCAACCCACCGATGGCCAACACAGCGGCGAGGACGACCGGGTCGCCGTCCTCGGGCACTCGCAGGCCTCGGTCGTCCTCGAGGAACGGCCACAGCGCTCGGAGCGAGCCGATCATGAGACCCACGAGCGCCGCCATCGTCAGGTCGTGGACGTGGTGGAGCAGCCAGCGCAGCAGCATCGCAAACACCGACAGCCCGACCACCGCGCCCGCCATGAACACGGCGAGGTATGCAACGTCGCGCTCGTCCACGGCATTGAGGGTGGGCTCGTACATCCCCACGATCAGCAGGAGGAACGAGCCACTGACGCCGGGAAGGATCATCGCGCAGATCGCGACCGCCGCTGAGGCAAAGACCAGGAGCAGCGAGGGGTCATCCATCTCGGTGTCGGGAAGCCCGGCGAAGACGAATGCCGCAATGACGGCGATGCCGAGCACGGCGAATGTGCCCGCGGTATGAGCGCGGATCAAGCGCCACGGCAGCGTGAGCGACCCGGCGATCAGCCCAAAGAACAGCGCGCGCATCGCGACGGGGTGATCCTCGATGAGGTCGGGGATGAACGCGGATGCCACGACGACGGCGGTGAGGATGCCCGTCGCGAGCGGGATCACCAGCGTCCACTCGACTGAGAGGAACGACTGCAAAGCCTCCCGGGGTCGTACTCGCACGGCGAGGGGGACCGCAGTCACGGCGCGTCCGATGGACTCGATCAGCCGGGTGTAGATCCCAACGATGAGCGCCATGGTGCCGCCCGAGACCCCCGGCACCACGTCGGCAGAGCCCATCAGCAAGCCGAAGAGGTAGTGACGCAACAGCAGATCAGGGCGCATATCGCCTCACCAGTGCATCGCGGATGCCTCGAACGTGCGAGAAGCAAGCGTATGCGCGTGCCTATTCGTGAGCGACCGACGTCTGAGGGACGGCCTACAACCGCCCGATCCCCGACGCGCCGTCGAGGTTGGTGTATCCCGAGACGAAGTCCTCGACGTGGTGCTCCTCGGGCTCGAACGCCTGGCGTTCGACAGTACCGAGGTCGTTGCAGAGCACGTGTAGCGAGACCGACGGGACGGCGGAAGCCGTGATCACCTGGTGGATGTCCTCGTCGGGGTGTCGCAACGGCGTCAGCTCACCGAGGCCGATGGGATCCTCCGACACGAGTTCGAGTTCGGCGTACCCGGGGCGCGATCCGTCGTCGCGGCGCATGAACTTGCGCTCCACCTGCTCCCCCTGCACGAGGCCAACCCAGCCGTCCGTCAGATGGTTGTGCACCTTGGTCATGCTCATGGGCGGGACGACCATCGTGAAGATGCAGAGGTCCGGTTCCTGCGACCGATAGATCGCCCAGGCCGCCGTCGTGTCCGGGACGGGCTCGCGGAACTGCTCGGTGATCCAGGTCGGGTCGTAGAGCAACTGCTCGACAGGCGCCCGGAGTGCCTGTAGGAGGTTCGAACGGTCCTCGCGCGCCACGAGGTTGCGGAAGTCCTCCACGAACCGCTTGAGGACTGGCTCGACGGGTTCGACATAGAACGACTCGGGCATCGGGGTCTCCGCTCCAACTGCTTCGCAGGGCAAGCCTAGTGGAGCGACCGAACGCGCGTCGCGGAGTAGCGGTCGAGGTTGCGTTCTGCGACGCTAGCGATCGCTCGCCCTCGACGTGGTCACTGCTGTGTTGGGGCGCCCGCTGGCGGATGGTGTAGTGGTAGCACAGGGGACTTTGAATCCCTTAGCCCAGGTTCGACCCCTGGTCCGCCAGCCAGCAACGGGCCGCAATCGAGCACTCACGAGGCGGTCCGAATTCGAGGGCGACGCGGTGGCTGTTGCTCGCTGGTCCCCGGTGCGTGAAACTACGCAGCACCGTTCCCCGATAGCTCAACGGTAGAGCAACCGGCTGTTAACCGGTAGGTTCGTGGTTCGAATCCACGTCGGGGAGCCACTCCAATCGCCCGCGCAGTCGTTGACGATCCGGGGTTTCTGCCCCGCCCGACGCGCAGCCGGCGTAGATCTCCAACACGATCTGTTGCTCCCCCACCTCGACGCTCCTCAGGAGCAGTTTGAACAGCTCCTTGCGCTCGTGTGGCTTCAGGTGCTCGTAGACCTCGTCGACGCGGCCCAAGGCCTCGCGTACGGCTTCTGCGGACGCCCCTGACGCCTCGATCTCCCCGATCTGGCGGTCCAGGTCGGCGATCCCCTCGCGGAGGTCATCGCGCTGCGACGAGAGCTGCTCGAGACGCTCCTCCACGAACGATCGCCCCGCCGAGACCTCCGACCACTCGGTCAACACCTTGTCCGCGGTCGCGGCGACCTTGGCGAGCTGCTTCGCCATCCCCTCGCGCTGCTTCCGTAGCTTCGGGAGGTCCCGGGCCAGCCGCCGGTTCGTCTCGGCGGCCAGGGATTCGAGCATCGCGGGGCCGTTCGCGAGCAGCCGCAGACGGTCGAGCACCGCGCCCTCCAGCCGGTCGGCGGACACGCGCAGCCCGCAGCGCTTCTGGCAGGAGTAGTAGAAGTACTCCTTGCCCTGGCGGCCTGTCCCCGACCGGCCGTGCATCGTCCCTCCGCAGCGCCCGCACTTCGCGAGCCCGCCGCTGAGGACGTAGACATGCTTGATCCGCTGTGTCGCGTTATGTCCGGTTCTACCGTTGGTGGCCTTGAGTGCCTGGACGCGGTCGAACAGGTCTTGATCGAGGATCGCGGGCCAGACGGGATCCACGAGCTCGGGGCCGTCCAGCCCCTGCACCTCGCGCTTTCCGATGTAGGCGACGTTCTTCAGCATCTGCTGGACGGTCGAGAACGTGAACTCGCCGCCCGCGTGCTGCTTGCCGCGCCGTGAGGTGTACGACTTCCCGCGGTAGCCCGCCCGGTTTAGGCGATCCACGCTCTCCTTGATTGAGCCGCACTCCAGGTAGGCCTCGAACAGGAACCTCACCCCCTCAACCTCGGCGGCGTTCGGGATCAGGTAGCCCTTGCGGTCCGGGTCGAGGTCGAAGCCGAACAACCGTCCCCCGTTCCACAGGCCGCGCTCTGCCCGGGCGACGACGGCGTCTCGCGTGCGCTCAGACGTCTGCTCGCGCTCGAACTGAGCCAGCGCCATCAGGATGGTCATGATCAGCCGCCCGTGGGGCGTCGTGGTGTCGAACTGCTCCTTGAGTGAGCAGAACTCGACCTCGTGCTCGTTGAGCACTTCCAGCAGGTCGAGGAAGTCACGGAGGCTGCGGCAGAGTCGGCTGAGCGCCGTGCAGACGATCGTATTGACCCGCCCCGACTCGATGTCCTCGAACAGCCGCTGGAACTCCGGACTGCGCACTGAGTCCTTCCCGGAGACGCCACGGAGCTCGTAGACCGCCGCTTCCTCCCACGGCTCGCCGATGGTGTCGCGCTTGTAGGCGACCTGCTGGCGGAGCCGCTGGAGCTGGGTGACGAGGCTGCCCTCGGGGTTCGACGCCTGGATGTCCGTCGAGACGCGGACGATGAGTCCGACGCGCCGCACGTCCTCGCGCTGCTGACGCGCCACCCTCGCGGCTACCACCGGTGCTGCTCCGAATCCATGTCGTGATGCACCGACATGTCGCGCCCGAAGTCAACGGGGCTCCGCGCCCGGAGCCACCGCTCGATACCAGCTGCGAGCAGCGCATGTAGGCGGTCAACGCGCTCGTCGCTTTCGGGGTCTTCGACGAGCCGAATGGTGATCTCGGGCTGTGTGGGTTCCGTCATGCCAACCCATACGCAGGGCTGATCTGAACTGTCGGATCGCCTTCCTGCCTCGACCTCCGGAGACCTCCGGGAGATCTCCGCCATCTGACCGGAGGTCAAAGAGCAATAACTGGAGTGGGTGCAATTTTCAGCGCCCACCCCGTCAGACGGCCTCGAGCCCTGGGAACTGGAGACAGCTGCGACTGCCGTCCGGGGCTATCTGCGGACCCCGAGACACCTAACCAGCGAATGGGACGAGGAGTCGCTCGTTCAGGAATGCCTCACGGCATGGTGGCTCAAACGCGACCAGTACGACCCAGCGCGGGGGGCGAATCGTCGGACGTTCATGAACAGGGTCTGCGAGAGCCGACTGCGCGACGTTGCTCGACGAGACCGAGCGCAGCGGCGCGGCGGAGGACGAAGGACGCTCTCTATTGACGTGCCGGTGACGGACGACGGCAGCACGCTCGCCGAACTCCTGGCCGATGACGTTCCCGGCCCGCACGAGGAAGTCGAGTCCGACTACCTCGCCTCGCGCCTCTCAGACCTCCGTCAGCGGCTCACAGAACGCCAGCGGGCGTTCATCGATGGCCTCGCCGAAGAGCAGACAGTTGCCGGCCTTGCCCGCGACCTCGGCGTCTCACGAGACACGCTCTACGAGGACCGCAAGCAGATCCGTGAGGTCGCCCGGGACGAGGGACTCGAAGACTTCCTCCACTGATCCGACAGTTCCAACCCGTCGTGCGTATGGGTGCCCATGGACACTCACACGCTTCGCTTCACCTTTCCACCCGGATCGGGCCCGGAGACGATCGAGGACGACTTCGGCCTCGCACTCTTCACGGCCAGCTGTATCTACGGACGCCCGAGCGTCCGCCTCGCCGCCCGATACCTCGTCAGCGATGACGGCGGTCGCTGCGTCGCGTCTGTCGTCGGCGCCGTCGGCGACGCCGTCGTCCGCGTCTTCACCGGGCTCTGCTCGGCTCGCCACGGCGAGGACGGCTTCAGCATCGAGCGGCTCGGCGGTGCGACATGCTGAACCCCGAAACCAACCCACTCGGAGCCGCAGCTGTCCAACTCGCTTCGGCGGGCTGGTCGGTGCTCCCGTGCCACCCCACCGGGCCGCGAGCCAAGTCGCCGATCTCCGCGCTCGTGCCGCATGGCCACCTGAATGCCACCCGCGATCCGGAGGTGATCCAGCGTTGGTGGCGCGAGTGTCCGAACGCCATGATCGGCGGCGCTGTCCCGGCATCGCTGATGGTGATCGACATCGACCCGAGGAACGGCGGCAGCCTCGACGTACTCGAGGCGCTGGTCGGTGCACTGTCCCCGACGTTGACCGTATGGAGCGGCCGTGAAGACGCCGGCCGCCACCTCTACTACCTCCGCCCAGGTGGTGCGTTCACGTCGACTCGACTGCCCGAGGGCATCGACCTCAAGGTGCACGGCTACTGCATCCTCCCGCCGAGCATCCACCCGGCGACGGGCGACCCGTATCGCTGGGAGGTCCGCGACCCCGCCCCGCTCCCGGTTGGCCTCCTCGCGCTCCTGCGCCCGCTCCCAGCGCCTCCTCGCCTTGCATCGAACCACGTCAGCGCTGATGCCCTCGTTCGGTTCGTCGCCAGCCTGCAGCCCGGCGAGCGGAACCGGGGCACCTACTGGGCGGCTTGCCGCGCCGCGGACGACGGCGTCCTGAACGCCCTCACAGCCGACCTAGTCGCTGCCGCCGTCCAGACCGGGCTCTCCGAGTACGAGGCGATCCGCGTCGTCCAGTCGGCCCGGCGCACGACAGGGGCCCGCTCATGACCACCGTGCCCACAGTCCCACCCGTCTCTGACCAGCCTCACGACGACCTTTCGTCGCATACATCGCTTTCCGCGCAGTCCCGGTCGTGGCCCGAGCCGCTGGCCCGGGAGGCTTTCCACGGGCTCGCAGGGGACATTGTCCGTGCGGTCGACCCGGTGACCGAGGCCGATCCTGCTGCAGTGCTCATGCAGTTGCTGGTCGCAGTCGGCAACGCCGCCAGCCGCCGTCCCCACTTCCAGGTCGAGGGCAGCCGCCACGGCCTGAACCTCTTCGCTGCAGTCGTCGGGGACACCTCGAAGGCGCGCAAGGGAACCTCGTGGGGGCGCGTGCTCGACCTGATGCGGTCAGCCGATTCGGAGTGGACGGGCTCTCACGTCGTGACGGGCCTCTCTAGCGGCGAGGGGCTGATTTGGGCCGTCCGCGACCCGATCTCGAAGCAGGAGCCAATCCGCGACCCAAAGACGAAGGAGGTCGTCGACTACCAGGACGTGATCGTCGACGAGGGCGTCTCCGACAAGCGACTACTGGTCGTGGAGTCCGAACTCGCCTCGACGCTGCGGGTGATGGGACGCGACGGCAATACGCTCTCGCCGATCCTCCGAGAGGCGTGGGACTCCGGTGACCTCCGCACGCTCACGAAGACCTCCCCGGCCGTCGCGACCGGTGCCCACGTTTCGGTCATCGGTCACATCACCTCAGACGAGCTGCGCCGCTACCTCGACCGCACCGAGGTCGCGAACGGGCTCGGGAACCGGTTCCTCTGGGTCTGTTCCAGGCGGTCGAAGATCCTGCCTGAGGGCGGCGGGGAGGTCGCCGGGCGCGCTGACCTCGTCCGGCGGCTCCACGAGGCGCTGGCGTTCGCTGGCGAAGTGGACGAACTGCGCAGGGACGACGGAGCCCGCCAGGTCTGGATCGCTGTCTACCCGCAACTCTCGGAAGGCGCGCCGGGCCTGCTCGGTGCGATGACCGCGCGTGCCGAGGCCCAGGTGATGCGGCTCGCCGCGCTCTACGCGGTGATGGACCGTTCCGTCCTAATTCGCGTGGAGCACCTCTACGCAGCGCTGGCCGTGTGGGACTACGTCGCGGCGTCGGTGGCATTCATCTTCGGCGACTCGCTCGGCGATCCGATCGCTGACGACCTCCTCCAGTCGCTCCGAGCACGGCCCGAAGGGATGACGCGCACGGAGATTCGCGACCTGTTTGGCCGGCACCGCTCGGCCGACCAGATCACCCGCGCTCTGACCTCGCTGCACGTCCTGAAACTCGTCGACTCGCGCACCGAACCCACCAACGGCCGCCCCGCGGAGCGGTGGTTCGCCGTCTCCGCAGACGGAGGCAACTGATGCGGTTTCTCGAACTCGCAAAGCAAGCGCACGGCGCGGTAAGCGACCAAAGCGACCGAAGTACCCATGACGAGAGCCTTTCGTCGCCTTCCGCGCTTTCGTCGCAGCCGAAGCCCGCGTACACACCCGGCGATGGCTGTGGCCTCCACCGCGTCACTGCCGATGACGTCGCTGCCCGCTGGCAGCAACTCGAAGCGCTCATCGATGAGTCACCAGAGGACGACCACGACGCACAGTGGTCGATCGTGGCGGTCTGCCCATGCTGCTGCGGACCGTCGAGGGTCGAAAAGCTCCTGTGCCGCCGGTGCGAGGACGCCGACCTCGACCAGCTGCGGAAGGCACCCCCATGCGCCGACTGCGGCGAGCCAAGCGTCACCATCGATGCGGGGTCATGGCGCTGCGAGTCTCATCGGAGCCACCGATGAGGATCCGCAGCCGCGTCTACCAGGAGCCCCGACTGAGCGATTCCGAGCGATCCGTGGCCGTGTGGTGCCCGCGCGATTGTGGCGCATACCTCGCGGAGGAGGTGCAGCGCGGAGCCAATGGTGCCTGGGCCGAGGTGCTGTTCTGCCTGAATGAGGCGTGTGGCTGGCGGGAGTGGACGGTCGAGGATCTGCGCGCCGACGTCGAGCGGCTAGCGAGCGAGGGCCTGCGCGCTGCTGAAATCGCCGCTCGGCTGGGTCTGAGCGAGCGGACTGTGTTCCGACGTCGGGGGAAACCGGCTGCGTAGCGGCTTGCCTTATCAGCTCACCACCGCGCAAGAGTGCGAGACGAACCGGAGCCCCGCGGTTCCAGTCGCAGGTTGTTCGCGCTACCCAGGGAAGGGATTAAGTCATGGGAAACACGGACCTTCGTCCATTCCCGAATGCGTCCCGCCCGTTACTATTCCGTTGCATTGCGGCAGCTTGGACAACCTCACCATGGGCAATCAGCCCAACACGCAGGTTCATGGCTTTCCCTCTCCCTCCATCACACGTGAGTTGGAGGCGCTGTTCCTCGCATCCCTGGTGCACGAGTCCCCGCTCTGCGTCGTACTCGCTGACGCTTCAGGGCGCTTCTTGTGGGCAAATGAGGCTGCGGCCAGACTGGACGGATTGTCCGTTGAGGCCCATGTCGGCCGTCCCGTCCGCGAGGTCGTTCCGTACTGGTGTGATGAAGCCGAGGCCATGCTTCGACGCGTCCTTCAGGGCGATGTTGTTGTGTGCGAGGTTTCCGGTGAGACCCCCGCTGCCCCGGGCGTTACTCGCTACTGGGTAGAACAGTGGTTCCCGGTCAGGGGACTTGAAGGCACCGTCGTCGCAGTGGCGGCCACGCTTCTGGAAATTACGGATCAGGTCAATGCGAGAGCTGCCGTTGAACGGACGGCGGAGATGCGCGACCGCCTGATCCACCTCACCTCGCATGAACTACGGGGTCCCCTGACGAACATCCTTGGATTCGCACGGCTGGCTCTGCGCCGCGAGAGTATCGATGAGGTGCGGGAAGACTTGCGAATCATCCAGGAGCAGGCGGTTCAGATGCGTGAGCGCCTGGAGATCTCTGTGGCACTCTCAGACCCGGACGGCGAACTGGAAAGCGTTCCCGTAGACACGCAGACCGTTGACCTGGCGGCACTCGTCGAGCATGAACTGTCGATGCTGCGACGGACCTTACCAAACATGAGCATCCATCTGGTGCGCCAGGGTGATGCGATCGTCCAGAGTGATCCTCATTTGCTCCGAGAAGTCTTGAACAGCCTCCTGGACAATGCGGCGAAGTACAGCGGGTCAGTCGGGGTCGTGACTGTCCGCGTGGCTCCGACCCTCTCTGGCTCCGTGATTGAGGTCAGCGACGATGGCCCAGGCATCAGCCTTGAGCAGCAGAGCAGACTCTTTGAACCGGGCTTCCGAACGACTGAGGCCTTGGCGGGGGGCATCGACGGAGACGGTCTTGGCCTCTACGTAGCAAACAGGCTCTCGAAACGGCTGGGCGGGGCGCTGTCGGTCGTGAGCGATCTCGGCGCTGGCGCAGCGTTCTTCCTTCATCTCCCCACACAGCCGCCGGTGGTCCCGGGAGCTGGATCGCAACCGCTCGCCTGATCCGACGGGTGGGATCGACCTGCCTGCTGGATGCGCCGCTGGTGTCCGACACGTGGCTCAGGGCTCTGACAACTTGCCTTATGCACGAGCGCCCAAAATCGACAAGATTGCTGCATGGCTGGCTACCGCAGCGCGCCTCTCCCGCGGAACTGGAAACACCTCCGTGCGCACGTCCTGAAGCGCGACGGAGGTATCTGCCACGCCTGCCAGCAGCCCGGAGCCGACGCTGTTGACCACGTCATCCCGGCGTTCCGGGGCGGTACCGACGACGAGTCCAACCTCGCCCCGATCCACGACGGCGTTCCACCCCACTGCCATCGCACCAAGACCGCGAACGAGGCGAACCCATCACGCCGTCGTCCGACCACGACGCATCCAGGAGCCCTCGACTGATGGACCCACTCGTCTTCGCCCTGGTCGTGATGATCGCTCTACACACCCTCTCGTACGTCTGGCTCTACGCCACCGTGTGCCTCACCTGGTGGTGGGGGAGGCCCCCTCTTACGTGCCAGACGGAGAGCGTGGGCGTAGCACCTCGCTGTGTGTACGGGTTTCGGCGGATCGTATCCGTGCTCAAAGAACGGGCAGGAGGCCGGCGGAGGGGCTAAGGGACATCTCCAACGGCCTGTCGTGGTCGATCGCGGCAATCCTCCGTCAACCCGGTCGGGGTCGCCACCCACTCATCCTGAGCAGCCGCGCGGTTGTGTTCCGAATCCCGTCCCCTAGGATGCTCGCCGAGCTTGATACCCTTAATCTTCCCGAGGAACACGTTCCCACTACTTCCCTGACGACAAGGCTGGCCTATCGGCAGTCTTCGGATCGGGCCGCCGCAAAACGGAAACCCGTATGTCGACACAGGCCCGGAACAACGTCCAAGTGATTGGCAATGGCGAGCGGGCGATCATCTTCGCCCACGGCTACGGGTGCGACCAGAACATGTGGCGGTTCATCACTCCCGCGTTTCAGGACGAGTACCGCATCATCCTGTTTGACCACGTAGGCTCTGGCCGCTCAGATCGCGCAGCATACGACCGCACGAAGTACAGCACGCTGCAGGGCTACGCCGACGACATCCTGGAAATCTGTGACGAGTTTGGCGTCGAAGGCGGCGTGTGTGTGGGGCACTCGGTGAGCGCAACGGTCGCACTCTTGGCCGCGGCGACGGAGCCAGACCGCTTCGAGGAACTTGTGCTGATCGGCGCATCACCACGCTACGTGAACGATGGCGACTACATCGGGGGCTTCTCCGAGGATGACATCGGCCAGCTGCTGGAGCTACAGGAGAGCAACTTTCTCGGTTGGTCCAGTTTTCTGGCCGAGAAGGTGATCGGCGACCCAGAGCGCCCTGAGTTGATCAGCGAACTCGATGACAGCTTCTGCCGGATGGATCCGGAGATCGCCCGACAGTTCGCGGCGGTCACATTCCTCTCGGACAACCGTGCCGACCTGAGTCGAGTGACTGGCCGCTGCCTTGTGCTGCAGTCTCGTGACGACATCATTGCACCGCTGCCAGTCGGCGAGTATGTAGCGGAGAACCTTCCGAACGCCGAACTCGTGGTGCTCGACACCGTTGGGCACTCGCCACACATGAGCGCGCCTGATCAGACCATCGCCGCGATAAAGGCCTTCCTCGCTCGCGGGTGAGCGAGGCGAGGGCATGGTTCAGATGAAAGACGACTTCGCCTTCGGTCAGCTTGAGGATCTCTACGAGCGAGCACCGTGCGGCTTCATCTTCACGCTTCCCGACGGCCGCTTTGTCCACGTCAATGAGACTTTTGCTCGGTGGTTGGGCTACTCGGTCGAGGACTTGACGGGTCGTGAGCGTCGGTTCCAGGAACACCTCACCCTGCCGGGCAGACTGTTCTATGAGAACCAGGTCGCGCCGCTGCTCGCGATGCAGGGGGAGGTGCGCGAGGTCGCCCTCGACCTGACGCGAGCCGATGGGAGCGTCCTGCCCTGCTTGGTAAACGCCGTCCGCATCCCTGAAGAAGGGGACCGCCCCGCGCTGATCGCTAGCGTGGTGTTCGATGCCACGGAGCGACGACGATACGAGCGCGAACTGCTGGCCATGCGCCGTCGCGCGGAGGAACTCGCCGCCGTGGTCAACGCCGTGCAGGACGCGATCCTCAGCGTCTCACCATCCGGGGCAGTCCAGACCTACAACGACGGCGCCCGCCGCCTCTTCCGCG
>Ga0114916_1000676_pt1 | contig 21588 bp, 18 predicted proteins | sample MalvirAntarct_66_FD_83501 | JGI IMG/M metagenome (GOLD analysis project Ga0114916, IMG submission 83501) | Marine viral communities from the Global Malaspina Expedition - Malaspina viral metaG Antarct_66 | ecosystem: Environmental > Aquatic > Marine > Oceanic | place: West Anvers Island... | reverse complement strand
GTGCTGGATCGCGAGCAGGTTGCCGCGATCCGCGTACACGTTCATCACGTCGTCGTAGAGCGACACCACGCGGATCGAGGTGCCCAGCGGCGTCGAGGGCGTCTCCGTGGCGGTCGGCGTCTCGTTCATCGCGCTTCCTCCCAGTACGACCCGACCCCGGCACGACGGGCGACTGCCTCGCGCACGTCGATCATCGCCGTGTACGTCGCGATCACGTCGAGCGTCCCAGTCGTGGGCGTTCGCTCGAGCGCCTCGTCGAGGGCAGCCTCGGTCTCCGCGATGACGGCCACCGGCGTCATGCCGCCGATCGAGAACCGGAGCGCCATGTCGTCGGCGCGGTCGCCGGAACAGACGAGCGCGCCGACGTGCGACGCGAGCCGTTCGAGGTCGGCGTCGTAGATCCAGGAGACATCCTGCCCGTCCTGGATCCCGTCGTTCAGCATCGCGAGGAGGTAGCGCGGCTCGGCCTTGTGCTCGCCGGACGACGCGAGGAGTGCGCGCACGATCTCGTTGAGGCCGGCGGGGTTCTTCGCGAGCCAGATGCGCACCTGCCGCCGCCCGACCGTGAAGCGCTCCTGCCGCCCGAACGCCGGCCCTGCGGTGGCCACGGCGCGCACCGCGATGTCCGAGGGCACACCAAGCGCGTGCGCGGCTGCCAGCGCAGCCAGCGCATTCGTCACGGAGTAGAGCCCGGCCGTCGGCACCCGGAGCGGGACCGAGGCGCCCCCGATCCGTACCTCGACATCGCTGCCCTCGGCGTCCAGTCGCACGCGCGTCGCGGCGACCTCGGGGGTGGAGCGGCGACGGCTGCAGGCGGTGCACGACCAGTGGCCCACGTGGCCCATGAACTGGTGCTCGTGTGAGAGGCGCGCGCCGCACCGGCAGAACCGCGCGTCCGAGGCGTGCTCGAGCCCGGGGAGCGCCACCCCGGGGTCGTCGACGCCGAACCAGACGACGCGCCCCGCCGCGCCCTCAGCGAGGAGGGCGACCGAGGGGTCGTCCGCGTTCAGCACGAGTGTCGGCGCCCAGTCGGCCCCGGCGAGCATCTCCGCCCAGCCCTCGGCGACGGAGTCAATCTCCCCGTACCGGTCGAGCTGGTCACGGAACAGGTTGAGGAACACCGCGGCGCGCGGACGCAGCCGGTCGAACACTGTCGGCAGGACCGCCTCGTCGACCTCGTAGATGCCGAGGCGTTCCGCGCGCCGGTCGATCTCGCCCGTCCCGTCCGCCGTGTCGACAAGCGCGGTGACGAGCCCTCGCGCGAGGTTCGAGCCGGAGCGATTGGTGAGTGGCTCCCAGCCCGCCTCGCGCGCGATCGCCGCGAGCAGGTGGGTGGTGGTCGTCTTGCCGTTCGTGCCCGTGACCGTGACCGCACCTAGGCCCGGCAGCGCCCCGGCCGCCTCGATCAGGTCGGGCGCGAGACGTCCCGCCACGAGTCCCGGAAGCGCCGTCCCCCCGCCCCGCCCAAGGCGGCGCGTGGCGTCACGCGCGACACGCCCCGCGACGAGCGCGGCGCGCTGGCGCAGCGAAGCGCCACGGGAGGTCTGAGGTGAGTCCGGCACGCCTCGATTGTCGCACTCCCGACCGGAGTGGACGCGCGAGCGCTACCGGCTAGCGCACGCGACCTTCGCCGCCTCCGGATGTAATCGGGCCGAAGCACCGCCCTCATCGAGGGTGGTACAAGGGGAGAGCTACAGACGACCGAAACAGATGAGGTCGCCTACCGCGTGGATCTCGTCCAATCAGGGACGGGCAGGCGGCTACGAACGGAACTGCTTGTGCATCTTCGCGTGTGGTCGGCGTCGTCGCGGAACATCCTCCTGGGAGTCACGGTCTGCGCAGCCATCGCGGTCATTGTCGTTGTCGTCGCCCTGCAGGCTTCGTCGGATGATGAGCCAGAGCCAGCGAGCATCATCGGCGCTCTGGCACAACCTCAGGCGGTCACGCTCGGCGAAACCCTCGGTTCCCTGCAGGTCGACTCGATTCGACACCTCGCGTCCCATGAAGGCGTCGAGTACTTCATCGGACTCAGAGACGACGATCGTATCTGCCTGGTCGCTCGTCAGGGCGCCGTCGAGGCGTCCTCATGTCGGGAAGCCAGTTTGGTACAACGCTCGGGCGTGGGTCTCGACGTGCAGAGTCGCGAAACGACCCGCGTGACGGCATACCTCATCCCAGACGGCTACTCCGACGACGCATCGACGCTGCCGTGGGCGACACTCGTTGCACCGAACCTGCTCGTCGTGAGCGATCTTGAGCGAATGCCCTCCGAAGAGGTCACGCTGACGTCGAGTCACGGAGACGCCCTGACGCTCATTCCGATCGCGAAGGGCTCCAAGTAGTCGGAGCCTGTCACCAGGAACGACGCCTCGACGCGTCACTGGTCGGTCCCGCCATCGGGGGAACGACGCGAGCGCTATCCCACTGGCTCCCAGAGGATCCGATCGCCGTCGGTGATCTCGCGGACACGCTCTTCGTCCTCGAGCAGCCGCAGGTGGGAGAGCGTCTCTCCGAGCGCGGACCGTTTCATGAAGATGTTGAAGTCGTCGAACGGGCCCGTGTTCCAGGTCACGTTCTGCGAGATCGTCCGAGCGGACACCGGCCCGGACGTGCCGATGGCGTCGCGCACCTCGGTGAGGCGGTCGTCGTGGTGGTGCAGCAGCACCGAGCACCGCGCGCCGAGGTCGGCGATCGTGAACTCGTGCGCCGGGAGCGCGCATGCGACGTCGAAGGACGCGACCTTCCGGAGGCTGTCACGGAACTCGGAGAGCGGGCTGGAGCCCTCCTGGTCGGCGTGCAGCGAGACGTTCGGGGTGATGTACGGCAGGACGTGGTCGCCGGTGAACATCAGGCGGTGGTTCGTCTCGTAGATGCACATGTGGCCGGGGGTGTGACCTGGCGTCCACACCGCCTGCAGCCGCCACCCATCGAACTCGACGACATCGCCGTCCTGCAGCAGCATCCCGGGCTCACCGAAGTCGAACATGCGGTTGTTCCCGCCAGGGCGCCCTCCGCCGTTCGAGGCAGGTGCAGCGGGCTTCTCGCCCGGCTTCACTGCGGGCGAGGTCGGCGAGAGTGCGCCTGCCTCGTGCGCCGCGTCGATCTCCTCCTGCGGGACGCCATGCTTCACGAGCCAGGCGTCGGAGAGCTTGGTCCAGGCCTCGCTGTTGAGCCAGCGGTCCTGGATCCACTTCCACTCGCGCTCGAGCATGATGATCTGCACGTCCGGGGACTGCTCTTTGATCCACCCCGCCATCCCGATGTGGTCCGGGTGGGCGTGGGTGATGAACAGCCGGCGGATGTCCTTCGGCTCGAAGCCGAGTTCGGCGAGTTGGGCCGTCATGGCCGCGATTGCCTCGGGCGTCCCGAAGCCGGCATCCACGAGGTTCACGCCGTCGGTTCCGACCAGGGCGTAGGGCATGATGTACGGCAGCGCCGGGCCGGGGAACGGCGTCTTCAGTTGATGCAGTCCGGGGACGATTTCCACACGGGTCCTCTCTGCTTCGGCGCGCATCTGCGCTGCCGCTACAGGTAGCCCTCTCGGGCCGCGCGGAAGCATATCAGCACTCCGTGATGCCTCGGCGGGCATAGGCCCTCGGTCGTGTCATGCAGCCAACACGCGAAACGGGCGCCCGAGGGCGCCCGCTCAACGTGGAGCGCTACCGCCGGAGCGGCAGCGACTCGAGTTCGAGAACTAGGTGTTCGAGGACTTGGACTCGTCCGGCGGCGTTGTGGAAGCGCCCGACCCAGACGATGCGGTCTGATCCTTCTCTTCCTCATCCTCGTTGCCGCGCGCTTCGCTGCGGAACTCGCGGATGCCCTTACCGAGCGCCCCACCCAGGTCAGCCACGCGCGACGCTCCGAAGAGCAGCGCGAGGATCACCAGGATGATCAGCAACTCCTGCCAGCCCAGGCTTCCGATCATGACCGTGTCCCCTTTCGGCTCACGTCGCACTGAGTGGGTCACACTGAGTCAACTGAGCCGGAGTAATTAACCGACGTTTGGGAGGCGTGACGGGCACGCTCTCAGCCGTGGTCCTTCGTATCTGTGGTCTGCCTACAGAGTACGCCGCCGAACACCTTCGCGGATGCCCCGAATCTCGCGGACATCTCGCCCCGTGCCGGGGACGACTCGAATTGGAGGGAAGTTAACCGTCCTCCGAGACTCGTTCCACAAAGACGTGCATCACGCCTCCACAGATCTTGTCGTCACCCTCCACCGGCTCCGTCAGATCGACGACCACCGTGCGAGGCTTCCCGTCCCGCATGGTCTCCATCGCTTCCTGCCAGACCTCGGCTTCGCCGCAACCTCCGCCGATCGTGCCGCTAAAGGTCCCGTCCGGTCGGAGGAGCATCGACGCTCCGGCCTTCCTCGGCGTGGATCCACGCGTGGAAGACACGGTCGCCAGCACACGCGGTTCGCCGCTGTGCATGGCTTCTCTGATCTCGCGGTAGACATCCAGGGACACGTTCAGCACCCTCCGCAAGGATCATAACGCACGGCAACCCCCGCTGTGGGAGCAAGAAAGCCAGCCTGGCCTCGAACAGTTCGTCAGAATTGAGGGGCGATCCGAGAGATCCGAATCAGCCGTCCCTCCGTACCGTAAGTGGCTAGAAAAGCACGGAGGCCGATTTCTCGACCCCCGTGCCCCAGAGGGAACCTGGCGACGGCTGAAGATGGGCCTCAAACCCCGGTAGATTGAGGCATCCGTCACGGCCGCTGCCGAGCCGGAGCATAGCACAGCCGTTTTCCCCTTTGGGGTGCGGTTGTGCTTTCTTTGTGCCCATTTCTGGCGCTCAGCGGTCTGAGGCACCCCTCGGGAGTCACGCCGAAGGCTCGTCTCCCGTTATCTCGTCCAGGCTTCCTGTCCCGAGTGCGCGCCGTCCCGCTCGCATACGCTCCCCGGTGCCCCCGCGCTGCACCATGATGATCTCCGCGAGGATCGAGATCGCGATCTCCTCGGGCGTCTCCGCACCGATGTCGAGCCCGATCGGCGTCGACACCGCATCGAGGGCGTCCCGGTCGAGGCCTTCTTCGAGCAGATGCCGGAGCACGGTGCTGGTCCGCCGCCGGCTCCCGATCATCCCGACATAAGCCGCGCCCCGGCCCACCGAGTGTCGGAGGGCCTCCTCGTCCACGCGGTGGCCGCGCGAGACCAGCACGACGTAGGAGTTCGAGTCGAGCTCGATCCCGTCGAGGGCGTCCTCCACCTCGGCGCAGATCACGTGCTCCGCCATCGGGAAGCGGTCGCGGTTCGCGAACTCCTCGCGGTCGTCGATCACCGTCACGGCGAACCCTGCGATCTCGCCGATCGTGGCGAGAGCGTGCCCAACGTGGCCACCGCCGACCACGACAAGCTTCGAGGGCGACTCGAACAGTTGGAGCATCACCTCGGCGTCGTCGGCGCCCGCCTGGGAGCGGCGCTCGGACAGCCCACCGTCGGGCGAGACGTAGAGCGTCTGCATCGTGACGCGCGGGACCGTGGTCAGCATCTCGCGCGCCTGGCTCAGCACGGCCTCGTCGAGGGCTTCACCACCGAGCGAGCCGAGCGTGAACTCATCCGCGGAGAGCGAGAGCTTCGCGCCCGGGAGGAGCGTGCCCGCGCCGGCCTCGACGACAGTCGCCACGACGAGCCGCGTGCCCCCGTCGAGGGCGCGCTCGATCGCTCCCATGATCTCGATGCGGTCGGACGCGGCGGACATAGGCACGGCCCCAGGGAACGCGGTCAGCGGGCGACGATCATACGTCCGCTCGCGGAGGCTTAGACGTTGAACAGGATGTTCATCACGTCGCCGTCCTGCACGACGTAGGTCTTGCCCTCGGTGCGGAGCTTGCCGACCTTCTTCAGTTCGGCCATCGAACCGCCAGCGGCCACCATGTCATCCCAGGACGTGACTTCGGCGCGGATGAAGCCACGCTCGAGGTCGCTGTGGATGCGTCCGGCCGCCTCGGGCGCCGTTGCGCCCTTCGCCACCGTCCACGCCCGCACCTCGTCCTCGCCGGCGGTGAGGAACGAGTGCACCCCGAGGAGCTCGTACGCAGCGACGATGGCGCGGTCGCGAGGCGAGTCCTCTGGCAGGCCGAGGTCGGCGCGGAAGTCGGCCGCGTCGGCCGGGTCCATCTGCGCGAGTTCCGCCTCGATCTTTGCGCACATCGCGGAGACGGCGACGCCGTCCGCGCCGTAGCGCTCGCGGAACTCCGCCTCGATCTCGTCCACGCGGCTGATGTCGTCCTCACCGATGTTCACGATCAGGAGCACCGGCAGCATCGTGATGAACTGGTACGCGCGCAGTTCCTTCGCCTCGCCCTCGGTGAGGGTCATGGAGCGCAGGCCTTCACCTGACTCGAGGTGCGTCTGCAGCCGTCCGAGGAGCTCGCGGTGCGCCTCGATCCCCTGGCGCTCCGCGGCCTTCATCGACTTCATCTCCTGCTCGATGCGAGAGAGCCGCCGCTCGATCAGCGCGAGGTCCACGAACGTGAGCTCAAGGTTCAGCCCGTCGATGTCGCGATGCGGATCGACCGAGGAATCCGGGTGCGGGACCGAGTCGTCCTCGAACGCTCGCACGACATGCACCAGGGCGTCCGCCTTCGCGAGCTCGGTGACGAACTGGCGACCGGGCCCCTCGGCACCGAAGCCGTCGATGGGGTAGTCCACCCAGCGGATCTCGGCGTACGTCGTCTTCTTCGGCGAGAACACCCCGACGAGGGCCTCGACGCGCTCGTCAGGCACCTTGACCACGCCAACGTTGGGCTCGTTGCCTGCCGAGTAGGCGCCGACCTGTGCCGTGCCGCGCGTAACGGCGTTGAAGACAGACGTCTTCCCGCTCCGCGCCTTGCCGATGATGCCTAGGTCCATGACGAGTCCATGAGGTCGCTCTCCGCTGGTCAGCGCCGATCCGTGCTGATCAATGCGCGCAGAGCCAGTCTGTCGCCGCTCACGCCATGCGGCAACGGGCAGTCACATCAGGTGGGGTGACGAGCCTCAGACCGAGGCGCGGTTCTCCTGCAGGAAGCGCAACGCTTCATCTGGCGGGACCGGCCGGCCGTGCAGGAAGCCCTGGTAGCAGTCAACACCGGCCTCCAGGAGGAAGCGGGCTTCGTCTTCACGCTCCACGCCCTCGGCGATGGTCTGGTAGCCGAGGCGGTGGGCGATGGAGATGGCCGTCTCGATCACGACGCGGTTGCCCTCGGTCTCCACTCCCTGCACGAACTCCTGCGCGATCTTCAGCACGGTCACGGGGAGCCGCGCGAGGTAAGTGAGGCTGGAGTACCCGGTCCCGAAGTCGTCGACCGCGAGGCCGAACCCGTAGGCACGCAGGTCCGCGATGAGGTGCTCCACGGATCCTCGGATGTCGACGAGCGCGCTCTCCGTAATCTCCAGGACGATGTGGCGCGGATCGATCCCGGCCATCTGCGTCTCTTCCACCAGTCGAGCGATCGACCCACGACGGAAGTGGTACGGCGAGACGTTCACTTCGACCTGGAGGTCCGTGTAGCCGGCGGCGTGGCAGCGCAGGAGCCACGCGTAGGCCTGGAGGCGTATGACCCGCCCCACGTCGTCCACCAGCCCCACGCGCTCCGCGACCGGGATGAACACCCCCGGCGGGACGCTCCCGCGGACCGGGCTCTGCCACCGCGCAAGCGCCTCGAACGCCACGACGCGCCCGTCCACGGCCGACACGATCGGCTGGTACGCAACGCTCAGCTCGTCCTGCTCAAGCGCACGACGGAGGTCGTTCGCCAGCGCGAGGCGCTCGCGAGACTCCTCCGCCAGGCCCACGTGGAACCGCGCATACCCCGTGTCCCGGGCGGACTTCGCGTCATACATGGCGGTATCGGCGGCGCGAAGCAGTAGGTCAGGCGAGTTGCCGTCGTCGGGATAGAGGGCGATCCCGATCGCTGCGGTCAGGTAGATCTCCTGGCCAGCCGCGGCGACCGGCGTCTCGAACGCCCCGAGGATCTCGCGGGCAAACGCCTCGGCCCCGCGCTGCTCCGGGTCGACGCGGCGCACGATCGCGAACTCGTCCCCGGCGAGCCTCGCGAGGGTGTCTCGCGACCCCACGACAGCGCGCAGGCGCTCCGCGATAGCCTTCAGCAGTTCGTCGCCGACCTCGTACCCCAGGGAGTCATTGACGTCCTTGAAGTCGTCCACGTTGAGGACGTAGACCGCGACCGGGTGGCGATCCCGCTCGGCGACGGAGATCGCCTCCGCCAACCGGGAGCCCAGCAGGATCCGGTTCGGCAGGCCGGTGAGCGTGTCGTAGTTCACGAGGAACGAGATGTGGCCCTGTGCCTGCTCGCGCTCGCGCTCCAGGTCGTGCAGCCGGCTCGTGTCGCGCCCGATCCCCACGACGCCGGCGATGCTCCCGTCGGCCTCGCGCAGCGGGGCCAGCGCAATCCGCATGGAGGTGACCCAGCTGCTCACCGGGAATGACATGGGAGCGGTCTCACGGAACCAGTCGACGTAGAAGGTCTCGCCCGCCAGCACGCGCTCACCCAGCTGCATGTAGGCCTGCCCTACGTCCGGGCCGAAGATCTCGGCACCGGTCTTCCCGATGAAGCGCGCACGATCCTCGCGGGTGGTCGCCGGGCCCAGGAGTTCGGTGAACCGCTGATCGCTGTCGGTCATGAACACGAGGTCATCGAGCGAGGACACCAGCGCCCGAAAGCGCGCCTCGTTCTCCTCGGCCAGTTCGCGAGCCTCGACAATCGAACCCAGCGTCGAGCGGATACCGAAGTACAGCAGGGCCGTAGTGACGGCGACGAATCCGATGCCCTTGACCGACGCGAGGATGTTCTCGACCTCGACGCTTGGTGTCGCCGTCCGGACCAGGAGGTCGGTCAGGAATACCCACGGCAGGGCAACGAGCAGATAGAGCAGCGGGATGCGCCAGGCCGGATGCCGCAGCCGCTCAAGCATGGTGCCGCCCCTGCTGGTTCACGGGATGACACTCTGTGATGGATCCGGGCGCGTCAACTGTGTGCTTGTACGCACAATCGGAAGCGCTCGCTGTTCAACCGACGGGAGAGCGAGAGCTCAGGCCCGGACCTCCGCGCGACCGAAGTCGCAGCGGCGCAGGAGCGGACAGCCCTCGCAGCGGGGGCGTGACTTCGTGCAGGTCTGCTGCCCGTGCCGCACGAGGAGGGCGTGCCACTCGTTGAGGAACTCCACGTCGGGCCCGAGCCGATCGAGCAGGAACGTCCGATAGACGTCGTACTTCCGGGGCCCAGGAGGGCAACCGAGACGCTCGAAAATCCGATACGCGTACGCGTCCACCACGAACGTCGACTTTCGCGCCGCGTACAGCGTCATCGCATCGGCAGTCTCTGGTCCGATCCCCCACACCTCGAGGAGCCGCGCGCGCACCTCGTCGGGTTCGCCCTCGAGGAGCGCGTCCACTGACCCGCCGCCGTCGAACATCACCGCCTCGCAAAACGCGTGGAGCTTCCGGGCCTTCACATTGAAGTGCCCAGATGGGCGCACGAGGTCGCCGAGGACATCGAGCGGCGTGTCGAGGATCGCTGCGGCGTCGGTCAGCCCCTCAGCGCGCAGGTTCGCTAGGGCGCTCGCGGCGCCGCGCCAGGAGGTGTTCTGGGTGAGGATCGCGCCGAGGCAGATCTCGAACCGCTGCTCCTCGGGATCCTCGGACGCGGTCGGCCACCACTGCTGATGGCCGTACTCGCCGAGGAGCGCCCGGTAGATGCCATCGAGCTGGCGCTTCGTCGGGGGCTTCCGCGCCGGGCCGCCAGTTCCGTCGGTGGCCAACCGTCCACTGGTCGCCTGCTCCTCGAGGCCCGTCCGTCCCGCCTGCAGCCGGCCCCCCGAGGATCGAATCGGCAGCCCTCGACCGGAACGTGCGCCCACTAGCCGCCGGCCCACTTCGGGATCTTCGCCTTCGGCACGGCGTCGTAGTGCGCGATGTACGGCTTCACGTCAATCACCGGCGTCCCGTCGACCAGGTCCAGTCCGCGCACCACGAGCGTCGCCCCCTCGACCTTGCGCAGTTCGCACACCGAGACGCTGACCGGGTTCGGCCGCCCCCCGCGCAGCGCCAGCACGCCCTGTAGCGGGTACTGCTCGTCCCCCGCCGGATACGCCACCGGCCGTTCGAGGTACTCGCGCGGGAACTGGTCCATCCACCCCACCACGATCACGTGCGAGTACCCGTCGAGGCCGAGCAACCGCTCCGCGTGCTCCTCGGACAGTTCGACGCGCGACTCGACGCGCGTCCAGTCCCACAGCGCAACGTCATGCTCGCCGTTCCGCACGACGCCGATGGGGCTCAGGGTGATCTCGGAATGCTCGACGTGGCCTGGGCGCTCGTCCATCGCGTCATGCTAGACGGCCCGCCGGAGCTTCGCCTCCCCCGCAACAGCGGCCCACGATGCACCGCCAGCCCTCGACGCCGAGGGCAACGGAATGCCCCTTCTGACCCCCTCGCCCCCAGGGGGAGAGGGATGCGGTGAGGGGAGGCACTCGCGGTTCCACACCGCTTCCGGCTCGACCACGGGACGAGCGCCGCGCCGTCCGTCGCACAATCGAGCGAGACACCTCGCGGCAAGGCGCTACGACACTCGCGATCCCCTGAAATCACGCGGGATTCTGCCCCAGATCGTGGTACAATTCACACGTGTTGGAACCCCTCGCAAGCCTCCCCCGCAGGTTCCGACGATGCTCGATTTCGCGCCCCCGTCATACGGATGTTGCGCGCGCAGTTGAGCCCTACACGACGGTCGATCAGCGACCCCTCCACGGGCGCGAAACGCCGCGAGTGAACGGGACTACATGACCACGACAGCTCCGAAGGCCAACAAGGCAGCGTCGACGTATACCGCCGACAACATCCAGGTCCTGGAAGGTCTCGAAGCCGTCCGTCGCCGGCCCGGCATGTACATCGGCTCCACCGACCAGCGGGGCCTCCACCACCTCATCTTCGAGATCGTCGACAACGCCGTCGACGAGGCGATGGCCGGGTACTGCGACAAGATCGTCGTCACCATCCGCCCGGACTCCTCCTGCGAGGTCGTCGACAACGGTCGAGGCATCCCCGTTGGCAAGGTCACCAAGACGGGCCTCTCCGCGGTGGAGACGGTCCTCACCGTCCTGCACGCCGGCGGCAAGTTCGGCGGTGGCGGGTACAAGGTCTCGGGCGGCCTCCACGGCGTCGGCGCGTCCGTCGTCAACGCGCTCTCGGAGACGCTGCACGTCGAGGTGCGCCAGGACGGCGCGCTCTGGTCGCAGGACTACGCGCGAGGCGTCCCGCAGAACGAGCTCAAGAAGAACGGCAAGGTCGACAAGGACGTCTCCGGCACCACCATCTCGTGGATGCCGGACTCGGAGATGTTCGAGACGCTGGACTACGACTTCGACATGCTCGCCCAGCGCTTCCGCGAGATGGCCTACCTCACCAAGGGACTGATGATTCAGTTCATCGACCTCCGCGGCGACGGCCGCGAGCGCTCCTTCTACTTCGACTCCGGCATCCAGGCCTTCGTGCGCCAGCTCAACCGCACGCGCCAGGCGCTGCACCCGGACCCGATCTACGTCGCGCACGAGACGGATGATGCCTTCGTCGAGGTCGCGCTCCAGTACAACGACACCTTCGGCGAGGTGGTGCACTCCTTCGCGAATGTCATCAAGACGATCGACGGCGGCTCCCACGTCACCGGCTTCCGCACCGCCCTGACGCGCGTCCTCAATGAGTACGCCCGCAAGGCGAAGATTCTGAAGGACAACGACGCGAACCTCACCGGAGACGACGTCCGCGAGGGCTTGGCCGCCGTGATTTCCGTGAAGATCGGCGAGCCCCAGTTCGAGGGCCAGACGAAGACCCGCCTCGGCAACCCCGAGGTGAAGGGCATCGTCGAGTCCGCGGTCGCCAACGCGCTCGCACAGACGCTCGAGGAGAACCCGGGCATGGCCCGGAAGATCGTCGAGAAGTCGCTCACGGCAGCCCGCGCTCGCGAGGCGGCCCGTAAGGCGCGCGACCTCGTGCAGCGGAAGGGCGTCCTCGAGGGGTCGAACCTCCCCGGCAAGCTCGCGGACTGCTCCGAGACCGACCCCGCCCAGTGCGAGCTCTACATCGTGGAGGGCGACTCGGCCGGTGGTTCGGCCAAGGCGGCTCGCGACCGACGTACGCAGGCGGTCCTCCCGCTGCGAGGCAAGATCCTCAACGTGGAGAAGGCGCGCCTGGACAAGATGCTCGAGAACGAGCAGATCCGGAACATCATTACCGCGCTCGGCACGGGCTTCGGCGACGAGTACAACGCAGCGAAACTCCGCTACCACAAGATCGTCATCATGACGGACGCCGACGTGGACGGCGCCCACATCCGGACACTGCTGCTCACGTTCTTCTACCGCTTCATGCCCGAGGTCATCGAGGAAGAGCACCTCTTCATCGCGCAGCCGCCGCTCTACTCGATCACCCGTGGCCGCAACACCACCTGGCTGTTCGACGACCGCGCTCGCGAGGAGTACTTCAAGGAGCACACCGAGAAGGGCTCGCACATCCAGCGCTACAAGGGCCTCGGCGAGATGAACGCGGAGCAGCTCTGGGAAACCACGATGAACCCGGAGCATCGCCAACTCCTCCGCGTCGAGGTCAACGACGCCGAGTTAGCGAACGAGCTCTTCAACACCTTGATGGGTGACGAAGTCGCGCCCCGCAAGAAGTTCATCACCACCCACGCCCTCGAGGCGACCCTCGACCTCTAGGGGTTGGCGCGGCCGTCCCTGACGTTGGTCCGCTCGACCGTATTCGACTGGTGAGGTTCCCGTTGGTTGCAACCGCTTCACCCCCACCCCAACCCTCCCCCATCGAGGGGGAGGGGGTGCCGAGCGGGACGGGCGGAGGCCGGGCGTGACCGAGCAGAAATCCTGGCCCGATCGCTTCTTCGTCGAGTTCAGCACCGACGATCCGTGCCCGCTCGACTTCACGGACGATCCGGCGATCGTGCTGTTCTTCATCTCGTGGGCGTACAGCGCCGAGATGGGCGGTAACCACGAGCTGGCCCAGGCGGCGAGCTACCTCAAGCGCCAACTGAAGGTCGACCTGCGCCCGATCTACCGGTACGCCGACCGCAACGTGGACACGCCCCAGGACCGCATGGAACTCGAACAGTCGTGGCAGCCGGCCGCCAACCTCGCCGCGGCCGCTCGCACGATCGCCGACCACTGGGAGCAGCCCGGCGCCACCCTCGCCCCGCTCGTCCGAGGCTACGAGCACCTTGCCCCGCGCCTCCGCGAGCTCGCCGCGATGTGCGACTGGGCGGCGGAGCGCGACGCCAAAGTCCGCATGACCTTCGACCTCGAGAACACCGAGGTCCACACCGCCCGCCCGCCGGGCTACTAGCCCGCTAAGCTACGGCGCCCAGAGCAGCGGCACGGGGTCGCCCGTCCCGCTTTGTGTCACGCGCTCAAGCGTGGCGTCGCACGGCTGGAACAGCGAATCGACGCGAGGGCGGACATCGACGAGCAGCCGAGCGTGGGCACCGTCGCTGAGCCGAAACACCAGCCACCATTGAGGAAGCCAGCCCCGCGGCTCAGGCTCGTAGATCCCCACGAGCGTTGGCTCCTGGTCCACGAAGGCCTCGAGCGCCGCGCCCGGATCCCGCGAGGTGGTACAGCCGTGTCCGAGGAAGTCCTGCTCGGTCGCCTCCACCAGCGGATCGGCGTCGCCCGCCTCGATCGCGTCGAGGAACGGCGCGACGAGTGTCCGCACCGCTTCGTCACGTGGGGTCAGCGGTGCCGGCCAAGGGCCAGACAAGAGAGCTTCGTTGCCGTAGGTAACACTGTCTTCTGCCGTCGCGCCGCATCCGAAGTTCACGAAGGCTATCTCCCCGTCGCGCACCCAGAGCGATCGAGCACTCCCACCAAGTGCCAACTGACCATGAAAGATGAGGTGAGACTGTGGTTCGCGGGGGTGCTCGGTCACGGCGTACAGCCCATCCTGCATCGGGAGCCACCGCTCAAGCAGACCTCTATAGTCGAGGCTGGGATTCCCCTCGCAGCCACCGCCCCAGGCCACGGTCACAGTCGAACCCGGTGACACACCGGCTTCCGCACAGGTTGGCGGCGAGCCGATCTGCGCGGGCTCGTCCGGCCCGCGGCACTCGACCAACTCGGTGCCGAGCATCCCAACGAGCGCGTCCACGTCGCGCGCCTCGACCGCCGCGATGATCGCGTCGAGGGCCGGGTCACCCGTTCGACGGGGACCAGAGAACTCGATCGGCTCGTGCCACGGCCCATGCATCACCGTGACCGAGAGTCCGGATGCGCTGTCGAGGAGGCCCTCAAGCGGACCGAAGCAGACGAACGCGGTGCGGAGGATGCGTCCGTCCTTGAGCTCCAGGTACCAGGCGACATCCGTGGGTGGTTCCTGTCCGCCGGGCCGGACCGAGTGGAACACGAGAAGCGTGTCCGGGATCGGCCACAGCCCCCAGTCCGGATAGTCCGTGACGTCCGCGACAGCCCAGAGGCCATCGGCCTCGAGCGCAAACCGCCTGAGTGACTCGCGGGCATCTCGTGCCCAACTGCCTTCGCAGCCGTCCATCAGTGGCAGGGCCCGCACGATTGTCCCAGCGGCCTCCCCTGCCTCGCACGATGGATACCCACCCATCCCTTCGCCTGGCTCTGAGCACGGCACCTCCTGGTACTCGACGAAGCCGAGCAGCGCGTCCACGTCGTGCGCCTCCACCGCCTCGATGATCGCGTCGAGGGCGGGGTCGCCGGTGCGGCGCGGGCCGGGCGGTGAGGGGGGCGTGGCCTCAGGCGTGGCGGTCGCGCTCGGAGTGCTCATCGCTGTCGCGACGGTCGAGGGTGCCTCGACCGTGGGTGGCGGACTTGCGGCGGGGCTCGGCGAGGGTGTGGCGGCAGTGCCGCCGTCGCACGCCACGATCAGTGCGATAGAGCACAGCGCGGCGAGGACGGCGGCACGACGCAACGGTGACTCCCCACTACTGGCCGGGGCGAACCTCGATCTCCGGGAGGGGTTCGCCCTCGAACTGTAGTAGTTGTTCAATGGGCGGGCCGCATCCGTACCAGATCGCGGTGAGGTTGCCCTCGGCGGTGATGTGGAGGCGTGCGGCACTCTCGAAGCCTGTGTCCCCAGGGGTGAGCGCGTACACGACCCAGTAGGCGCCGTGCGGGTAGAGGTCGGACGGGGACTCCTCGTCGGGGGCTTCGACGACGGTGTGCAGTTGGGGGACGCCGTTGAGGACGACGCGGATGGCGTTCGCCGGGTCACGTTCGAGCACGCCCTCGCAGAAGGCGAGAGGGAAGACCGAGATGGGCTCGTCTGGGGAGTCCTTCGGGCCACATGGCAGTCCACCAGGCCCGATCGGATCGATCTCGCAGGCGACGAGCGGGAGGTCCTCCATCGCGCGGCGGGCGGATTCGGTGAGGCCGACGGTGTCGTAGTTCGCGACCATCGCGAGGATGCCGTCGACAGCCTCGACGCCGGTCGTGGGCGGGGTAACCGAGGGCACCTCGGCAGGCTCGTCCCACGGCCCATGCGCGAGGCTCAGCTGCAGCGAGCTCACGGCGAGGAGGTCATCGAGCGTGCCACCGCAGCCGTAGCTCGCGCGCACGATGCGGCCATCCGCGACTTCGAGGTAGGAGATGAAGTCCTCGCTCGGGGATTCGGTGTGGAATGCGAGGAATGTGTCCGGCGTCTCCCAGCCGTCCGTGGAACCCCAGTACTGGTCCACATCGATCACGCCCCAGAGCCCGGCGGTGCGGTGTGCGAACTGCGCCACGGTCTGAACGCCGAACCGCGTCCACTCGCCCTCGCAGGAGGCAAACGGGAACACCTGCATCTCGGTGCCCTCGGGCATCCCCTCCTCGCACTTGGGCGGGCCGCCCATGCCCTGCGCGGTGGTGCACGCCACGGTCGGATGCACGACGAGAGGCGCGAGCGTGGCGATGTCGCGCTCCTCGACGGCCTTGATGATCACGTCGAGTCCGGCATCGCCCGTGCGCCGGGGCTCAGCGTCAGGCGTTTCGGTGGCGGCAGGCGTCTCGGTCGGGCCGGGAGAGGCGGTCAGCGTCAGCGTCGCGGTGGGCACGATGGGCTCTGGAGTGCCCTCGGCGCTCCCAGAGGTGCACCCGACGAGCCCGAGCGAGAGGGCGCCGACCAGAAGTGTCGAGACGAGCGAACGCAGCATGAGGACCTCCCCTGCTCTGAGAACGCACGTCGCCGATGATTTGTTCCCGAGGCTCCCGCAGGCGGTGTCGCAGCCCTCGATCCCACACCGGACCGGTGCGAGGATGTGACCCGTGAACCCCTCATCCCCCACCGACCGAGTCAGCACCCTCCCCCGACGCGCCGAGGAGTACGAGCGCTGGCTCCGAGGCTCCAGCCTCTCCGCCTTCGGCTTCCGGTGGCTGATGGGGCCGGCGCAGTGGGCGGTGAACCTTCCGCTCTACCGCCTGCCGAAGAACCTCAAGCTGGACGAGACGACGCGTTTGCTCGACATCGGCTGCGGGCGCGGGAACATCCTCCGCACGCTCGATGATCAACTCGGCTGCGACGTGCCCCCGGTCGGGCTCGACGTGTCCCACGCGATGCTCAACCTCGCAGTGGACGACGAGAACAACCCGATGCGGCACGCGGGGTTCGTGCAGGGGTCAGCGACGACGCTGCCGTTCCGGGAGGGCGCGTTCAACCTCGTGCTCTGCGGGCACCTCGTGAAGCACTTCGACGACGTCGACACGCTCGGACTGCTCGCCGAGATCAAGCGCGTGCTCGAACCGGGCGGGCTCGCGCTGATCTGGGAGTTCGGGCCCACGGGGAATCGTGCCCTCGACGCATGGAACGCCCGGGTCGTCTCGACCGGCGTGAAGCAGCCGCGCCTCCGGTCCCAACGCACCCTGAAGCGCCTGGCCACGGACGCGGGATTCGAGTTCGTGCGTGACGCGGACCTGCGGCCGTTCCTGCTCCCCCCGATCCCGCGGTCCTCGATCCTCGTCGGACGCCCGCCCGAGGGGCACTCGGCCCGCCCCGACCCTCGGCCGTAGCTCACGACCGAGGGCCGGTCGGACTGCATCAGGCAGGCACGCGGACGCCCACCGCGCCAGCGCCCACCTCGACAGCGCTCGCCTCGACAGCGCCAGCGGTGGGCGCAGATCCGGCGACTCGTGGGGCGTGCCAGACCTCCCAGGGGCGGACACCCTGGTGGTACATATCGTCCAGTTCCTGCTTCTCCTTGAACGTGTCCATGGACATCCAGAACCCGTCATGGGGAGTGGCGATTAGACGCCCCTCCGAGATCAGCCGTTCGAATGGCTCGTTCAGCAGATCCTCGCCGTCGCGCATGTAGTCAAAGAGCTCGGGCTTGAAGATGAAGTAGCCGCCGTTGACGCGGAGGTCGCTGCGCGTGATCGGGTGCACCGAGCGCACTGCGCCATCCTCGTCGGCGGTGACGGCATGAAAACTGACCTTCGGGCACACGGTGAGGAACCCGCCGACGGCGTCGGTGGCCTTGACGTGCGCTTCGAGGTCAGGAAGGTGGTGATCGGTCAGTCCATCGCTGTAGTTCACGATGAACGTCTCGTCGTCTTCGACGAGGTGGCGGACGCGCCAGAGGCGCTCACCCACGTTGGACGCGAGTCCGGTGTCCACGAAGGTGATGTTCCACTCGCGGATGTCATGACTGAGGAGCTGGACGCTTGCTCCTCCTTCGCTCATGACGAAGTCGTTGGACAGGGTCTCTTCGTAGTCCAGGAAGTACCGCTTGATCGCCTCGCCCTGATAGCCGAGGCAGAGGATGAACTCCGTATGCCCAAAGTGGGCGTAGTACTTCATGATGTGCCAGATGATCGGCCGGCTGCCGATGGGCACGAGCGGTTTCGGGACGCGATCTGAGTAGTCGCGGATGCGAGTGCCATACCCGCCACAGAAGAGCACAACCTTCACAAGGGATTCCTCGATTCCTGCGTGGTTCGGCCCCGCAGCAGGACCGATCACTGCTCGATAACAGATGCGGGGACGCTAGGAATCGCTCGTGTAGTGGAGGTGGATCGGCGGTAGACGGTGCGCCGAATCGGCGAGAATTGGCACGGTAGCGCGAGGTGGGGAGACGCTATCGATACAGTTCGAGCCGCTCCATGACTTCGCGCACGGCGTGGGGCAGCAGGTGGTCTGTCGACTCCCCCGAGGCGACCCGGCGGCGGATCTCCGTGGCCGAGACGTCCATCTGGGGCATCACGATGAAGTCGACGCGCCCCTCGATCCCTGGCATTGCCCGACGCACCTCGCCGGACAGGAGTGGCCCCTCCGAGTCCGGCCGTCGCGCCACCGCGAGGCGAGCACACTCAAGGATCCGCTGGGGCTCCGACCAGTACGGCATGTCCGCGAGCGCGTCTGCCCCGAGGATGAACCACCACTCCTCGCCCGGCGCGACGAGCGCCTCGAGCGTCTCCGCCGTGTACGACGGGCCTTCCCGGTCGACCTCGACGGTGGAGACGGCCGCCCACGGGAGGCGGGCGACGGCCGCGCGGACCATCTCGACTCGCGCGGCAGCCGGCGTGACGGCTCGGTCGCGCTTCCGCCACGGATCGCCGGCTGGGACGAACACAACACGATCGAGGTCGAGTGTCGCTCGAGCAGCCTCGGCGAGCGCGAGGTGGGCGTTGTGCGGGGGGTCGAACGTGCCCCCCAGCATCCCGATCCGCTGAGGGCGTCCCGCGTCCGACTCGGAGGTGGAGGTCACTCCTCCCATCGCACCTCGACCTGGCCGACGCGCACGAGGTCGCCCTCCTCGATGCCCAGGCGACGCATTGCGCGGTGCACGCCCATCCGCTTCAGGCGTCCGAAGAATTCTTCGCGGGGCTCCCGGTCGTGAAGTTCGAGGGTGAGCGCGAGCCAGTTCGGCGTCGGCCCGTTGATCACAGCGACACCGTCATCGTCGAGGTAGGCCTCGAACCGTCCAGTACGCGCCGGCTCCGGTGTCAGCACGGGGATCGCCCGCGCCGCCGCATGCGCCTCGGCCTCTTGCTGCTGACGTAGCAACCACAGCGCCTGCTGCGCCAGCTCGCGGGTGCCCTCAGTCGTTGCGGCCGAGATCTGGAAGCGCGGGACATCGAGGGCGTTCAGATCCTCCTCGATCAGTTCGATGCGAGCGACGGCGTCGGGGTCGTCGACCTTGTTGAGTGCGAGGATCTGCGGCTTCTCCGCGAGACCGTGCCCGAACTCCTCGAGCTCCTGGTTGATGAGGTGGTAGTTCGCGAGGGGATCCTCGGCCGTCATGTCCAGCACATGCACGAGGACGCGCGTGCGTTCGATGTGGCGCAGGAACTCGTGGCCGAGTCCGACGCCGGCACTGGCCCCTTCGATCAGTCCGGGCATGTCTGCCGCGACGAACGCGTCGTCACCGACGTACACGACGCCGAGCTCGGGCTGGAGGGTGGTGAACGGGTACGAGGCGATCTTTGGACGCGCACGGCTCCACGAGGTGAGCAGCGTGGACTTTCCGGCGTTCGGCAGCCCCACTAGCCCGACATCCGCGAGGAGCTTGAGGTCCAGCCGCAGTCTCAGCCGGTCCCCCGGCGCTCCGCGCTGGGCGAACTTCGGGGCCTGGCGCGTAGACGTGGCGAAGCGCTTGTTCCCCCACCCACCTCGGCCACCGCGAGCAACGAGCAGCGTCGCACCGTCCTCGGAGAGGTCACCCAACTCTTCACCGGTCTCGGCGTCGTATACGACCGTGCCGACCGGCACAGGAAGCGTCAGCGAGGCGCCGGAGTGGCCTCGGCGCTGGTTAGGGCCACCGGAGGCCCCGGGCTCGGCGCGACGCACGGCTCCGTCCGCGTAGGCGTCGAGGGTCGACATGCGCCGCTGCGCCTCGAGGATGACGTTCCCGCCGCGGCCACCGTCACCGCCGTCTGGACCACCGCGCGGCGCGAACTTCTCCCGGCGAAAGGAGACCACGCCCGGACCGCCATCACCGGCGGCTACTTCGATTTCGATTTGGTCGATCATGATCAGTCACTCGTTTGGGTCGGTCGGGATCAGGGTGTGTTGATGTGGAAGACAGGGTTCCACATTTCAGAGGAAGGCACCCGCGATCAGATCATCGTCATAGTAGTGGTGTGGATCCTGTGGATGCCTCGACGATCCGCTACTCCCCGCAGGCGATTCAAGTTCACAGTCGCCTCGGGTGACTTCGACCGGTGGTTGGCGCGTTCGGAATGACTTCGCGGATCGTGGAATGAGTAGTTGCACATCCAACTGTCCGCTGAGCAAGTACCGAACAATCTGAGCGTCTATCCACGTTTGGACGGCAGTTTGTCCACAGATCGACCCAAAGAACCGCTTAGGTGCGTTCGCAGTTGGGTGGAACGCGGAGACCCCCCATCAGTGGACAAATGGTGCTTCTCGGGGAACGGTGCGTGCGGTGTCGCTGCGGCGGCTCTACGCGATGCGGCGCGACTGCTCGATCATCTCGCGGAGGCTGCCGATGTCGCGGCGCGTCTCCGGATCCACACTGAGCGACTTCTCCATCTTGCGCCACCCATGGTGAACGGTGGAGTGGTCGCGGCCACCGAGGGCCTGGCCGATCTCGACCAGGGAGCGGTGGGCCAACTCGCGCATGAGGTACATCGCGATCTGGCGGGGGTAGGCTACGCGCTTCTCGCGGCTGACCGAGAGCAGCCCGGCGCGATCGATGTCGAAGTAGCGACAGACCACGTCCATGATCAACTCGGGTGACGGCGGGAGTTTCGGCTCGTTCGTCTCCAGCGAGGCGAGGGCGGACGCCACGACGTCAGGCGAGAGCGGCTCCCCCGTCAGTCGCGAGTATGCGACGACGCGGGTGAGGGAGCCCTCCAGCTCGCGGATGTTGTTCTTGAACCGCGCGGCGATCGCGTGGAGGACATCATCCCGCACACGGATGTTCTGCTCGGCGGCCTTGTGTCGGAGGATCGCGACACGCGTCTCCATGTCCGGCGCCTGCAGGTCCGCGATCATGCCCCACTCGAAGCGAGTGCGGAGGCGATCCTCGAGCTGGGCGATGTGCGCCGGGCTCTTGTCTGAGGTGATCACGATCTGGCGGCCGGCCTCGTAGAGCTCGTTGAAGGTGTAGAAGAACTCCTCCTGCGTCTGCTCCTTGCCGGCGATGAACTGAATGTCGTCGATGAGCAACGCGTCCGCCGAGCGGTACCGCCCGCGGAAGTCGTCCATCTTGCGGCCCTGGATCGAGGTGATGAGCGCGTTCGTGAACGCCTCGGCGCTCATGTAGACGACGTGCTGGCCCTTCTCGATCAGCGAGTGGCCGATGGCGTGCAGCAGGTGGGTCTTGCCCAGGCCGGCCGCGCCGTAGATGAAGAGCGGGTTGTAGAGGCGGCCCGGTTCGCGCGCGACGCCCTCGGCGGCCGCGAACGCGAGGCGGTTGCCGGGGCCCACGATGTAGTTCGCGAAGTTGTAACGCTCGCGCAGTCGGGGGCGCTGCTGCGCCACCCGCGGCGCCTCACCGGCCGGTGAGTTGAGCGCGGCTACGGCGCCGTCCTCGGCGCGCAACGGCTCGAAGCGCACCTCGACCTCGCGGCCGTTGATCTCGGAGAGCGTGCGGAGGATGGCGGGGCGGAGGCG
>Ga0114916_1000675_pt1 | contig 21620 bp, 19 predicted proteins | sample MalvirAntarct_66_FD_83501 | JGI IMG/M metagenome (GOLD analysis project Ga0114916, IMG submission 83501) | Marine viral communities from the Global Malaspina Expedition - Malaspina viral metaG Antarct_66 | ecosystem: Environmental > Aquatic > Marine > Oceanic | place: West Anvers Island... | reverse complement strand
GCAGGTAGGAACGTCACGTTGCTTAAAGCACGACTAGACGCGAGCTGCTGTAAGCGCAAAACGTCGACACCGCCACCTAGGAAAACGAACGACGCCTCAGCAGCTTGTTTTTGAAGAAGCTCTGCGGCATTGAGTACCGCTTCCAGCCCCTGGGCGTTACCCATATTGCCGGCAAACAAGATGCGGAACGTGCCGGGGCCGGGGAATGCGTCTGGCAGACCCCCTATAGGGGCTTTGAGCGCATCCTCAGCGCACCAGTTGTAGATCAACTCGATCTTGCTTTCAGGAACTCCACGTTCGATCAACATATTCCTGAAGCCTGGGGACAGAACGACTAGTTGATCCATTCGGCTGTAGACCCAGTTACAGACTTTAGAAACAACATTCAGCGCGCGCTCGTTGGAGAACATTCCGGTCGCACGAAGAGTATCCGGCCACATATCCTGAATATCGTAGATCACTGGAACCCGGCGTAAGATGCGAATCAAAGCGGCAGCAACCCCTACTGTAAGCGGCGGATGATATGCATAGACCACATGCGGACGCTTGGCAGCAAATAGAGTGTAAACCAGCGAAGCGGCAGCAAAACTCACATAATTAAGGATGCGCCCGACAGCCCCCTTGTCATGGCTCGGATAAAGTGGAACCCGAGTGACCTGAACTCCATCAATGACTTCACGCTGCACAATCTTAAGCTTATAGCCGGGATAAAGCTTACCGCCTGGATAATTAGGGAAGCCGGTCACCACCTCAACCTCAAAGCCCTGCCTTACCAGTTCGCGGGCGAATACCAACCCCTTGAACGTTGGCTCGGGATCGAACCACTGGGTAAGCAGGAGTATGCGAATAGCCATACCGCTTAATACCTCTTCCAAACGGTACGCATAACATAATCGCGGTAGCTGTGGATGATCCTTACTACCTTGTCTGCAACATTCGGCATGCTGTAATCAGCCACCAAACGTAAGCTGCGCTCATCACCGCGGCCTTGCGATTCAAGCACCTGAAGCGCCTGCATTACCCGCTCCACTTCGAGGCCCGCCATCATTACAGCAGCCTCTTCCATACCTTCGGGACGTTCATGGGCCTCACGAATGTTCAGCGCCGGGAAATTTAGAATCGAAGACTCTTCCGAGATGGTGCCACTGTCGGACAATACCGCTTTGGCGCAGGCCTGCAACTTGTTGTAGTCCTTGAAGCCAAGTGGCTTGAGTAGGCGAACATTAGGGTGGAAGGTCACACCCAGCGCATCCACACGTTTCTGGGTTCGCGGGTGAGTTGAGACGATTACCGGCATGTCGTAATGCGCGGCCACCCTGTTCAAGGTCTCAGCTAGCTTGCGGAAGTTCCGCTCCGAATCGATGTTTTCCTCACGGTGAGCGCTGACGACGAAAAACTTGCCTTCCTCCAGCCCTAAGCGTTGGAGTATGTCGGAAGCTTCAATGCCTTCACGATAATGAGTCAACACTTCGAACATCGGGCTGCCGGTCTTGATCACCATATTCGGCGGTAGCCCTTCACGCAGCAGGTAGTCGCGGGCAATGGTGCTGTAGGTCAGGTTGATGTCCGCCGTGTGATCGACGATGCGGCGGTTGATCTCCTCCGGCACGCGCATGTCGAAACAGCGATTACCCGCCTCCATGTGGAAGGTAGGGATCTTGCGGCGCTTGGCTGGAATCACCGCCATACAGCTGTTGGTATCACCCAGAACTAGCAACGCATCCAGCTGGACTTCGGCCAACACCTTGTCGACCGCAATGATGACGTTGCCGATGGTCTCTGCGCCCGTTGCACCTGCAGCATTGAGAAAATGGTCAGGTCGGCGAATGCCCAAATCTTCGAAGAAAATCTCATTGAGTTCGTAATCGTAATTTTGGCCGGTATGAATCAGCACGTGATCGCAATGCTCATCTAGCTTGGCCATTACTCGGGCCAAGCGGATGATTTCCGGGCGGGTTCCAACGACCGTAGCGACTTTCATTTTTTTCATGGGTTCACCTGGCAGGCGTAGGTATCGGGGCGGGCGCGGTCGAAGATCTCGTTGGCCCAGAGCATCACGACCATTTCGTCATCACCAATATTGGTGATGTCGTGCGTCCAGCCGGGTACGGTTTCGACGATTTCTGGCTTGTCGCCTTCGATAACGAGCTCATGAAACTCACCAGACACCATATGGCGAAAGCCGAAACGCGCGCGGCCCTTGATTACCAGAAACTTTTCGGTTTTGGTGTGGTGGTAATGACCGCCACGGGTAACACCTGGGTGCGCGGTAAAGAAAGAGAACTGCCCGCAGTCAGGAGTTTTCAGCATCTCGACGAACATCCCGCGCGGGTCACCATGCTTAGGCACTTGATAGTTAAATCGCTCAGGCGGCAGATAACTCAGATACGTCGAATACAAGGCACGTACAAAGCCGTCACCCACACGGTCCGTAATAAGGGTATTGCGACTGTCCTTAAAGCCATGCAGACGGTCAGCCATTTCCCCCACAGTGACCTGGTACTGAGGTTTCACTTCAGTGCCAACGCCTTCGCCCGCCATTAAGGCCAGGAAATGGGCTATCACATCATCGATGTATACAAGGGTAACGACGGCTGCCGCGTCATTGATCTGGACAGGCAAATCCCGTGCAATATTGTGGCAGAAGGTGGCTACGGCCGAGTTGTAGTTGGGCTTGGCCCATTTGCCAAACACGTTCGGCAACCGCAGGACATGCACTGGGCTCCCCTGCTGTCGCGAAAGCGCCTGCAGGGCCTCCTCGGCGCCACGTTTACTCGCCCCGTAAGGGTTTTCCAGCGAGGCCTGGCTCGACGAGCTAAATACGACCGGAATTTGCCTGCCAGTTGCCTCAATAGCCCTGCAGAGCTCAACGGTCAGATCGATATTGCCCTGACCGAATTCCGCTGGATCCTGGGGACGGTTTACACCGGCCAAATGGAAGATAAAGTCAGCCCGAGCAACACGCTCGCCGAGTGCATGCAAATCTTCGGAACGACCGAATGTGAGAATCTCGACATCCTGACGCTCGTTAAGATGCACGATCAGGTTTTTGCCAACAAAGCCGTTGGCTCCAGTGATCAGTACTTTCATGCTCACTCCTCAGGCGCTGCGTCTTCGCCGCGCTGAATGGCGCGCATGAAATTCAAATTGAGCAACAGCTGCTGCATGCCCTGCACATCCAGGCGCTCGGTGTTGTGCGAGTTGTAATCTTCCGTATGAGAAATCCGTTCTTCACCCTGCTCGACGAACTTGCTGTAGTTGAGGTCGCGAAGATCCGGCGGTACTCGGTAGTACTCGCCGCGATCTTCGGCGCAGGCCATCTCCTCGCGACTCAGCAGTGCCTCGTAGAGTTTCTCACCATGGCGGGTACCGATCACCTGGATGGGATGTTCTGGCTTGCCCAGCAGAGAGGTCAGCGCTTGCGCAAGCACTTCGACAGTTGCAGCAGGTGCCTTCTGCACGAACAGATCGCCATTACGGCCATGCTCGAACGCATACAGCACCAGGTCAACCGCATCGGCCAGGGTCATCATGAAACGGGTCATGTTCGGGTCAGTGATGGACAGCGGCCTACCGGCACGAATTTGATCGACGAACAGCGGAATTACCGAGCCGCGAGAAGCCATTACGTTGCCGTAGCGCGTGCCACAGATGACCGTGCCGGTATCGTCGAGATTGCGCGACTTGGCCACCATGACCTTTTCCATCATTGCCTTGGAAATACCCATGGCATTGATCGGGTAAACGGCCTTGTCGGTACTCAGGCAAACCACGCGCTTGACGCCATTCTGGATGGCAGCTTCCAGCAGGTTCTCGGTGCCCAGCACGTTGGTCTTGACCGCTTCCATCGGGTGAAACTCGCAAGACGGAACTTGCTTCAACGCAGCGGCATGAAAGATGTAATCGACACCCCGGGTCGCATTCAGCACGCTCTGATAATCACGTACATCTCCGATATAGAACTTAAGCTTGGAGCTGGCGTAATGCTTGCGCATGTCGTCTTGCTTCTTTTCATCCCGGCTGAAAATACGGATTTCAGCGATGCCGGTATCGAGGAAGCGCTTGAGCACAGCATTACCGAACGATCCCGTGCCGCCGGATATCAGGAGTTTCTTCCCATTAAACATATGCAATCCTAAATCTGAAGGCGAGACAGCCTAGCGACAGCCTTGCAGGGCCGAATAGATGGAGTCACGCTTTTGCTGTCCGGTGGGGTAGCTAATAAGCACGGCGCGATAAGGGCCTTTGAAAACAAAGAAACTGCCTGCTGCGACGCCTACCACACCACAGGCAGCGACCACTTTGTGCATATCGTCGAGACTGCCACCACCACCGAGCACTGTCAGCGGCACCGTCAGTGCCTCGCGCAACTGAGCAGCCAGCGCCACGTCGTAGCCCTTCATCTTGCCGTCGTTGTCGATGGAATTGATGACGATCTCGCCTGCCCCGAGCTTTTCCATTTCCAGCGCCACGTCGATAACGCTGCGCTTGGTGTTACGAGTACCGTTATGGGTCCATACGTCCTGAGTCTTACCAAGCAACCGCTGTTTATGGTCAAGCACCACAACGACACTTTGTCGACCAATCTCAGCGGCGATCTCACTAATAAGGGCTGGGTTAGCCAACGCAGCGGAGCTGATGGCTACCTTCTCGACGCCCAGGGCGATGATGCGCTTGGCCTGCTCCGCGGTACGTACGCCCCCACCATAACAAAGCGGCATTCGGCACTCGGAAGCAAGGTAAGCGATCTTTTGATAATCCGGCTCACGGTCATGGGCGCTGGCATCGATATCGATGACGATCAGCTCGTCCGCTTCCTTCTCGTTGAAAATCTTCACGGCGTTGATCGGATCGCCGACGTATCTAGGATCCTTGAACCGTACGGTCTTCACAAGACCGCTATCCTGGATCAACAAGCAGGGGATGATGCGAGGTCTCAACATTTCACAATTCCGCGAAGTTCTTCAGCAGGGCGACACCGCAATGGTGGCTCTTCTCGGGATGAAACTGCACCCCATACACATTTTTTGACGCAACTGAACAACTGAAGCTGGCACCATAAGTTGCGGTGGCCGCAATATGCTCAGGTTCAGTGCACTCGAAGAAGTAGGAGTGAAGGAAGTAGAAAAGCCAGTTCTCCTGCTGCCCCTTAAACAATGGACTGTCAGCAGCGGGCAACACATCGTTCCAGCCCATGTGCGGCAGAGCCAGCTCACTGGATTCAACTACGGAATGGAAATTGCGAACTCGGCCCGGAATCCAGCCTAAGCCCGGCAGCACGCCCTCATCACTGGAGTCGGCGAGCATTTGCATGCCCACGCAGATGCCCAGCACCGGGATACCCTGACCTTGAACCATGTCATCGAGCGTCTGCCGCATCCCGGAGGCGTTCAGGCGCTGCATGGCATGGTCGAATGCGCCAACGCCGGGCAGGATCAACTTGCTGGCACCCACCAGTTGGCCAGCCGTGGTCGCTACCGTGACCGGAATATGCAGGCGCTTGTAGACATTGACGAAGGCCTGAATATTACCCAGGCCGTAATCGATGATGGTGATCATCTGAACAGTCTTCTCTCCAATCCGAGGGCGCTCATTACACGTGAACCTATACCGATTAGAAAGCGCTTGTTCTTATAATCATTATACGTCTTGTTTTCGCCTTCAAAAATCGCCTGCAGCTCAGCGACCGAAAGCCCCAGCTTGTTGGCCACGAACTCGAATTCCGTTTTCAGGAACTGCTCGTCCATCTCAGGCTTGGCGATACGTGCCAACGCTTCGTCACGAGTCATCTGCCCGGTCATGATCAGGCTGGAGAAATGTGCACGACGCTTCTCATAGCCGAATTTGCGCGGCATCCAATAATCTTCATAGAAGCGTGTGAAGCGCGACTCGTGATGTTTATGCTGGAATTTCTGCCAACCGAAACGGCGCCCAAGCTCTGCCTCGGCCTCTTTCTTGACGTAAGGCACTAAGTTGAGCGGCTTGACGATCTGCATCCCCAGTACACGCTGGTAGAGAATCTTGTAGGTCATGATATCGACCAGCGGGAAGGTCTTCAGCGGCCGCTTGCCAAAGCGCTTGTGAATGTCCGCGAACAGGGTTTTATCGATGCCTGGATAGCCGCCCCACTCTTCAGGCTCGCGGCAGCACTCAGTCGAATAGTTGCCGCCGGTCAACACGTACTTGATACGATGCTGTCGCGCAAACTTGTAAAGTCCTGAGAAAAACGCCGCATCCTGCGGTAAATCCTGATCAGCAACTTGCGAGCGTAAGAAAGCTACCTGTAGATCTTTCATTTCTTCCCAGTTGATAACCTCGGTGTAAAGATCGAGCCCAAGGCCATCTACCAGCTTCTCGATGTTGCCTACGGCCTGGTCGGTATTCCAACCTGCATCTACGTGAAAAAGCAATGGGCGCAGCCCCATCTTTTCTTTTGCAACATAAGCAGCGTAAGAACTATCGAGACCGCCACTCAAACCAATGATGCAGTCGAAATCCTTGCCCTCACCCTGCTTCTTGATTTTCGCGGCAAGCGCTGCAAGCTCCGCCTCTCCGCGTGCATCGGGATACCAATTGGGAGCGATTTCGGCTTTGAAGTTATTGCAGTATTCACAGACACCTTCAGAATCGAAACATATACGAGGATCGCTAGTATCCATAATACACAACTTGCAAATATAATAATTTCTCATCTGATAAACTCAAGAATTAAATTTCGCATTACTTACGCGCACCAGTTCAGCATAAACGTCTAAAAGCTTAGCGGCATTACGCTCAGGGACGAAATTCTTTTGCGCCAGCAACTGAGCATTTCCCCCCATTCGAGCTCGCTCCGACTCATGATCCTGCAAATACGCTATAGCTTCGGCGAGCGCGCCTGGATCTTTAGCCGGTATAGCCAACCCTGTTTCATTAGAGACGAAGGTATCGTCGCTAGCATTCCTAACAGCTACTATGCTTGGAATACCGGAAAAGCCTGCTTCAAACACTGGCCGTCCCGGCGCATCGAAATGAGATGGAAAGAGCAAGACGCTGATCTGATCATAGACGTATTTGATGTCAAGGGTCGGCCCCATCAAATGAAAGCAATTCTGTAAATCCTCGCGAGCTATCAATTCATTTAGCTCAGACGCGAAATTTTGAGCAAAACCAAGCTTGGAAAGCACCCAGGCCTTGAGCCCTTTATCCTCAAGAGTGATACCCCCGACCATAATAAAATCAATATCTCGGCCCTGATCGCGGAGAATTTTTGCTGCCTGAACAATTTCAAACACACCTTTTGAAAGATGCAAATTACCTACAAAACCAGCCTTGAAAGTTTCCTTACTGAGCGATTTGAATTTAGCAACAAACTCTGGCGCAGGGGCATTAGAGGCGGACGGGGAGAAAGAGTTATTAATTATTTCCACTGACACATCAGCAGGAAGAGTCCTTCTAACGTTACCGTCTATGGCAACAACCGAATCAACAAAGTTGGAAAACACCCAATTAAGAAATCTCACTCTGAGCGAGCCCTGATCATCCCGACAGAGGGCTCTAACATGAACAACGAGCGGCGCTTTAAATATCACTTTAGCCAACAGTGCCGGAAGCAAATAGACAAACTCATTCACATGTATAACATCAAACTCAACATCACGCCAGCGCCTGCGAGCTTGAAAAAGTCCGAAACACATGAAAGGGAGATATACCATTTCACGTAAAAGAATAGCCCACCGCATGCCTCGATAATACCCATAGCGAGTATTATCAAACTTACTCATACCCCGAACCTCTAGCGAATCGACTGCAATTCGCTTGTAAAACACAGTTGCAGAACCCGAAGAAACAAAAAAGTAGGGCGATATTTCCTGCCGAGAATGAAGAAAAGATAAAACCTCAAACAAGCTTCGAGAAGCTCCCCCCATCGGCCCATCGCCATCTATATAAAGAACCTTAATACTCATCACCACCTCACCTTTAAACAGCACTCTCGACACGATTTAATTTAAATATACAATATGCAGCCAGAGCAATAGGGACCAAGCTATACGTATATGTTTTAGCCACCAAAACCAAAAAAATGGTGACCACTAAAAACAAGAAAGACCTCACCCAACCAGACTCACCCGCATTTCTGTAGTAAAAAAAACACAAGGAACACAGAGGGACTAGCAACATAGATATAAAAGTAATAAACCCCACAAGCCCCATATCAACCCAAACTGCAAATATGTTGTGCGCATACTCCCCAGAAGCATGACTTCCGAAAGCCCCCAATAACGGATGCGTGTTTAAGGATTCAAATGAACGCATTGCAAAAGTATCTCGGGCATCGTAAGACATGTCAGCATTTTCGAAAAAAATTGAGAACATCCTGAATCCTTTAAGAAAGCTCAGGTCATCTAAGGCTGCCAGCACTACCAAAGATAGCGAAGCAGAAGCTAAGATTAAAGCTAAAAACCAGCGAGAATAGATACATTCAAGCAACAAGAATAAGAAAACGAAAGCAAAGAATTCCGATCTTGCACCAATAAAATATAGCGCAGGAAATACAACAACATAATATAAGACCCGCAACCTAACACTCATCCCAGGAAGCAAAAAAACAGAAACCAACAAGTAACTAAAAGCAACCTGTTGATAATCGAACTCAAACAAATAACCTTCATAATAAAATGCAGGATTAACAAAAGGGCCTCCAAAGGAGGATATCAAAACCCACACAGAGAACCCCATTACAAACGCAACTAAACCGCGAACAAAGCCCTTCCCCGCCGCCGCAAAAGAGAAAGCAAATAGAAACATAAAAAAGTAACGAAAAAAACTTAATGAAATGTAATTTGAAATGTCCTTATCTACAAAAGCGAATACTGAATAAAGAGATAAGCAAAAGAAAAAAATCATGAAGACCCAAAAAAACCATATGCTACGAGCAACGTAAAAAACTTTAGCACCAGATACCGCACAGAACACATAGAGAACCGCTGGAAAAGTAATAATCATTGCATAGGTATAGTAACCCCTTAGAAACGGATAAATAACTTCGACCTGAGCCAACGCTTGATAGCAAAAAAACACAGGAACCATTACGAAAATTGCAAACTGCGCAAGAAAAGAAGTGCTTTTAGAATATGTCTTATCCATCATTTTAGACCGATAAGAAAAGGGAGCAGCTGCTCAAAGCTAGCTACAGCTAGGCAGCCAGCCATAAAACACAAAATAATCAAGAAAAACGCCTCCCTAAACATCATTACTCCTTCAGGCAATGATATCTTGAGCACCTTACAAACGAAAATCAGATAGATTAAGTATGTAGCCGCACCGCTAAGCGCATAGATTTGAACCATGTAGACAGGCACTATCAAATAACAGATAACTACTGAGGCGACTCTAATAACCAATGATACCAACTGAAGTTCAAGCGCAGCATCCTGCCGCCCTTTTATGTGCAAACTCATTGATATAGGAGAAACTAAGAGCTGCAAGATAAACCATGGCGTCATCCAGCTAACAAGTTCACCTGCGCGCGCCCACTCTGCACCGAACACAACTGGAAATATTGTAGGAGCCACAATGCCAACGAATATTAACGGGCCAACACCAATCTTCGCGAGCCGTACAAGCATGCTTTTAGAAAGTGCAGCCAACTCACCATTACGCTCACTTAAAGGAGCCTGAGACAGAAACACCTGGGAAATTGCGTTGCCCAATAGGGCAATTGGAGCCTGAAGAACTCTCATTGCAAGCATCAGAAAACCCGCTTCCGAACCACCTAAAAGAAAAGCTATTAGCAACACAGGTAGTTGAGAGGCTGCCTCATTAGCCAAAGACTCGAAAACTGAGTATTTAGGAAACCGCCCATATTCTTGAAATAAACGCTTTATGTCCTTAAACGATAATATTGCCAAGGGAAAAGAGTTTTTTTTCAATATAAGCAAGAGAGCCAGGGCGCCAACGGCACCATTAGCGAACTGCCCCCACAATAAACCGGCCATTGTCGCCAACCAAATGCCAATGCCAATTTGAACTAATACAACGACGATGGATTGTAAAAGTTTTACGATAGATATGCATAGAAAGCTCTTCTCTCTTACATACCACATCTGGAGGCTATTGAACGCCCCCATGGAAAACAGCCCTAGGCCTACTATTATAGAAAAAGCATGCGCTTCAATTCCTAGGTTGATGGCGAAGCTCCAAAGTAAAAGAGCCAGGCCAGCGGCAATAATCGATGAAAAAAAAGCAGCACACACTACACCCAAGATCGTCAACCGCCAGGCATCTGCGGTAGTTTCAGGCAGGGTTATGGCAATATCGAACCTAAGACAGATAGCCCCTGAGAAAATACCCACTATAGCCACATAGATAGCAAGGGTATTGAAATCCTCAGGAGTATAGAGTCGGGTGAGGAAAGGAAGCGCCAGAAGCATAATTGCTTGACCAAGAGCCGTCCCACCCACTAATAAGCCAGCCGCCTTAGAAACCTGATCCGGTTTTAGGGTAAATCTCATCAGGTACAACGCCCAATCGCGGAAACGATATCCTCGACTTGCGAGTGCTTAAGATAAGGATGCATCGGCAAACTGACTACCCGCTGAGATATAGAGTCGCCTATGGGAAGAGGCTTGTCGTCAGCAACAGCAGGCTGCTTATTCAATGGCATTGGGTAATGCACGGCAGTCGGCACACCCTGCTTGATGAGGTGCTGCTGTAGGCCATCGCGATTGTCCACACAAATTGTGTATTGGGCATAGGCACTTACGTTATGTGGTTCGATAAAGGGGGTTTTGATCTTCAGCTTAGCCAATAGCTCATCATAAGAAGCCGCCACATTTAGCCGAGCAGCCAGCTCATCAGGAAAAATATCAAGTTTGGGTAACAGGATGGCAGCTTGCAGCGTGTCCAGGCGACTATTAACCCCGACTCGGATATGGTGGTAACGGCGGTCCTGACCATGTCGCGCTATTTGTCGAAGTACCTTGGCGAGTTCATCGTCGCTTGTAAAAATTGCCCCACCGTCGCCATAGCAGCCTAATGGCTTACTCGGGAAAAAACTTGTACATGCAACAGTCGATAAATTGCAGGAGCGGCGTCCCTTGTAAGTAGCACCAAAACTCTGCGCGGCATCTTCGATAACAGGAATAGCGTATTTCTCGGCGATCGCATTGATCGCGTCGAAATCAGCGCATTGGCCATACAGCGACACAGGAATGATTGCTTTGGTGCGGGGCGTGATGGCGGCTTCAAGCAATTGCGGGTCAAGGTTGTAAGTTCGCGGACAGACATCAACGTAAACAGGTTTGGCACCCAGCAGCGCCACGGTTTCTGCCGTGGCGATATAAGTGAATCCTGGCGTGATCACTTCATCGCCTGGGCCTATGCCCAACGCCATCTGGGCAATCTGCAGGGCGTCAGTACCATTCGCGACAGTAATGCAGTGCCTGGCGCCGACGAAACTCGCCAGCCGCTCTTCCAATTCAGCAACCTCAGGGCCAAGAATATATTGGCCGTGACTAAGCACCCGTTGAATCCCGGCATCGATCTTATCTTTGATCAACGCTTGCTGAGCCTTGAGTTCGATGAAGTCGATCATTGAGGGGTTTCCTTGGAAAGAACATTGCCGTTAAGAATGTATCGGGCGCCGCTATGCTCACAGGTGGCGATCCCCTCTCCGTTGAGGGGAAGCGCCACCTGCTCGCCGTATTCACTCATCCAACCGATCTGTCGCGCAGGTACCCCCACCATCAGTGCATAGCTGGGAACATCCTTATTGATAACCGCACCAGCACCAATGAACGCGTATTCGCCGATCGTCACTCCACAAACAATGGTGCAGTTGGCACCGAGCGTTGCGCCCTTTTTCACCAGAGTGTCGCGATATTCGCTTTTTCGCTCCACCAGTGAACGAGGGTTGTAAACGTTGGTAAAGACCATGCTGGGGCCGCAAAACACGCCCTCCTCCAGCGTCACGTTGTCATAGACCGACACGTTGTTTTGGATCTTGCAGTTATCGGCGATTAAAACCTTATTGCCGACAAATACATTCTGCCCTAGCGATACACCAGCCCCGATACGCGCGCCTGAGCAAACGTGGACGAAATGCCACACGCGGGAATCCCTGCCAATCTGTGCGCCATCGTCGATGATGGCGGATGGATGCTTGTAGTAGGTCATGGTATCAATGCTCTTTTAATAGTCGGGCCAGGTCCGACGCCGCGTAGCGTCCGTAATTCATTGCGCCTGTTTCATTGAGATGGTGCGCGTCCATATACATCAACTCGCCGTTGTCGAACGGCGCACTCGCGAAGAAGGTCGAGGCTGAATAGTCGACAAAATGGACATCTGGAAACTTCGTAACGAGTTCTTTGATCTGTTTATTTGCATTTCTCCACTCGGCGTCTTCATGGACTGCGGCAGGCAACCCTAAAGTTTCGAAATGACGAGCCCTGAGAAGATTGCCATCGAACATGGGAATCTGCCCAAAAACTATGACCTTCTTACCGGCGGCAGCTGAACTGCCCAAGAAAGACCTGATAGAACTGAGAAAACGTTGGCTTCCGAAATGCCAGCGCCATTTGCCTGCAAGCACAATGACGTTGAAGTCGTTTATAGAGTTTTGAACAGCCTTAATTTGATTTCGGCAGTCCTCTTGTGCGTACTCAGGAAGACGTTCGACATCAAAGTCAGGCACAGGCACGCAACTGCTTGCGGTTATTATCTTCACGGAAAAACCTTCGGCCTGGCCTGCCACATCGAAGAAATAGTTAAGCTGTGCGCCATGGCTGTCGCCGATGACCAGCGCTGTAGGGGGTTTATGCTGATCGCCGCGCAAACAATTGCCAACCAACCGTCCATGGCATATTTCCTCTGCTATTGCATATCGACTCATCTCCGCCGGATATTCCGTATCCTGCTCCCCCCCCAAACGAGGCGCGGCCAATATGACCAAAACGCAGATTGACAAAGCGGCAATCGCCCGGCCTGCACCCGATGGCGTGAATTTCCAACGCCTAGCGGGCATCTCTACGTAGCGCGAAGAAATCACAGAGACGAATAATGTCAGCGATACGATCAAAACAACTGCCAAACCAGTGATCTCATAACTGCCGGTGTAATACCGCTGGATGGCAAGCAGGGGCCAGTGCCATAAATAAATGGAATAAGATAACCCACCGACCCATACAGCAATGTGGTGGGAAAACAGCACATTAACCTTGCCATTACGGGCGGCAATCAAGAGGACTGTGCCCACACAAGGTAATAGCGCCAACACACCTGGAAACTTACCTTGATCGACGACAGTAAAGCCCGCAGCAATCAGAGCGAGACCTACCCCACCTACAGCCGTTGCCACACGGCTCGACCAGTTTCGACCAATCGACGTAACGGCCAGCAAAGCGCCTATCAGAAATTCTCCAGCCCGCCCAAGAGATGAAAAATATGCCTCCTGCGTCTGTCCAACTGAAAGCTGGTACTGCGAATAACCAAGCATAACCATTACTAGAACCGCCATAGCTATTGGTCTGTAGCGGGGGGACGTCAGTCCGAACAACAATGGATACAACAGATAGAACTGCATTTCGATGGCCAGCGACCAGGTATGCAGCAGAGGGAGTTCATGGCTTGCTGGCGCGAAATAGCTGCCGAATTCGGCGAAATAAAAATTACTGTAAAAACCCAACGCGGCGCTTAAGCTGTCTTGGTATTCCGCAAAGTCGTCGGGAAGGAACAACCAAGCGGCTAATAGTGTAACGACGGTCAGCATGACCATGTAGGCCGGAAGAATTCTGCGGACGCGCGCCCAGTAGAACAGCTTCCAGTCGACAGACTCGCGTTGTTTCAACAACGTTGAAGTGATTATGAAACCGGATATCACCAGGAACATATCAACTCCGGTGAAGCCGGACGGCAGCCAGTCCTTATTGACGTGGAAAACCAAGACAGCCAGCACCGCTAACGCGCGGAACCCTTGAATATCGCGTCGGACATCATGCGCAGATGGATGAATTATCGTCTTGGTATCGAACATCAGGGAATAACTCGCAAGCTCAGGGTCAGATTAAACGATCGAGCAACGGATGCCCCTCGCTACCCGCCGCAGAGACCGTAGTTGCCGAACGAATTGTATCGACTGTTTCCACGCAGTGTCTTGCGTCCTCAATGCCATAACCGCGCCCGGCCAGAATTTCTTGATAGCTAATAGTATGCAAGTCGGTAAATCCTTCAGAGAACTCGATTTCTGCACCGTCCACTGTAATGGATCGATAGGTTGGCTTCTTGCCCTTAACGCTTTCAGGCAGATCATCTGCGTCGATAGAAAGAAACCAGCGGACACGTGCCTTTTCATATTCCAAGTAACCGGCCGCTTTATATTCAGAAGCAAAGTGCACTACGTTGCGCTGCAATTTTCCAAAGATGAAATGCAACATATCGTAGAAATGCACACCAATATTCGTAGCAACGCCGAATGACTTACGCGGGTCGCCTTTCCAACTTTCCATGTACCATTTTCCGCGAGACGTGATGTAAGTTAGCTCGACATCATATTTATGCTCGCTGTGCCCGGTTGCGACCTTATCCTTGAGGGTCAGAATGGCTTGGTGGTGCCTTAGTTGTAGAATGTTGTACAAGCGCTTGCCGGTTTCTCGCTCTACCAGAGCCAACTCATCAAGATTCTCTGGAGTGGGTACAAGCGGCTTTTCACAGATCACATCGCAACCCAACCGCAGCCCTGCAACGATATGGGCATGATGCAGATAGTTCGGCGAGCAGACCGCAACGTAATCGAGTGCGGTCGCCGGGTCGCGCTTTAGGCGGTACGCATGCTCCTGAAAACGTTCAAACTCGGTAAAGAACTCGCTCTGCGGCGAGATGCTATCGATGACACCGACCGAATCGTTAATGTCGTAAGCGGATACCAACACATTGCCGGTGTCTTTGATGGCGCGCATATGGCGAGGAGCGATGTAACCGGCGGCGCCGATCAGAGCAAAATTCTTCATCGGGGTTCCTATGGGAGCATAAGCCCGGCAAGCATAATGAGCCGACCGGGACAAAAAGTTGATTTGGGATCAGGCTTTAATGATATGCGGAGCAGGCGCGCGATATTTGCCGCGGCTATCTACGATCAGCTTGGCGTGCTGCTTGATCAGCTCGTAATCAAACTTGTCATGATCTGTAGCCAGGACCACAGCATCGAAGTTTGCCAGGTTTTCGGCGGTCAATGCTTCGCTCTTAAGCTTGAAATTATGCTCACGCATTTTCGGGAAAACTGGAACATGGGGATCGCTGTACGCGACGACGCCACCCTTGGCTTCGATCAGTTCCATGATTTCAACCGACGGCGATTCGCGCATATCGTCGACGTTTTTCTTATAGGCGATGCCTAGAACGAGTACCTTGCTGCCCTTCAACGCCTTACCGCTCTCGTTGAGGCCATCCATCAGTTTGCTCAGCACATACTCGGGCATTGCTTGGTTGACCTCACCGGAGAGCTCGATGAAGCGCGTATGCAGACCATATTCACGTGCCTTCCACGTCAGGTAAAACGGGTCGATGGGGATGCAATGGCCGCCAAGACCGGGGCCAGGATAGTAAGCTGTAAAACCGAAAGGTTTAGTCGCGGCAGCGTCAACGACCTCGAAAATATCGATACCCATCCTGTCGGCGACGACCTTCATCTCATTCACCAAGCCGATATTCACGGCACGATGAATGTTTTCTAGAAGCTTGGTCATTTCAGCCGCTTTGGTTGAGCTAACCGAAACTACCTGATCGATGGCCTGCTCATAGAGCGCTACGCCTACTTCCAAGCACGCTGGAGTATGCCCGCCGATGACTTTAGGAATGGTGCGGGTTTCAAAATTGGGGTTGCCTGGATCTTCGCGCTCGGGCGAATAAACCAGGAAAATCGACTCGCCTACTACCAAGCCCCGCTCCTGCACCCGAGGCAACAGCTCCTCTTCGGTTGTGCCTGGATAGGTGGTGCTTTCCAGCGAAACGACCTGCCCTGCACGCAAATATGGCTTGAGCGCGTCGGTGGTATTGATCACGAAGCTCATATCAGGCTCGCGATACTTATTGAGGGGGGTAGGTACACAGAGGATCAGCGCAGCGCATTCACTGACGCGCTGGAAGTCCGTAGTAGCCTCAAAGCCCCTTTGCCTAGCGGTTGCGATTTTGTCAGCAGGAATATGTTCGATGTAGCTTTCGCCTGCGTTGAGCTTGCCTACCTTATCTTCATCGATGTCGATACCCAGCACCTGGTAGCCGATGGCGTTGTATCGCAACATCAGTGGCAGGCCGACATAGCCGAGGCCAACTATGCCGATCAAGGCTTCCTTGTTTTTGAACTTCGCTACGCTGGCCAGCTTTTGCTGCGACATCAATGAACACTCCAGTGGCTATAAGTTGTAGATGCTCGTTTCACACGAAACAATTAATAAGTAGAACGCATAATCGGATTAATCAATCACCGGCGTGGCCGGTAGCGCAGCTAGTTCTCGGTAACATTGCTAAGCAGCGGTAAAGCACGCCCTTGCTGCTTATATCTAAGCTGTATTTCTCTAGCTAACACCCGCTTCGCCTCAGCCTCTCCATGCACCACCCGTACATCTGTCGGCCACTGCTGCATTCCGGTCACAAACTCCACCAACCCTTTCTGATCAGCATGTGCGGAATAGCCGCCAATGCTGGTGACGCCGGTACGAATGTCGATGCGTTCGCCGTCCAGATCCACGTAGCCGCCGTTCGGCCCATAAGTCTGAATGGCATGCCCAGGGGTGCCTTTGGCTTGGTAGCCGACAAACAGGACGTTGTGTCTCTGATCCCCCAGCATGGCCTTGAGGTAATTGACGATGCGACCGCCGCTGCACATGCCGCCACCGGCAATGACGATGGCTGGGCGTGCAGTCTGGGTCAGGTGGTTAACGATGCGCTGATGATCAACGTGGCTGTCTATTGTAATGAGCTGTTCAAAGGCCAACGGGCGGCGTCCGGATTGTATGCGCTCGCGGGCCTCTTCGTTCCAGAAGGGTTTTAGACTTCGGTAGGCCTCGGTGAAGCGGCTTGCGAGGGGTGAGTCGAGGATGATGGGGAGTTCGGGCCAGTTGGGTTCGTCAGCCATCGGCGTTGCGGCGTGATTCGCAAGCGAGCTCGCTCCTACAGGGACGGACTTGGCGCTTTGCTTGCTCTGAATGATGTCTTCGAGTTCGTAGAGCAATTCCTGGGTGCGGCCGATGCTGAAAGCGGGGATCAGGACGGTGCCTTGATCTTCGAGCGCTTTCTCGATGACGGCTTCGAGCCGATGGCGGCGGCTGCTGCGGTCCTCGTGGAGGCGGTCGCCGTAGGTGCTTTCCAGTATTAGGATGTCGGCCCGTTCGGGTGACTCGGGGGGCATCAGGAACGGTGCGTGCGGCGCGCCGAGGTCGCCAGAAAAAACGACGCGCTTGCTCTCCCCTGTTTGCGGGTAAGCCAGATCGATCTCCACGTAGGCTGAGCCGAGTATATGCCCGGCACACTGCAGCCGTATGCGGGCCAGCAACTCGTCAGTATCCGTGAGGGTGAACCACTGTTTATACGGCAGCGCGATGATCCGCTGCTCTACGAGTTGGATGTATTGCTCGATCTTTGCCCGGTCACGGCTGAATCCAAGTTTGAAGGCATCTACCAGCACGATCGGTAGGAGTATCGCCGAAGGCTCGCTACAAAGAATGGGGCCATCGAAGCCTGCCGCCAGCAGGTAAGGGATGCGGCCGACGTGGTCGATGTGCACGTGGGTGGCGACCAGCGCTTCTATGGTGTCCAGAGGGAATTCAATGGCGAGGCGATCCGCGCCAGGGTCACCCGGGATCGAGGCGTCGTTGCCCTGGAACAAGCCACAGTCGATCAGCAGGCTAGCGCTGGCATTCATGCGCAGTTGATGGCAAGAGCCGGTAACGCCGTCCTTAGCGCCGTGATGGTCTATGTGGGGATAGGGCATAGTTATTCCTTTAACAACGTCACCAAGACGCCCGTGACAGACTAGCCACGAGCCCGCTGAAAAATAAACGGGGATTCTACCGAGTTTGGGAGCGGCTGAGTTGCCAGCCGCAAGCCGACGGATGGATGGTCACATAACAGGAACGGGGCGACGGAGGTTTCGCACCAGGGCGATGAACAACCCGAGCATGCCGCCAAGCACCAGCGCGAGTGCAACGATGAGGGCTTTCTTCGGTTTGATCGGTTTGCTGGGCTCAACGGCGGCCTGGTCGATGGAGACCAGCTTGAGCGACTCGGTATCAAACTGCAGGGCACGTAGGCGTGCGGCCTCTTCGCGCCAAGCGGCGAGGTCTTTCAGGAAAAGATCTTCGTTTTCGCGCGTGTTCAGCGTTTCGATCTGACGGTTGTGTTCAAGCAGTTTGAGTTCCCGAGCGATTTGCGCGATGCGCGGCTCGGTGAAATCGTCGGAGCGGCGAGCCAAGAGTGCTTTGCGCTCGGCCTCCAACGCATCGCTGCCCATGAAGTACAGCGGAATCTGCTGGTTGTTAACCTCTGTGCGGATCACGCTGCCTTGGCTGGTGATCTCGGCGGCGCCAAGCGATGGGGGCGTAGTGGGTTTGGTGATACCCAGCGAAGTAGCGATACGGATCGCTTCGTTGAGCTGGTAAATGCGGTTGTTACGACGGGTCTTCAATTGCTGACGCAGCGCCGAAAGCTCATCGTTCAATTGGGCGCGTTTAAGCTCGTCAGCCTCATTGAGTTTCGCAATCTTGATCGCTTTGCTCGCTTCGTAATTGGCCCGCGCGGCGCCCATGTTTTTTTCCAGCTGGCTCAGGCGATTGTCGATCAGGGTCTCGAGGTCGGCGGCGATCTGCTTGCGGACGCTATCGAGCGAGTAGTGAACGAAGCCGTTAACCACTTTCACGCCGTTGATGCTTTCCGGATAGGTCAGCTGGATACCCACGAAAGGGGTTGTGCTTTCTGCCTTTTTAGGGTCGGGCTGCACGAGCTTGAAGGCTTCGTCATTAAAGGATTCAAAGGTTTGCTCGAGACTACGGCCAGGCTGGGCAAGCTCGGAGAAGAGCTGTTGATTGTCACGGAAGAAGCTCAAGCGATTCTCGTAGGAATCCAGCGCTGTTCCCACCTGCGCCAACGCTTGTTTGGGCGACAACTTATAGATGCCCAGGTGATTAAGCTCGTCGAGATCTTTGATCGCAGCAGGACGCAGCACACTTTGAACGGTGTAATAAGGCGTTGCGAGCAAAGCGTAGGCAATGCCGATAGCGCCGGCCAAAACAGTGACCGCCACTATCAGCGTTTTTTGCTTCCATAGCGCGCTGAATAGTTGTAGCAGATCAATTTCATTAGAGCTCACTGGGGTGAGAGCTTCGGGAGAGGCTATAGCGTTCACGTCGAAATCCATCTCGTATTTGCAGCACAGCGGATGCAGCACTGGGACCGATACTACAAAAATAGCAATAAGTTCCGCCGGTATTTGCGGGCCGGCATTTTGCCACCTAGCTCACAAAAAACAAGCGCAGCGAGTGTGCTAGACGTGCTGCGAGATGCCACACCTGACTAACGGTTTCGTTTGCACAATCCGGCTGATGAGGCTGCAATTGTTGTGATGGGCTGGCCCTGGTTGACGGATGCTCGCTTCGAGAGACTTGGCAGCGGAAGGCAAAGGACGATTCGCAAGCACGGCGCGCCTACTGAAGAGATGCGCAGTTGGTTGGCGGATGCTGGAGAGAGGACGCTCCTGGCGGAGCGTTTGGTTCGGCATGCTCATTCAGGCCGATTCGCCGCTGGGCGCACGCTATGTGAGCGGGCGTCCCGTATCGGCTATGTCCTGTTTATATGCAGGCTAGTTACTGGTGCTGCGATTTACCAGACTGCGAATCAGCGCGATAAACGTGCCGAGCATTCCTCCCAGTACTAACCCGAGAGCGAGGATCATCGCCTTCTTGGGCTTAACCGCATTGTTGGGTTGCAGCGCCGGCTGGTCCAGTCGTACCAGGCGCAATCGCTCGGTATCGAGCTTGATAGCCTTCAAACGAGCAGCTTCTTCTCGCAGTCCTGCCAAGTTGGTGAGGTAGAGATCTTCGCTCTCACGCTCTTTCAGGATTTCCACTTCCCGATTGTTTTCCAACATCGCCAGTTCTGATTGAATTTCGGAGATGCGAGGCTCGATGAAGTCGTCAGATTTGCGATCGGCCAGCGCGTCTCTTTCAGCCATCAGAGCTTCTGTGCCCATGAAATACAACGGCATTTCCTGATTGGTCACTTCAGTCCGAATCACCTGCACCCCACCGCGAAGCGCCTCGGCCATAGCCGATGGAGTAGTGGGTGTGCGAATCCCCAGCGACTCGGCGATGGAAATGGCCTCGCTCAACTCTTGAATTCGGTTTGTTCGGCGCGTTTTCAACTCTTCACGCAACGCTGCGAGTTCATCCTTTAGCTGCGCACGTTTAAGTGCGCTTTCCTCAAGTAGCGTTGCGATCTTTGCTTCCTTGGACGCGCTGTAGCTCGCGCGCTGCGCGTCCATGTTCGTTTCCAGACTGGCCAGCCGGTTGCCAATCAGGCTATCAAGATCATCCGCAATTTCGCGGCGCTCAAGCTCCAGTACGTAGGCAACGAAACCATTAACAATCGTGGCGCCTTCCATCCCTTTGGGGTAGGTGAGCTTGAGGCCGACGAATGCACTGCGGTTATCGGTGCGCTTTGGGTCCGGGAAAAGCATTTCAAATGCTTGTTCATTGAACTCCGCGAACGTTTGCTCGAGTGAATCCCCTCGCTTGGGGATGCTCTGAAAAAGCTCTTGGTTATTAACGAAGAACTCTAACCGGTTGTCATATGAGGACAACCCACTCGCCACCCGGCCAAGCGCTTCTTCAGGGCTAAGCTTATAGATACCGGTTTCGTTGAGCTGATCGAGACTGCTGCCCGGGACGGGACGTAGATAGGTTTTGGTTTCATAATAGGGCGTCGCAAGGAAGGCATAGGCTGCGGCAATAAGCGTGACGATCAGCGTCACACCGATGATGAGCATCTTCTGCCGCCAAAGCGCGCGAAACAGCTCGACTAAATCTATTTCTTCGGGTGTGGAGGTTTGCTGCACGGTCTTCCCCAATTCCTTGTTATGAATGCGCTTCATTGCAAATAAGCGAACCGGGGTTAGTCCATATAGCGAGCTACAAGTTCACGCGAGCTGATGAGTTTTAGCAACTTTTGATCTCACGGCGCCATCAAGACAAAGGACGAGGCCAGGTGGCGGATCTTACTCGTCTTCATTAACCCTATCCCGCAGCTCCTTCCCCGGCTTGAAATGCGGGACGAACTTGCCATCGAGCGGGACGGATTGGCCGGTTTTGGGGTTACGACCGACGCGGGGCGCGCGGTAATGGAGGGAAAAACTGCCGAAGCCGCGGATTTCGATACGGTCACCGGTGGCCAGCGCCTGAGCCATCTGCTCGAGCATGGTTTTGATTGCCAACTCCACATCCTTGGACGAAAGCAGCCCTTGCTGGGTGACGATTCGCTCGATCAACTCCGACTTGGTCATGGTTTTCCCTTCGTTTTCAAGCGGCTAGATCATTTGGGTTGCGCTCGTTTGTAGCATGTTGTTCAGAGTTTGAACAGCCCGACCAAGGGAACCGATT
>Ga0114916_1000674_pt1 | contig 21629 bp, 18 predicted proteins | sample MalvirAntarct_66_FD_83501 | JGI IMG/M metagenome (GOLD analysis project Ga0114916, IMG submission 83501) | Marine viral communities from the Global Malaspina Expedition - Malaspina viral metaG Antarct_66 | ecosystem: Environmental > Aquatic > Marine > Oceanic | place: West Anvers Island... | reverse complement strand
TAATTACTCCTCTGTAATTATAATTTTCTTTTTAACATTTTTCTATTTGGTACGTCAGTGATGACGCATTTGGCTTTTGTTTTAATTCATTTATTAACTCAAAAAACTAGAAAAATGAGTACACACAAATTCGCAACCCAAGCGTTGCACGCCGGACACGATGTTCAAGCAAATGGAGGCACCAGAGCAGTGCCAATTTACCAATCTACAGCGTATGTTTTTAAAGATTCTGACCATGCCGCAAACTTGTTTGCCTTGGCAGAACCGGGAAACATTTACACGAGAATCAACAACCCTACCAACGACATTCTAGAGCAGCGTTTAGCAGCACTAGACGGCGGTATTGCAGCTGTTGTTACTGCCTCTGGTACCGCAGCAATTGCTACAACTTTATTAACTTTATTAAGAGCTGGAGACCATATTGTAGCCTCTAGTAGCCTCTACGGCGGAACTTACAATTTATTAAGTGTAACCTTGCCACGCCATGGCATCACTACAACATTTGTAGATCCGTCTGATCCAGAAAATTTTGATAACGCCGTTCAGGAAAACACCAGAGTCGTATTTATTGAGTCTTTAGGAAATCCAAAATTAGATGTGCTGGATATCAAGGGGATTTCAAAAGCCGCAAAAGCGCATAAAATTCCATTAATTGTGGACAATACGATTGCTACTTCATATTTGGTAAAACCAATTGAACACGGCGCTAACATTGTCATACATTCACTAACCAAATACGTTAACGGTAATGGCACCGCTCTTGGTGGTGCTATTATTGATGCGGGAACTTTTGATTGGGCCAATGGTAAATTCCCAGAGTTTACGGAGCCTTCTGCAGGGTATCACGGATTGGTGTATACTGATGTATTAAAAGAAGCGTCATTTATTGCTAAAGTACGTATTGAAGGGTTGCGCGATTATGGCTCAGCATTGAGTCCGTTTAATGCGTTTCAAATTATTCAAGGATTGGAAACCTTAGAACTCCGTATCAAACAGCACAGTAAAAGTGCTTTGGAATTAGCCAAATGGTTGCAAGAACAAAAAGAAGTGACCTGGGTCAATTATCCTGGTCTTGACAGCAGTCCGTATAAAGCTTTGGCAGATGAATATTTGCCTGAAGGACAAAGCGGCCTGGTTACTTTTGGTGTCATTGGTGGTTATGAATCGGCCAAAACGATTGCTGATAAGACTCAATTATTCTCTTTATTGGCAAATATTGGCGACACGAAATCCTTGATCATTCATCCAGCAAGTACCACGCATCAACAACTGTCTGATGAGGCGCAAGAAACTACAGGAACTACTAAAGACTTAATCCGTTTGTCAGTTGGTTTGGAGCACATTGATGATTTAAAAGCCGATTTGAAACAGGCTTTTCAAATAGTCAATGAAACTGTTGTTCAAAACCCAACCCACTAAAACCTACAATAGCTATGAGCGATTTAATATTTAGTGTGCAAGGAGAAAGTGCTTCGGCCGCAAAGTTTGTTGCCAAAACAAGACATTTTAAATTAGTAATAGATGAACCCGAAGGATTGGGGGGATCGGATGAAAACGCAAATCCTGTTGAATATATTTTAGCTGGTTTAGCCGGATGTCTCAACGTTGTTGGGCATTTAGTAGCGAAAGAATTAGGGTTCTCCATCACAAAATTGAATATAGAGGTTACAGGAACCATCAATTCTGACAGATTATTTGGAATTTCCAACGAAGAAAGAGCTGGTTTTAAAAATATAGAGTTGAAGCTGGTACCAGAAACCAGTGCTTCGATAGAGACCTTAGCCGAATGGCTAAGAATAGTTCAAGACCGTTGTCCTGTTAAAGATAACTTAACCAATAACACACCCGTAAATGTGAGTGTGGAAAAACAATATGCTGTTCAATAAATGTCACAATTAAATTTCATCCAGATTCAAAATTTTGAATTAGAAAGTGGTAAGACGATTACTTTAAAATTGTCTTACCAACTTTTTGGTCAAGCCTTAGGTACCGCGCCAATTATTCTGGTTAATCATGCATTGACCGGTAATAGCAATGTCGCCGGTGAAGGGGGTTGGTGGTTAGATGTGATTGGTCCTGAAAAAGTGATTGATACCAACCTCTATACAATTTTATCATTTAATATTCCAGGAAATGGTTATGACGGTTTCGTGATTGATAATTACAAGGATTTTGTAGCGCGGGATATTGCTAAATTATTTTTGGAGGGCCTAAAACAGCTCAATATCACTAAGGTGTTTGCTTTAATTGGAGGTTCATTGGGCGGAGGGATTGCCTGGGAAATGGCGTTCCTAGCGCCAAAATTAGCCGAGCATCTCATTCCCGTGGCCACCGATTGGAAGTCTACTGACTGGCTTATTGCCAATTGCCAAATTCAGGAGCAGTTTTTAGTTAATTCCAGCAATCCCGTGCATGATGCGCGGATGCACGCCATGTTGTGCTACAGAACCCCTAAGTCGTTTAAGGAACTCTTTCAGCGCAGTAAAAATGACGACTTGGAAATCTTTAATGTGGAAAGCTGGTTACTACATCACGGGAATAAATTGCAGGAGCGCTTTCAATTGTCTGCATATAAATTGATGAATCAGTTATTAAAGACTATTGATGTTACCAAGAATAATGGTGACAATGCCGATATTTTAAACACAATCCATTCTAACATCACAATTGTTGGCGTCGATTCAGATTTGTTTTTTACGGCTGAAGAAAATCGGGAAACTCAAAAGCAACTCGCCTTAACCCATCCCAATGTGACCTACAGCGAAATCAATTCAGACCACGGGCACGATGCTTTTTTAATAGAGTTTGAACAATTGGAAAAAATTATTGAGCCAATATTTAGGCCAAATACAGCGAATAAGAAGATGAAAATATTAAAATTCGGAGGAAGATCCTTAGCCAATGGTGAAGGTTTACAACATACCCTAGCCATCATAAAAAATAAAGTAACAGCTCAAGATAAGATAGCGGTGGTAGTGTCGGCACGTGGTAACGCTACTGATGACTTAGAACAGATTTTATCAAAAGCATCACGGCGCGAGGATTATCAAGCAGAATTTGAGGCCTTCAAAGCATATCAAATTCAACCATTGCCAACCATCGATAACACTGAAGAATTTGCAGCCCTAGAAAACATTTTTTACGGGGTTAAGCTGTTAGGCGATTATAGCGACAAAATAAAAGCGGAAGTATTGGCCTACGGCGAACTGTTATCCGCCAAATTAATCACAACACTTTTAAAGCAGGTCAACATCAATGCCAATGCTACCAATGCGGCATTACTCATTAAAACTGATGGCGATTTCCTAAATGCACAACCTAATCAGAAGCAATCCCGTGAGAATGTTTTGGCGCATTTTAAAAATTTCAATGGCACAACAGTGCATATTGTCACCGGTTTTATAGGTTCGAATGCCAAAAACGAAATCACCTTATTGGGTAGGAATGGCAGTAATTATTCGGCGTCCTTGTTGGCAAATTATTTAGATGCCGAAGAACTTCAAAACTATACACATGTTAACGGAATTTACACGGCAAATCCTGATTTGGTCCCGGATGCTCAAAAAATAAGAGAATTGTCATTTTCAGAAGCCAATGAGTTGGCCAATTTTGGAACTACGGTATTGCACGCCAAAACCATCATTCCGTTGTTGGAAAAGAACATAAAACTTCGCATTTTAAACACTTTTAACTCAGATGACGAAGGCACGTTGATCTCGGCAAAAGCAAATTCTAAAGAAGTGACGTCCTTGTCGGTCTTGGATAATGTGGCCTTATTGAATTTGGAAGGACGCGGCTTGCTTGGAAAGGTAGGTGTGGATGCTCGTATTTTTAAGGCATTGAGCCAGCATAATATCAGTGTTAGTATTGTTTCACAAGGGTCTTCTGAGCGGGGCATTGGTTTGGTAATTGATGCCGATAAAGCCACTCAGGCTGTGATTGCCTTGGAACGTGAGTTCGAAAATGATTTCTACTCTCAAGATGTCAATAAAATTGAAGTTATAGATGATGTATCGGTGATTTCCATTATTGGGATAGAATTAGGGTCGTTTCATAAACCGTTTAATGCTTTAATTAAAAACCAAATCACGCCATTATTGTTCAACAACACGGTAACGGGTAGAAACGTGAGTTTGGTGGTGCGGAAAAAGCAGTTTCACAAAGCGGTTAATGTCATTCATGGCGAAGTTTTTGGAGTTTCTAAGAAAATAAATATTGCCATATTTGGACATGGTGGGGTTGGTGGAGCACTGATCAATCAAATTTTAAAATCAAAGCAGGATATTGAAAAACGAAAAGGCATCAATTTAAATGTTTTTGCCATAGCCAATTCCAAACATGTGCTTCTCAATAAAAAAGGAGCTGATGAAATTTGGAAACAAACGCTAGCGAACACTTCAGAAAGCTATACAGTTCAAGATATTATTGACTTTGCCAAAACACACCATCTCGAGAATCTTATTGCTGTAGATAATACGGCAAGTTCAGAGTTTTATAATAATTACATTCCGCTAGTAGAGGCCGGATTTGATTTGGTGTCTTCTAATAAAATCGCCAATACGATTTCTCATGATTTCTATACAGAACTTAGAGAAAATTTAGAGCAGAATAAAAAGAATTATTTATACGAAACTACGGTTGGTGCTGGATTACCTTTGATTGACACCATTAAATTACTGCATGAATCAGGGGAGAACATTACCCGTATTAGAGGGGTATTTTCTGGAACATTAAGCTATTTGTTCAATAATTTTTCAGTAGAAGACAAACCGTTCAGTTCAATTATTCAAGAAACCATTGATAAAGGCTTTACAGAACCAGATCCACGGGAAGATTTCTCAGGAAATGACGTCGCCAGAAAATTGTTGATATTGGCAAGGGAGCTCGATTTGCAAAATGAGTTTACTGATATTTCTGTAGAAAATCTGATTCCTGAAGCCTATAGAGATATTACTACCGCACAGTTTTTAGAGCGATTGGAGGTATTGGACGAGAAGTTCCAGACGATAAAAGAGGAACAAAAGGAAGGTCATGTGTTGCGTTATGTAGGCGACTTATCCGGTGACCTTACAAAAGATAAAGGACATCTTGAAGTCAAATTGGTATCCATTCCATTGGATAGCACGTTGGGGCATATTAAAGGTTCCGATGCTATTTTTGAAATTTTTACAGAATCTTACGGCGAGCGACCTATCGTAATCCAGGGGGCAGGAGCAGGAGCAGAAGTGACCGCTAGAGGTGTCTTTGGAGATATTTTGAGATTGTCAAAACACATTAATTAACATCCTGTCCCCTCGAGCGCAGTCGAGAGGTTAAACTAGAGATCTCGACTGCGCTCGATCTGACTAATAAAATCATATGATGAGTAGAGAACATAAATTCGAAACGGACGCTATAAGAACTCAAATGGATCGTTCAGAATTTCTGGAACATTCCACACCGTTACATTTAACATCAAGCTTTATTTTTGAAGATGCTGAAGACATGCGGGCGTCTTTTGCTGAAGAAAAAGAGCGAAATATCTATAGCCGGTTTACCAATCCGAACACTTCTGAATTTGTAGATAAAATGTGTAAGTTGGAAGGTGCGGAGAGTGGCTATGCGTTTGCAACGGGAATGGCCGCTGTGTTTTCAACCTTTGCCGCTTTGTTAAGTGCAGGAGATCACATTGTGTCAGCGCGCAGTATTTTTGGATCTACCCATACGTTGTTCACCAAGTTTCTACCCAAATGGAATATAGAAACCAGTTATTTTAAAGTGGATGAAGTTGACAACATTGAAAGTTTGATTCAGCCCAACACTAAGATAGTATATGTGGAAAGTCCCACAAACCCAGCAGTCGATATTCTCGATTTAGAGGTGTTGGGAATTCTCGCTAAGAAACACAATTTAATATTCGTAATCGACAATTGCTTTGCAACACCTTATTTGCAAAATCCGATCAAATTTGGTGCTGATTTAGTGATTCATTCCGCCACGAAATTGATTGACGGTCAGGGGCGCGTGTTAGGGGGCGTTACTGTAGGACGGGCAGACTTGATTCGAGAAATCTATCTCTTTTCCAGAAATACAGGCCCTGCATTATCGCCGTTTAACGCCTGGATTCTTTCTAAAAGTTTAGAGACGTTGGGCGTGAGGGTAGATAGACACTGTGAAAATGCATTGAAGGTGGCCGAATTTTTAGAAACGCACAACAAAGTGGCGTTAGTTAAATATCCATTTTTAAAATCCCATCCGCAGTACGAGTTGGCCAAAAAGCAAATGAAACAAGGTGGAAATGTTGTCGCGTTTGAAGTAAAAGGAGGCATAGAGGCAGGACGGCAATTTTTAAATCAATTAAAAATGCTATCACTATCGGCTAATCTAGGCGATACACGTTCTATAGCCACGCATCCGGCAAGTACCACCCATAGTAAATTAAGCGAAGCAGACCGATTGGAAGTTGGGATTTCTGACGGATTGGTTCGAATTTCAGTGGGCTTAGAACATGTGGATGATATTATTGCTGACTTGAAACAGGCATTAGAATATGTTTAAAAAAAGTATCTTTGCGGGATGCTTTCAAAAAAGACGAAATACGGAATAAAGGCACTCACCTATCTGGCCAAGCAGGAGACAGGCGTTCCAGTATCAATTGCGACCATTTCTGAAATGGAAAATATTTCGCTTAAATTCTTAGAAAGCATTCTACTAACGCTTCGTAAAAGTGGACTGTTAGGCTCTAAAAAAGGAAAAGCTGGTGGTTACTATCTGCTTAAGGATCCAAAAGATGTCAAAATGACCACGGTCATGAGAGTATTGGAAGGACCAATTGCCATGGTGTCTTGTGTGAGTTTAAATTATTACGAAAAGTGCGCGGACTGCCCAGATGAGACAGCATGTGCCGTACATCATCTGATGATTCGGGTACGGGATAGTAACTTAAAAATATATGGAGAAACCTCTTTAGCCGACTTGATCAGTTATTAAATCCGCAAAAAAAACCTATTATTTTTATTGATTTCAGGTTGCCCTGTTTAAAAATAATATTTAGGTTTGCATATTACCCTACTAAATCTATAGGAGTAAAGTAAAATAATAAAATAGTTATCATAATGGACACGATTTTTGAATCTGATATAAGACAAGAACAAAGCCAGACTACCACAAGTACGGGTGTGGAAACTAAAGAAAATATCAAACGAACCTTATTAAAAACCATTAGTTGGCGCGTTGTAGGAACATTGGCTACCGTGGTCATTTCCTATGTCATAACCGGGACGTTAGCCTTGGCATTTTCAATAGGAGCAATAGAGCTGGTTTCAAAAATGGCCTTATACTTTTTTCATGAACGTGCGTGGAATACTATAAAATGGGGGAAATAATGAACATAAATATAGAACAGATCAATTCGGAATTACGGACTAAAACGCCTTCGGAAATCATCCAATGGGCAATTGACTTTGCCAAGAATCCGGTGGTGACAACCAATTTCAGACCTTATGAAGTTGCAATTTTGCATGCTATCACCACCGTTAAACAGGATTTGAAAGTGATCTGGTGTGATACGGGTTACAATACCCCGCAAACTTACAAACATGCTGAAATAATTATCAAACAACTGGATTTAAATATTCATTTGTACGTCCCGAAGCAGACCACTGCCCATCGGGATGTCGTATTAGGAATCCCTCATGTTGATGATCCAAAACATAAACTTTTTACTGAGCAGGTAAAACTTGAGCCTTTTAGAAGGGCTATGGCGGAACACCAGCCTGATTTGTGGTTCACAAATTTGCGCAAAGGCCAAACGGCTTTTAGAAATAGTATTGATATTGTCTCTCAAGCGGCTGACGGAATTATAAAGGTGAGTCCATTTTACTATTGGTCAGATGAAGAACTTGATGCGTATGTAATTGAACATAATTTGCCTAATGAGTTCAAGTATCTTGATCCAACAAAGCAATTAGAGAACAGAGAATGTGGCTTACATGCCTAAAAAAATAGACTTATGACAAAAGATACCTCAAAAGTTAACCCGTTAGAAAATGAAGCTATTTATATCATTAGGGAAGTAGCTGCGCAATTTGAAAAACCCGTCCTATTATTTTCTGGGGGGAAGGACTCTATCACATTGGTGAGATTGGCGCAAAAAGCCTTCTATCCGGCTAAAATACCGTTCCCCTTAATGCACATTGATACCGGTCATAACTTTCCCGAGACCATCGCATTTAGAGATCGACTTGTTAAAGAGTTGGGCTTGGAATTAATTGTGAGAAATGTACAGGATTCTATTGACGAAGGAAAAGTTAAAGAGGAATCAGGCAGATATTCCAGCAGAAACAGTCTCCAAACCACAACGCTTTTAGATGCTATTGAAGAATTTAAATTTGATGCGTGTATTGGAGGCGCCAGAAGAGATGAAGAAAAGGCGAGAGCTAAAGAACGTATTTTTTCTGTAAGGGACGATTTTGGACAATGGGACGAGAAAAATCAGCGTCCAGAATTATTTGATATGTTAAACGGTCAAATTCTTTTGGGACAAAATGTACGGGTGTTTCCTATTTCTAACTGGACTGAGTTGGATGTCTGGTCTTACATCGAAAGAGAACATATTGAAATACCATCCATCTATTTTGCCCACACCAGAGAAACATTTTTAAGGGATGGATTGATTTGGTCTTCAGATGATGAGGTGGTATACAGAGATGAAAATGAAGTGGTTGAAGAACGATTGGTACGCTTTAGAACGGTTGGAGATATGAGTTGCACCGCTGCAGTGCTTTCAGATGCGGCTGATATTGCTTCTGTAGTACAGGAAATCAGAGAGTCCACCATTTCAGAACGTGGTGCGCGTATTGACGATAAACGCTCAGAAGCCGCCATGGAGAAACGTAAACAACAAGGGTACTTCTAGTATTAAGAAGTTAGTACAAAGAATTAAGTACGAAATGAATTATCAGTAAAACATATAAGTATAAAGTGCGTAAAATCTTAATTCTACCTACTTAATACTTAATACTAAAAAATATGGAAGTTTTAAAAATTGCAACAGCAGGAAGTGTAGATGACGGAAAAAGCACTTTAATTGGAAGAATCCTCTACGATACAAAATCATTAACGAGTGATAAACTCGAAGCCATAGAGAAAACTAGCAAACAAAAAGGTTACGATTATCTTGATTTTTCTTTGGCTACGGATGGATTGGTAGCGGAAAGAGAACAGGGCATCACCATTGATGTGGCGCACATCTATTTCTCCACACAAACCAAGAGTTATATCATAGCCGATACCCCTGGCCATGTAGAATACACAAGAAACATGGTTACAGGTGCATCTACTTCACAAGCGGCCATCATTTTAATTGATGCCAGAAAAGGCGTTATCGAACAAACCAACCGTCATTTCTTTATCAATAATTTATTGCGGGTCAAAGAGGTGATCGTGGCGATTAATAAAATGGATTTGGTCGATTTTTCTGAAGACATTTATAATAAGATCAAGGCTGATTTTGAAACCTTAATGGAAAAACGGGATTATCAAGATCAGAACATCACCTTCATTCCGGTAAGTGCGTTAAAAGGTGATAATGTCGTGCATAAATCTAAAAACACGCCATGGTACAAAGGACAAACCTTGTTGGAGCACTTTGAACTGTTAGATACTGAAGATGTTTATAATGTAGGGACTCCAAGATTTCCTGTGCAATATGTGATCAGGCCCAAAACGGAAGAATTCCATGATTTTAGGGGCTATGCGGGCAAAGTATATGGTGGTGAATTAAGTGTTGGTGACGAGGTGGTTGCTTTGCCATCACAAACCAGATCAAAAATAAAAGAGATTTATCTGTATGACCAATCTTACCAAACGGCTTCCAGACGCTCTTCAGTGACCATCACTTTAGAAGATGATATCAATGTGAGTAGAGGGGATATGTTGGTAAAAGTTGACGACTTGCCAACTATTGATAAACAGTTTACCGCGACCATTTCTTGGATGGATTCTCAAAATTTAGTTACGGGAAATAAATATGTGTTACAACACGGCGTGAATAAGGTTTTGGCAAAGGTAGATGCCATCCATCATAAGATTCATCCAGACTATTCAGGCATTGAAGAAAATATAAGTGCTTTAGGGATGAATGATATCGCCTCCGTTACATTTAAGTTGAATAAGTCTATATTTTTCGACCCTTTCAAAAACCATAGAACCAATGGCTCCTTCATTTTAATCGATTCACAATCCAATAATACCGTTGGTGCGGGCTTTATACAATAAGAATCATGCAAACGTTCAGATCAGAAATAGAAAACCCAATTGTCGAAAAGGACATTATCGATTTAGCCCAAAAGATTGAGCTCTTCAAATATGGCAAGATTGATGACGATCAATTTAGAAGTGTGCGGTTGGCACGCGGTATTTATGGGCAACGACAACCGGGGGTGCAAATGGTGCGCATCAAGTTGCCCTACGGGAAAGTGTTGAGTCAACAATTAAAACGGATTGCGGATGTTTCTGACGAATATTCTCGCGGACGATTACATATCACTACACGGCAGGATATTCAAATCCATTATGTGGATGTTGACAGAACGCCAGAACTCTGGTCTGAGTTAGAAAAAGATGCGATGACCATCCGTGAAGCTTGTGGCAATACCGTAAGAAATGTTACGGCAAGCGAAACGGCTGGGATTGATATCAACGAACCTTTTGATGTCTCGCCTTATGCCGATGCGGTGTTTAGATTCTTTTTGCGAAATCCTATCTGTCAAGAAATGGGACGGAAATTCAAGGTGTCCTTCTCGGCTTCTGATGAAGATTCGGGCTTGTCATACATGCACGATTTAGGGTTTATTGCAAAAACTGACAACGGTGTCAGAGGTTTTAAAGTAATGTTAGGTGGCGGCTTGGGCTCGCAACCACGACTTGCAGATGTGCTTTATGAATTTTTGCCAACGGATAGAATAATTCCACTGATGGAAGGTGTGCTACGAGTGTTTGATCGTCATGGCGAACGTAAAAGTCGCGCTAAAGCCCGTATGAAATTCCTAATTAATGCTATTGGATTAGAAGAGTTTAAGCGCTTGGTTGATGAAGAACAAGAGGCTATTGCACAAACGACCATTCCTATTGAAGTTAAAGATTATCCAATTTCAGTACCAGCCGACATTGAAACGCCTAAAGTAGTCCTCAAAAATAAAGAGGCTTTTGATCTGTGGAAATCAACCAACGTCATTCCTCAAAAGCAAAATGGCTATGTGGCTATAGGAATAAAAGTCTTGTTGGGCGATTTCTATACTGATAAAGCGCGTTTGTTGGCTGATTTAGTTGAGAAGTATGCCGCAGGAGAAATCCGATTGACCTTACGTCAAAATATTCTAATTCCGTTTGTGAAGGAAGACTTGTTGCCATATTTCTATCAAGAATTAGATAAACTTGGTTTTACGGAAGTGGGCTATAATAAAGCGGTTGATATTACGGCATGTCCCGGTACAGATACCTGTAATTTAGGTATAGCCTGTAGTACAGGCATTGCGGAAGAATTGGAGCGGGTCATTAAAAGCGAGTATCCACACTATGTCAATAATAATGATTTGGTCATTAAAATTAGCGGTTGTATGAACGCTTGTGGTCAGCACAATATGGCCAATATCGGATTTCAGGGCATGTCTGTAAGAACTCCAGACAAACTCGTGGCGCCTGCACTTCAAGTGTTGCTTGGCGGCGGAAATTTAGGGAACGGGAAAGGCGTGTATGCAGACAAAGTGGTAAAAATTCCAAGTAAAAGAGGACCAGAGGCTTTACGCCGAATTTTGAATGATTTTGAAGCTAATGCCAATGGTCAAGCTTTCTTAGATTATTATATAGCCCGTGGCGAAAAGTATTTTTATAATCTTTTAACCGACTTGTCTGACGTGACCAATTTATCTCAGGACGATTTTATTGATTGGGGTACCAATGAAGCTTACGTAAAGGCCATTGGAATTGGCGAATGTGCGGGTGTAATGATTGATTTGATAGCCACCTTGTTTTTGGAAAGTGAGGAAAAAATTGATAGGGCCAATGAAGCTTTAGGTCATAAAGTATATTCCAACGCCATCTATTTTGCCTACAGTGCGATGGTAAATACGGCCAAAGCACTCTTGATTTCTGAGGATATTACTACAAATACCCAAGCTGGAATTATCAGTCAGTTTGATGAAGTGTTTATAGAATCCAAGAAAATAAGTTTGGCAACGTCTTTTTCAGAAATCATCTATCAAATTAAAGAAAATGCGCCATCAGAAGCCTTCGCTAAGGCATATATCAAAAACGCTTTCGTGTTTTTAGCCACAGCAAGAGCTTATAGAGCGCAGAAACAATCCGTTGCAATTTAAAATCCAATCTGTGAAGTTTTCAAAGCTTTGTAGGTTTCAAAAAACAAAAAAATGAAAACTCCAAAATTAACAGTCGTTGGTGCAGGGCCAGGAGATCCGGAACTCATCACTTTAAAAGCTATCAAAGCGATTGCATCTGCTGATGTTATTTTATATGATGCCTTAATCAATGTGGCCTTATTAGACTATGCATCGCCACAGGCAGAACTTATTTTTGTAGGTAAACGCAAAGGATGTTATGCCTATCAGCAAGATCAAATTAACGATTTGATTGTGGCACGGGCTAAATCGCACGGACATGTGCTCCGATTAAAAGGAGGAGATCCTTTTATTTTTGGTCGTGGTGCAGAAGAAATTGATGTTGCGCGTCAAAACGGGATAGAAACATATGTAGTGCCAGGCATTTCATCAGCTTTAGCCGTGCCTGCCTACCAAGGCATTCCATTGACAAAACGGGGTGCTTCTGAAAGTTTTTGGGTCATTACTGGGACCACAAAATCGCATCAATTGTCTAATGACGTCAAACTTGCTGCTCAATCTACAGCAACGGTCGTCATTTTAATGGGCATGGGTAAACTGTCTGAAATTGTTGCTGTGTTTTCATCTGAAGGGAAAAAGCACACCCCCGTTGCCATCATTCAAAATGGAACCACAAAGGATGAAAAATTTGGAGTTGGTACGGTAGCGACTATTTGTGATATTGTCAAAAAACAGAACCTTGCCAACCCCGCAATTATTGTTATTGGCGAAGTGGTCAACCAGCGCGTCCAGCTCGATTCGGCATTAACAGACCTAAACCATCAACTCCTAACGGCATAAACCATGGAACGAAATAATTTATATCCTATCTTCTTAAAAATGCATAATATCCAAACCCTTATAGTGGGCGGTGGCAATGTGGCGCTAGAAAAACTCACCTTCTTATTAAAATCGAGCCCCAATGCCAATGTAGAGATGGTCGCTCCTTTTTTTAGGGATGAGGTCAAAACGCTTGCGGCACAGTTCAACATCAATCTGATCGTCATGGCCTATGATGATGCGTTTTTATGCGATAAAGACTTGGTGATTGCCACAACGGATAACTTGGAGGTCAACAAGCAAGTTTATAGCGATGCAAAACGACGAAATTTATTGGTAAATGTTGCGGATACGCCAGAGTATTGCGATTTCTACCTCGGTGGCATCGTTACAAAAGGCAACGTCAAAATAGCCATTTCTACCAACGGAAAATCGCCAACAACAGCGAAACGACTGCGTCAGTTTTTTGAAGATGTCATTCCAGAAGATGTGAATGCAATGGTAGAAAATTTAAATCAGTACAGAAAAACAATAAAAGGAAATTTTGAGCAAAAAGTACAGGCGCTCAACAAAATAACCGAAACTTTAATTAGTAAATAACATGATTACAACAGATATTTTAATAATAGGAGCAGGACCTACAGGACTATTTACCGTTTTTGAAGCCGGATTGTTAAAACTCAAATGCCATTTGATTGACGCATTACCCCAACCAGGTGGCCAGTGTTCAGAATTATATCCTAAAAAACCCATTTATGATATTCCAGGTGTTCCTGATATCTTGGCGGGCGATCTAACAAAAAACCTGTTGGAACAAGGCAAACAATTTGAACCGGGCTTTACCTTGGGCGAACGTGCAGAAACCATAGAAAAACAAGAAGATGGTAGTTTTATAGTCACAACAAATAAAGGCACCAAACATCATGCGCCGATTGTAGCTATTGCTGGCGGATTAGGGTCATTTGAGCCTCGAAAACCTTTGATTTACAATATTGCGTATTACGAAGATTTAGGGGTCGACTATTTTATTAAAGATCCTGAAGTGTACAGAAATAAAAAAGTTGTGATTTCTGGAGGTGGAGATTCAGCCTTAGATTGGAGTATCATTTTAGCTGATATTGCAGAAGAAGTGACACTCATCCATAGACGTAATGAATTTAGGGGCGCTTTAGATTCCGTAGAGAAGGTGCAGGAATTAAAATTGTTAGGAAAAATCAATCTTATCACACCCTCTGAAGTTACTGCTTTACACGGTAACAAAAGATTGGAAGGTGTCACCATAGAACACGACGGAGCGAAAATTTTATATGAAGCGGACCATTTTATTCCACTCTTTGGGTTGTCGCCAAAATTAGGACCAATTGGAGATTGGGGATTGGAGATTGAAAAGAATGCCATAAAGGTTGATACGTTTGACTATCAAACCAATATTCCGGGAATTTTTGCCATAGGCGATGTTAATACATATCCTGGAAAACTAAAGTTGATTCTGTGTGGCTTTCATGAAGCGACGCTCATGTGCCAATCAGCGTATCAAATCATTAATCCTGGTAAAAAATATGTACTTAAATATACAACGGTCAGTGGCATTAATGGCTTTGATGGATCGCGCAAAGAAGCGCCAAAAGCAGTTGTGCAAGCGATTCAATAAATGGCAGAAAATAAATGCTTAATTTTGATATTACAAATAGGAATAACACGCAATATCAATATATGAGTAAAGTATCGCATCATCTCAATCAGTTTCAAACGTTTAATATCTGTTTGAAAGATCCTATAGAAACCTTCACGAACGCTTTGTTTTATATGCTGTTTGATGAAGAATATCGGAATCTTAACTGTCAATTTGTAAAGGACACTTTTCTTAGGATTACAAGAAAACTGAAACTGGAGGATGGTGAAGAAATATGGTTGCAATTTGAAAAACAATTCAGTACTATACGGGAAAAATTAGATTTAGACGCCATTGCGATTGAAAAAGGCGACCCTGCAGCGAGGAGTTTAACAGAGATTTATTTAGCGTATCCTGGATTTCACGCGATCGCCATCCATAGACTTAGTCATGCCCTATATAATTTGAAATACTTCGTCATTTCACGAATGATGAGTGAACATGTGCACGGTTTAACCGGTATTGATATTCATCCCGGCGCCACCATCGGCGATTCATTCTATATAGATCATGGTACGGGCATTGTTATCGGTGAGACGGCCATCATCAAAAATAACGTGAAAATTTATCAAGGCGTCACTTTGGGTGGTATTCAAATTAAAAAGCAGTTTTCAGACACCAAAAGACATCCAACCATTGAAGATAACGTTACCATCTATGCCAACGCTACGGTTTTGGGAGGTGATATTGTTATCGGTGCCAATAGTACCATCGGTGCTAACGTATGGATTACGCAATCCGTTCCAGAGAATTCGTTAGTAACTTATCAAACAGAAATTAAGATTAGCACGCGCAACAAATGATTAAAAGTCAATCGATAATAGATCAAATAGGGAACACACCACTTGTAGAAGTGAAACATATCATTTCTAAAAAAGGGGTGCGATTATTTTTAAAATTAGAAGGCAAGAATCCAGGAGGAAGTGTGAAAGATCGCGCGGCCTTTAATATGATTTCTGAAGCTTTAAAACGGGGTGATATTAAGAAAGGCGACACCTTAGTGGAAGCCACTAGCGGCAATACAGGCATTGCATTGGCTTTTATAGCCCAATTGTTAGGCGTTAAAATGATCTTGATTATGCCAGAGAATTCGACTGAAGAGCGGATTAAAACGATGCGTGCTTACGGCGCCGAATTAATTTTAACCCCAGCTGATGAAGGGATTGAAGGGTCGCGAGATCTTGCCGAAAAACTAGAAAAAGACAAAGGGTATTTCATGCTGAACCAATTTGCAAATGACGACAATTGGAAAGCCCATTATAAAACTACCGGCCCTGAAATTTGGCGAGATACCAACGGCGAAGTCACACATTTCGTGTCCGCTATGGGTACCACCGGAACCATCATGGGGGTTTCAACATTTCTTAAAGAGCAAAATAAAAACATTACTATTGTTGGGGCGCAACCTAAAGACGGTGCTAAAATCCCCGGAATCCGTAAATGGCCTGAAGCCTATCTGCCCAAAATTTTCAATCGCTCTAAAGTAGATGAGGTTATTGAGGTGAGTGAAGAAGAAGCTACCGCGATGACCAATAGATTAGCAAAGGAGGAAGGAATTTTTGCTGGCATGAGCAGCGGAGGTTCAGTTGCATCGGCCATAAAAATTGCAGAAAGTTTAGATCAAGGTATTATCGTGGCCATCATCTGCGATATCGGCGATAGGTATTTGTCGTCAGATTTATTTGCTTAAAACTTGGTAAACCATTTTTTATGACTTAAATTCGCCCTTAGTTCATACTATTAATAATTGTTATCACGAAAGGCAGAGGGATTAGACCCGTTGAAGCCTTAGCAACCCTTTACTTATAAAGAAGGTGCTAAATTCTACTTTATGCTGAATTTAATTCAGGATTTAGACAGATAACCAAAGTGTATTTCTCTCACTTTCCTGATGACATTTTTATTTTTTTACAAGAATGTCAGATATAAAAACCGCATTACGACACCGTATTTTAGTTTTAGATGGCGCTATGGGCACCATGCTACAACGCTATAATTTCTCAGAAGAAGATTTCCGTGGCGAGCGTTTTAAAGAGTATCCAAGCTCAGTCAAAGGCAATAATGATTTGTTGTCGCTCACCCAACCCCAAGCAATTGCTGACGTACACCGCAAGTATTTTGAGGCGGGTGCTGATATTGTGGAAACGAACACCTTCTCAGGAACTACCATTGCCATGGCCGATTATGACATGGAAGATTTGGTATACGAACTGAATTATGAATCGGCTAAGATTGCGAAACAAGTTGCCGACGAATTTACCAAGGCCAATCCTGACAAACCTCGATTTGTTGCCGGAAGCATTGGGCCTACCAATAAAACGGCGAGTTTGTCTCCTGATGTTAACAAACCAGAATTTAGAGCCATTACGTTTGACGAATTGCGCATTGCCTATAAACAACAAGTGGAAGCCTTAATTGATGGCGGCGTTGATGTCCTTTTGGTCGAGACCATTTTTGATACTTTAAATGCCAAAGCTGCCTTATTTGCAATTGAAGAGGTTAAGGAAGAACGGAATATTGACATTCCTATAATGGTGTCCGGAACCATTACCGATGCTTCAGGACGAACACTTTCAGGACAAACCGTCGAAGCGTTTTTATTATCCATTTCACATATTCCATTGCTCAGTGTCGGATTTAATTGCGCATTGGGTGCTGATCAGTTGCAGCCTTACTTGCAACGTTTATCTAACGAAACTGAATTTTACACGTCAGCCCACCCCAATGCCGGTCTGCCTAATGCGTTTGGAGAATATGAGCAAACTGCTGCAGAGATGACTATTTTAATTGAAGACTATCTCAAAGATGGTCTGGTCAATATTATAGGGGGCTGTTGCGGTACGACCCCTGAACACATCAAGAAAATTGCGGACACCGCTAAAAATCATCAACCTAGAAGAATCGAAGTGATCATTTAAAAATTCCTTCCCTTTTTTCTAAGTGAAGGTGGCTTCATTTCCCGTAAAGGAAATGAAGTCGGAAGGGTGAAAAACAAAAAGAATATGAGCAAGACTAATAAATACCTATCTCTCTCAGGACTCGAACCGTTAATCGTGACCCCTGAGAGTAATTTTATAAATGTAGGCGAACGCACCAACGTTACCGGATCTCGAAAATTTCTGCGACTTATTAAAGACGAAAACTATAGTGAAGCCTTAGATGTGGCCCGTGATCAGGTGGAAGGCGGTGCCCAGATTATAGACGTCAATATGGATGAAGGCATGTTGGACGGCGTGTACGCAATGACCAAATTTTTGAATTTAATTGCGTCAGAACCTGATATTGCCAAGTTGCCGATTATGATTGACAGTTCCAAGTGGGAAATCATTGAAGCGGGCCTAAAAGTGGTTCAGGGGAAATCAGTGGTCAACTCCATCAGTTTAAAGGAAGGGGAAGAGATCTTTATCAAACAAGCCAAATTGGTAAAACGCTACGGTGCGGCAGTCATTGTGATGGCGTTTGATGAAGACGGACAAGCCGATACATTAGACAGGCGTATTGAAATTTGTAAACGTTCCTATGATATTTTAGTGGATAAAGTCAAATTTCCTGCTCAAGACATTATATTCGACCCTAATATTTTTCCAGTCGCAACCGGCATGGACGAGCACCGTTTAAATGCCTTGGACTTTTTTAAGGCAACCAAATGGATTCGGGAAAACTTGCCTTATGCCAATGTTTCTGGTGGTGTCAGTAACGTTTCTTTCTCTTTTAGAGGAAATAATGTAGTGCGTGAAGCCATCAACTCGGCATTTTTATATCACGCCATTCAACACGGGATGAATATGGGAATCGTCAACCCGACCATGTTGGAAATTTATGATGAAATCCCTAAAGATTTATTGGAGCATGTTGAAGATGTATTGTTTGATAGACGCGAGGATGCCACGGAACGCTTGTTAGATTTTGCCGAGACCGTTAAAGGGGATAAAAAAGAAGATGTTGCCAAGGTTTTGGAATGGCGAAACGATGCCCTTCAAGATCGTATCACACATGCGCTGGTTAGAGGGATTGAAACCTTTATCATTGAAGATGTAGAGGAAGCACGTCAGCAAACGAAACGCCCTATTGAAGTTATTGAAGGCCATCTGATGATTGGGATGAGCGTTGTTGGTGATCTCTTTGGGAGCGGAAAAATGTTTCTTCCTCAAGTAGTGAAATCGGCGCGGGTGATGAAAAAAGCAGTGGCCTATTTACAACCGTTTATTGAAGCGGAAAAAGATGGCAAGCAATCCTTTGCCGGTAGGGTTTTGATGGCGACCGTTAAAGGTGATGTTCATGATATTGGCAAAAATATTGTCAGCGTGGTATTAGGCTGTAATAACTATGAAATTATCGATTTGGGGGTGATGGTACCACCAGAAAAAATAATCGAAACTGCCATTAGAGAGAATGTTGACATCATTGGATTGAGTGGATTGATTACCCCGTCCTTAGATGAAATGGTGTATGTGTCTAAAGAAATGGAAAAAAGGAACATCAATATTCCGTTGATAATTGGTGGTGCCACAACATCTAGAGCGCATTCTGCCGTTAAAATTGCACCAAATTACGGACATACTGTAGTACATGTCAATGATGCGTCGCGGGCGGTAACAGTTGTCGGTAATTTACTTCAAAAGGACAATCGCGTTTATAAAGAGCAAATTCGCGAAGAGTATGAAAAATTTCGAGAGCAGTTTCTAAAGCGTGGCAAACAGAAGAATTTCGTGACTATTGAAGAAGCTAGAAAACGCAAATTTAAAATCGATTGGAACACTGCTGAAATTGTCAAGCCTAACCAATTAGGCGTTCAGATTATTGAGGATTTTGAGCTTAAAAAATTAGAAGATTTTATTGATTGGAGTCCGTTTTTTAGAAGTTGGGATTTGCATGGTAAATATCCGGACATTCTTACCGATGAGGTGGTGGGAGAACAAGCTACGGAATTGTTTGCCGACGCAAAAGCCTTATTGAAAAAAGTGTTGGATGAAAAACTTCTAAAGGCAAAGGCCATCTTCGGATTATATCGGGCAAATACTGTAAATGATGATGATATTGAAATTTATGATGCTTCAGGAAAAACACATGTCACATTCTTAACCCTGCGTCAACAATTAGAAAAACGGGAAGGCCTTCCAAATTTTGCGCTGTCTGATTTTATAGCGCCTAAAGATTCAGGAAAGCAAGATTTTATGGGCTGCTTTTGTGTGTCCACGGGTTTTGGAACCGCAGAATTAGCAGCGCAATTTGAGAAAGATCTTGACGATTACAATTCGATCATGATTAAAGCGTTGGCCGACCGACTTGCGGAGGCTTTTGCTGAATACTTGCACAAGGAAGTCAGAACCCAGCATTGGGGCTATGATTCTGACGAAAATTTATCCAATGACGAATTGATTAAGGAAAGCTATAAAGGCATTCGTCCAGCGCCAGGATATCCGGCATGTCCTGATCATTTGGAGAAAAAAACAATTTGGAAGCTGTTGCAAGTCAAGGAAAATATCGGTGTTGAGATTACGGACAGTTTAGCCATGTGGCCTGCAGCCAGTGTGTCAGGCTACTATTTTGGAAATAAGGAAGCCAAGTATTTTGGACTCGGGAAAATCACCACAGACCAATTAAAAGATTACGCCAAAAGGCGTGGCATTAGCAATGAGGAAGCGGAGAAATGGTTGAATCCTAATTTAGCGGATTAAAGTCAGTTGGGGTTTGTGAAGAAAATTTCACAGAGATCCTCAGAGGGTACGCATCGCTGCACAGAGAAATTTAAATATAATACAACTGCTGAGAAAACATTCGTGTATTCGTGGCAAAAAAAAAATCCCAATTAAGGGGAAATTACACATGAAAGTAACAGATCACATCAAACAAGCCAACGGAAATACCCAGTTTTCTTTTGAAATACTACCACCATTAAAGGGCCAGCACATCCAGTCCATCTTTGATAATATTGATCCATTGATGGAATTTAAACCGCCGTTTATTGATGTGACCTACCATCGGGAGGAATATGTATTTAAGGAACAAGAAAACGGACTGCTTAAAAAACAGGTGGTGAAGAAACGTCCAGGAACCGTGGGTATTTGTGCGGCAATTCAAAATAAATATAAAGTTGATGCCATTCCACACATCTTATGCGGTGGTTTTACCAAAGAAGACACGGAGAATTTCTTGATTGATCTCGATTTTTTAGGCATTCAGAATGTGATGGCGTTACGAGGAGATGCCGTAAAGAATGAAACCTACTTCCGACCAGAAAAAGAGGGGCATCACTATGCCAATGAATTGGTAAATCAGATCAACGCCTTAAATGACGGCGTGTATTTAGATGAAGAACTTTTAAACTCTTCCAAAACCGACTTTTGCGTGGGTGTAGCCGCCTATCCTGAAAAACACATGGAAGCCCCGAGCTTAGAAAGTGACATTCACTTTTTAAAGAAGAAGATTAAAAATGGTGCCGAATATGTAGTGACCCAGATGTTTTTTGACAATCAGAAATACTTCAACTTTGTCGACAAATGTCGAAGTGAAGGCATTACCATTCCCATCATTCCAGGATTAAAACCCATTGCCACCAAAAAGCAATTGAATTTATTACCACACCGTTTTCATGTCGATTTACCCGAAGCCTTAATTTCAGAAATCATCAAATGCAAGGATAATACGGAAGTGAAACAGGTAGGCATTGAATGGTGTATCCAGCAATCAAAAGAATTGCAAAAAGCAGGCATCCCAGTGCTACATTATTATTCAATGGGAAAAAGTGACAATATTCAAACCATCGCTTCTCAAATATTTTAAAAAACAATGCTATTATAAAG
>Ga0114916_1000673_pt1 | contig 21632 bp, 15 predicted proteins | sample MalvirAntarct_66_FD_83501 | JGI IMG/M metagenome (GOLD analysis project Ga0114916, IMG submission 83501) | Marine viral communities from the Global Malaspina Expedition - Malaspina viral metaG Antarct_66 | ecosystem: Environmental > Aquatic > Marine > Oceanic | place: West Anvers Island... | reverse complement strand
CTAAATACTAAATACTAAATACTAAATACTAAATACTAAATACTATTTCACTTAAACATCTCTACCATATAAATTACAAGACAGGACTTTAATAGCAGGATCAGTCCCCGTTATAGTAGAAGATATATAGTAGAAACCCCCATTTCTAAAATATGACAATCAATACAACAAAAAATAGGTCACATTATGAGTCAGGATAACAATTCTACGAACGATCAGATAGAGAGCTATACACCGCCCAAAATTTGGACACAAGATAAAGAAAACGGCGGCAAATTTGCAAGTATCAACAGTCCAACCGCTGGCGCACGACAAGATAAGGCACTTCCAGTAGGCGATGCGTCATTACAGCTATATTCATTGAATACGCCTAATGGTGTTAAGATAAATATCTTATTAGAAGAGCTTGCTGAGCTTGATATCAAGGAAGCCGCATACAATGCTTATCTGATAGATATCTCAAAAGGCGCTCAGTTTGGCTCGGGCTTCGTCGCTATTAACCCAAACTCGAAGATACCGGCTTTGGTCGACCATAGTCCTAGCGAGGCTGGCGAGCCGTTAGCTATCTTCGAGTCTGGCGCTATCTTAATGTACTTAGCGGAAAAATTTGGCAAATTCATTCCGATGCAGCAAGGTAAGGCACGGGTAGAATGCTTGTCTTGGCTAATGTGGCAGATGGGCAGTGCGCCTTTCTTAGGTGGCGGTTTTGGGCATTTTTACGCCTATGCCCCAGAGCCAATGGAGTATCCTATCAATCGCTATGCTATGGAAGTCAAACGCCAGCTTGACGTCCTTGACCGCCACCTAAAAGACCATACATATATGGGCGGAGACGAGGAGTCTGATTATAATATCGCCGATATGATTATTTGGGCATGGTATGGTCAATTGGCACTTGGCAAGCTCTATGAGGCGGCAGAATTCTTACAAGTGGATGAGTATCAACATCTACAGCGCTGGGCGAAAAAAATTGCTGAACGTCCAGCCGTTAAACGTGCGGTGAACTTAGTCCTTGAGCCTATTGCTTAGACCAATTGCCACGATAATTCATCTAAGCGTCTCATTTATTTGTCTGTAAATGTTTGATATAAAAGGTAAAAAATAAAACATCTTTGTATATTTACGAACAAAAAGGTTAATAAGCACCTGTCTTATTAACCTTTTTTCTGTTTTAAATATTCATTATTCCAAATATACATATGGACATAAGCATTTGAGCTATACTTTGTTAATTACATAATGGTACATTAGTACAACAGATAGAAACATGGATGCGTTAAGATAGCAGCCTCCACCCAAAAAGGGTAGGCGCTTAAACCTCTTCTATTGATGAATGATGATTATGAAGGAGAATGATATGCTTAGGAATAGACCAACCCTCTTATTGAGTGCAAATGGTCCTAGTAGCCAGAGTAGTGTTGTCAAACCTAAATACTCAAACAACTCTCATATCAAAGCGCCGTCTAAAAAAACAAAAAAGATAACAAAAACCATGTCAAAAAGAATTTTATTACCCATCCTTACTGCTATCAGTACCGCGTTATACAGCGCCGCAGCTAGTGCTGATACGCCTATAGATTTTACCAGCCAAGATTGGCAAGTGGTCTGTGACAATACACGTACTTGCCGACTGGCGGGTTATCAAGCAGACAATGATATCGAATTGCCAGTGTCTTTATTGTTGATACGCCGTGCAGGTGTCAATGCCACGGTTGATGCTCGGGTCAAGCTTGGCGGTGCAAGAGAAAATTCTGCCAAAGCCTTGATGCAATTGGGTAACCGTCACCGGATATCTTTATTTATTAATGATAGAGATTATGGCGAAGCCAAGCCTTTTTCAGGTGCTGCTGGTTATGCTGAGCTCACTTCACCGCAAGTCACAGCGCTGTTAGAGGCACTGACCAAATCAAGTAAGATAGAGCTGGTTATCCGTAATACGCGTTGGCGCTTGTCCGATAAAGGGGCGAGTGCGGTCATGCTAAAAGCGGATGAAGCACAAGGTCGAGTGGGCACAGCCAGTGCTTTTGTTCGTACAGAGGGCGCCAGCAAATCTAACAGTAGTGTGTTATCGCCTAAGTCAATACCAGCGATACGGATGGTGATGCCCAATCCGAAAGCCACCTCTGGTAATAAGAAAAAATTCGTCATGCGCTCATCTCAGTTATCAGATCTGATGAAAGGCACCATAAAAGATATCAGTAGCGACTGTCCAAGCCTATATGACAAATCGTCATGGAACGTCAATCGCCTAAACAGCAAGCAGGTATTGGTACAGCATAATTGCTGGACAGGTGCTTATAATGCAGGTAAGGGTGTCTGGGTAATCAATGATACCAAACCATACGAGCCAAAGCTGATCACAAACAACGCCACCGATTACGACAAGGGTCAGATCACTTCTGTCCAAAAAGGTCGGGGTCTTGGCGACTGTATCTCTAAAACCGAATGGTTATGGACGGGTAAGGATTTTGAGAAAAGTCATGAGAGTAGCACTGGTCTGTGCCGTATGATTGAAGCGGGCGGTGCTTGGCAGATGCCCCTATACGTCACTGATGTGAAACTATCACGTTAATATCAATGTCTACAATGCCTCATTGCTTGCTTTTCTTTTAAAGCGGTAATGATCATTTATTCGATATTCTTTAGCGTAAATGCAGCGCGCATGATAAAAATATTTAATGTAAAAATACCTATATTATTAATTATGTATAGCGCACCAACTCTTGTATTATAGCCGTTTTCTACAATAATCGTAAAAACAGCTACTGATTACGATTTTGTTGTGTTATACTGCGTCGCCACGTTAGCATAGTCTAATGTGAATTATGAGATTGATAACATCGCCTGCGATTTTGGGTCTAGGATGACCGAAAGTAATTGTTGCCGATGATTTTGTGTACTTAAATAATCCTATTATTTTTGACTCATATCTTATCTACGGACCCTTGTAGGGGCTAGATTGGTTGTTATTTACCTTTATCTGCTTTGGAATAAGCATTGATATCGAGTTTTTAGCAGACAAAGATGAGACACTCGGCACTACCACCAAAATACGTCAGACAGCACGAACGCCTTTATATAATTTTGACAAACCTTATGGGTTTGGCATGTAATTATCATTATTTTGATAATCAGATTATATGGGTAGCGTGGTGAACGGTTATCAGTGGTATGCATCAAGTTTGCTGAATTTACAGCAGCTTATACTTACCAAGGATACTCATGACTGACATCTTATCTGCAATTGCCGCTGAAAACGGTATCATCGAAAGCACTGACACCCCAAACACTGACACAAATACTCAAGCGGCTACTACTGACGCTTCTGACGAAAACCAAGTTACTTTTACTGATCTTGGCATCGCTAAGCCTATTCTAACTGCACTTGATCGCAGTGGTTATACCAACCCAACGCCTATCCAAGCACAAGCGATTCCTTTTGCTCTAGCAGGTCGTGACCTTCTATTGTCAGCGCAAACTGGTAGTGGTAAAACTGCAGCATTCGTTATCCCAGTACTTGATCGTTTAAGCCGCGCTACTAGCTTTGACAAACTAACCAAAGCACTTATTCTAACGCCAACGCGTGAACTTGCTCAGCAAGTACATGACAGCGTACGCACCTATTCTAAAGACATGCGCGGCCTGTTCTGTGTACCACTAGTTGGCGGCGCACCATATAATGGTCAGATCACTGCTCTGAAGAAAGGCGTTCAAGTTATCGTTGCGACCCCAGGTCGTTTACTTGACCATATCAATGCTGGTCGCGTTGACTTATCAAGCCTAGAAATTTTGGTACTTGATGAAGCTGACCGTATGCTAGACATGGGTTTTGCTGATGACATCAGTGACATCTTGCGTGCTGCACCAACTGATCGCCAAACAATCATGTGTTCTGCAACTTGGGATGGCCCAGTAGGTAAAATTGCTGCCAGCTTCACTAAGAACCCTGAGCGTGTCTCAATCAAAGTAGAATCTGCACACATCGAAGAAAAAGTGTACTACTGTGATGATTTTGATCATAAAAACCGTTTACTTGATAAAATCGTTTGCCAGCAAGATATGGAACAGATCATTATCTTTGCTGCTACCAAACGTAGCACTGAAAAACTAGCAAAACAGCTACAAGAAGCGGGTCATAAAGCCAGCTTCCTACATGGTGACTTGCCACAAAGCAAGCGTAACCGTATCGTTCAAGATTTGCGTAATGGTAAAGTCAAAATCCTAGTAGCGACTGACGTTGCCGCTCGTGGTCTAGACATCCCAGCAATCTCGCACGTTATTAACTATGACTTACCGCGCCAAACTGAAGATTACGTCCATCGTATCGGTCGTTGTGGTCGTGCTGGCCGTACTGGTATCGCTATCAGCTTATGTAGCATGGATGACCGTCCACAGCTAAACGCTATCAACCGTTATTTAGATCGCAAAATGGAAGTATGTATCATCGAAGGCATGGAGCCTAAGAAGACTTATGTACCTAGCGAAAACAAAGGTAACGGTCGCGGTCGTGGCCGTGGTCGTTCAAACGGCGGCGGTAATGGTCAAGGTCGTGGTCGCGCGGGTGGTGGCTATCAAGGTAATCCTGCTAATGCACGCGGTCGCTCAAGCGACAGCGCTCCAACCGGTCAACGCGCAAGCAATGACAGCGGTTATCAAGGTAAGCCACGTGACGCGTCAGGTAAGCCAAATGAGCGTTCAGGTGGCAAGCCGTATCAAGGCAAGCGTACTGGTGCTCCTAGTCGCGGCGATAGCACTGGCGTTCCACGCGGTGAGCGTGCTGCAACGGGTCGTGGTCGTCCAAGTGGCAGCCAAGGTCGCCCAGCTGGTCGTTCAGACAGCCGTGGTCAAGGTCGTCCAACTGGCGGCAACCGTGGTAACAACTCGTAATAGCCTTATTTTAAACGATTAATGATTTTTGATAATCATGTCTTAATCGTCTAAAGATATTGCAAGAAAAGCCAGATACTTGTTATCTGGCTTTTTTGTGCCCAATAGTTTGATATTAACCACCACATAGAGATATGACCCAAGTATATGCAGGTATTTAAAAACTCTGACTTATTCAAAGCTTTTAAAATTAAGCTTTGTACTCGATAGCTACTTGCGCGTTTTTTTTGCCTTGTCTATACTGACAAACTTTTACTCATCGTGTGCTGTGGAGCCAGTTGATGCCGGATATTTCTTATTTAGCTATTGAAAGCTTGCCATTAGCGTTTGGCATCATTATGGCGATTATTGGTTTGGTATTTTATACCCAAGCATTGCCTGGTAAGTTTTGGCAACGGTTTTATGCGGTGCTACCGGGTATCGTACTGTGCTGTTTTATCCCTGCGACGCTAAATAGTCTAGGTGTCTTCGCTGACGGTATTGGCTCGCAGATTTATGGTTTTACTGCCACGTATCTGTTGCCAGCAAGTTTGCTGTTAATGACCTTGTCGATGGATGTACCGAAGATACTGGGCTTAGGCTGGAAAGCGATTGCGATGTTCTTCGCTGCTAGTATCGCTATTGTCATTAGTGGTCCTATTAGCTTAGGTATCGCTAAATGGGTGTCGCCTGAGATGTTTACCGATGACACGCTATGGCGCGGCTTTTCAGCGGTTGCTGGTAGTTGGATCGGCGGCGCGGCAAACCAAGCAGCGATGAAGGAGCTGTTTGGCGTCAGTGATGATCTGTTTGGGATGATGATATTGGTTGATACTACCAATGCTTCACTGTGGTTACTGGCCATCTTAGTCATGGCAAAACACAGTGAGAAGATTGACAAGTTTTTACGGGCGGATAGCAGTAGCATTGATAAGGTCGTCAAAGCCGTTGAGAATTATGAGCGTGACAATGCTCGTCCAGCGACTTTAAATGACTTGATGGTGATGTTTGGCTTATGCTTTGCTATGGTAGGTGTGGCACATTTCGTTGGTGGTCAGATTGCAGGGTTTTTTGCGCCTTATAGCTGGGCGGTGCAATATAGCTTTGCCAGCTCGTTTTTTTGGATGGTAGTGATCATCACGTTAATCGGCGTGGTCTTCTCTTTTACTAAAATACGCAGACTTGATCATGTTGGTGCTTCAAAAATTGGTACCGTCTTTATCTTCATATTAATTGCCGCTATCGGTATGCAAATTAATCTAGCAGGCATCGTCTCACAATGGCGACTGCTACTAATTGGTTTGCTTTGGATGAGCATCCATGTGATATTGATATTTATTTTTGCCAGAATCATCCGTGCGCCGTTTTTCTTTTTGGCGGTCGGCTCCAATGCCAATACTGGCGGCGCGTCATCGGCACCGATTGTCGCAACGGCCTTTCATCCATCGTTAGCACCAGTTGGCGTGTTTTTAGGTATTTTGGGTTATGCAGTGGGCACGTTTGGTGGTTATATCAGTACGCAGCTAATGCGATTGGTGGTGGGATGATAGTATTTTTATCAGTATTGACAGCTTTTATCCAAATAATCACCCAACCACCTCAAAAATTCATCGCTTGTTGTTGATACATTGAGTCGCAGATGGTTTGAGGCGCGGGCATCTGGATAAAATAATTGTCCCGGTGCGACTAGCCAACCTTCTTTATAGGCATCTAGTGCAAGCTGGCTGGTATCTTGCCCCGTGTCTACCCAAACAAAGAGACCTGCTTGTGTATGCTCAGGGTAGATAAGCCCTATCTTTGGTAATGCGTTGCGCATTCTTTCATGAGCGCTATACAAATGCTGCTGCAATTTTTTAATCTGCCGACGATACTCACCATGCGTCCATAAATGATGACAAACCCGTTCGCCAAATTCTGGCGTGTTTGAATTGCTTAAGGTTTTCATACGTAATACATCATCAATATACTTATCAGGACAGACCAACATGCCGACGCGCCAGCCAGACGCCATCGACTTTGAAAACCCAGTTGCATAAAACACCCGTTCAAACTGATCAAGACTGGCATAACGCAGCACTTGACCACCCGGTACGAATGCGGCGTATAAATCGTCCTCAAAAATATAAGCATTGTACTCATGAATAAGATTGAGTACTTGGTGCGCGCGGGCAGGATGCAGATTATAGGATGTTGGGTTGTGCAGCACGCTATTAGTCAGGTATAACTTAGGGCGATACGTGGCAAACAGTTTTTGCATGTGCTCGATATTAGGCCCTTGATGGTCGCGTTCTACAGAGACGACGTTTAAGCCCTGTTGTTGCAGGCAGCTCGATAGCCAATACCAGCCCGGCCCATCAACGACTACCGTATCCCCAGCTTGAGTAAGAAGCCGCGCAACCATGGTCACGGCTTGCGACACTCCTGCTGTAGTAATTACGTGGTCGGCATTAGTTTGCATGCCTAGCGTATGTAGGTGTTGAACCAGCTGCTGACGTAGCGGCAGATAGCCGTGAACATTACCATAGTCATAGATAAAGTTATCAGCTTGCTGGGTGACCTGCCGTATGGCCCATTCCATCTTATCATTACGTACCCAGTCTCTCGGTAAAGTTCCCACCCCTGGCGAGCGATGATGCGGAATATCACTAAAAACTTGCTGTATCAGCCAGCGCGTATCTATTACTGGATACTTAACGACTGCTCTTTTATCATCATTCGGCTGAACTGCTTTTGCTTGCGTATTAACATAATAGCCCGAGCTGGGCTTAGCGACTAGCACACTGGTAGCCACCAATTGCTCATAAGCTTGTACCACCGTAAAGCTTGATATATTTAACAGTTTCGCTAACTTTCGCACCGAGGGCACGCGCTGATTGGGCAGGTAAATCTGCCAGTTAATACGCTGCTGTAACCATTCAGCGACGGCGGCAGTCTTGGTTAAATTTGGATTGAGCGTATAGGTTTCGACCATAATGAAGGACGCCTATTTTTATATGAGGTTTATGAATAAAAGAAGTGTCATGCTGAGAATAACTATACACTTTGTTCACCATTAGTGAAACTGTATCGGGTCTGTTATGGGCATTTAAACTATAGTTGGTTCTTAAGATTCAAATATTAATAACAATTAATAATAGCTATTCTAGGATAAGCCTATGACCCTTCTACACATCGCTCTAGCTGTATTGGTTGCCTTTATTTGGGGTGTCAACTTTACCTTTATTGCATGGGCGCTTGAAAGCTTTCCGCCACTGATGTTAACCGCGCTACGTTTTTTCTTTACTGCTGTGCCGTTGGTTTTGTTCCTTAAACCGCCCAAATTCAACCATACTTTATTTATCTATGCTATTGGTACGTTTGTTATGCAGTATGCTTTTGTATTCACCGCCATGCATTTGGGTGCATCGGCAGGATTAACAGCGCTGTTGTTGCAAGTTCAGATTTTTATTACCGTATTACTGGCTTTTGTCATACTGGGTGAAGCAGTGAGTCGCATGCAGATCATCGGTATGGTAGTCGGTGTGCTAGGACTGGGTGTCATTGCGTTAAACCTTGGGGGTGATATGCCCTTGGTTGGCTTTATCTGCATACTGATTGCAGCCATAGGCTGGAGCTTTGGAAATATTGCTTCAAAACAAGCCTCAACGCAGCAGAGTGCTAGTAATATTTCTACTGCCTTGCCTGTCAATAGCAACAACAAAGCTTCAAATAAGACATCGGCACTGTCTGCGCTAGCACTGGTGGTATGGGGCGGTCTGATCGCCTGTGTGATTTTGACGTTATCTTCTCTACTATTCGAAACCGAAGCATGGCAGTTAGCGACGTTCAAGCAAGCATCGCTCAAGTCTTGGCTATCGCTTGGGTTTATAGTCTATGTCTCAACCCTGATTGGCTTTGGACTGTGGGCACATCTGCTGGCGCAAAATACCGCCTCAAAGGTTATGCCCTTTGCTCTACTGGTGCCCGTATTCGGTATGGCGACTTCAGTGCTGCTCATAGGAGAAGTGGTTACATGGTGGAAGATGCTAGCAATGGTGCTCATCTTATCTGGACTGATTTTGGCTAATGTGAAGATGGGCCTAGGCAGGAAGTCTGCACACGCATAGTAGTAAATAACTTATAGCTTCCTATAGGGTTAGTAAGAATAGACAAAAAGAGCAGTGCATCACATATGAAGCATTGCTCTTTTTTTTATTCTGAACGCTTTATATCCCACTATGATAAAGATGAAAACAGGCTGCTTATAGCTACAGATGTACACTCATAGTCAAAAACTCTGCACGCACAGTCAATCTATTTTTCCAAAACCTCGCTATAGTGAAAAAGCTTGATCATTAGGATAGATGATAAGCCAGATAAAGCGCGCGCTGAAGGGTAAGGATAAATGGTCATATAGACCAGCATATTCTCTTATTTCTCTTATATAAATGCGCTTATTCTGACCCAAATTTCTCGACAAGGAGTCTTTCATGAGCAACGCTCACCCCTCTATAGATCCTATTACCTTGTCTGTCGTACGTGGTGCCCTAGAAACGGCGCAGCGTGAGATGACAACCACCTTAGAAAAAACTGCCCGTTCGAGTGTCTTTAACTTAGCCCATGACTATAGCAATGCGCTGTTTGATCATTTGCCTGAGATGATTTTGCAAGGGCAAGATATTCCCATTCATTTAGGCTCACTCATGCCAGCCATGAAAGCCGTCGCTGAATATTACGGTGATGACATTCATGAAGGCGACGTCATTTATCATAACGATCCTGTGATGATGGGCAGCCATATCCTAGATTGCTGTATGTATAAGCCGGTATTTTATAAAGGTGAATTAGTCTTTTGGACAGTCTGTAAAGGTCATGTCACTGATATCGGAGGCCCTGTACCAGCCGGCTATAACCCTGACGCCAAAGAGATATATGCCGAAGGCTTACGCATTCCGCCCATTAAGATTTGGGAAAAAGGCGTCAGACGTCGTGATGTGATTAACCTCATACACAGTAATATGCGCTCACGCCGTAATCAAGAAGGCGATCTCAATGCTCAGTATGGCGCGTGTGCCGTTGGCGAGCGTAATATGATTGCGCTGCTAGACAAATACGGTGTTGAAACGGTGCGCGGCGCGATTGAAGAGCTAAAGAACATGGCTGACCACCATATGCGCTCATTAATCTCCTCTATCCCAGATGGCGATTATCATGGCGAGGCGGTGTTAGAAGACTCAGGTCATGGCTTGGGTGATATGACCATTAGCGCTGATATCGTTATCAAAGACAGCGACGTACATATTAAAATCACCAGTCCACCGCAAGTCCCTTACTTTATCAACTCTTATGCCGGTAACTCGATGTCAGGGGTGTTACTTGGGCTAATGATGTTTGCCCAAGTAGAGCCGCCGTATAACGAAGGCCTATATCGCTGTGTGACCGTTGATTTGGGCGAGCATGGCACCTTATGTAATGCCAAAGAACCGGCGCCGCATGTCAACTGTACGACCACGCCAATGGAAACTTTAACCGATGCGGTACGTATGGCATTTGAAGCAGCAGCACCAGAGCGCGTTACCGCCTCTTGGGGACATTCGTCAGGGATTAATATCGCTGGTATCGACCCAAAAACTGGCGAGCAATACGTCACCATGATTTTGGCGTCTATTATTTCAGGGGCAGGAGCCACGCAGCAAATGGATGGCTGGCATGCTTGTGGACCATTAAGCTGCTTTGGGGCGCTAAGCTCGGGAGATATTGAGCTATTGGAATATCAGTATCCTATCTTAATTCATAAGTATGGATTGGCAGAAGACAGTGGCGGCGCTGGCGAGTACCGCGGCGGCTGTGGTACGGTTTGGGAAGTTGAGCCATTAGACCATACCATGACAGTTATTGCCTTTGGCGAAGGTCGTCAGCATCCTACTATGGGCGCAGGCGGCGCGGAACAAATCTCACCTGAGCTTAAAGTTGGGCGTCTAGAGATACTACATAAAGACGGACAAACGGATTTGTATAGAAAAAACACCGTCACGGAAATCACGCCGGGTGAACGCGCGCGCAATACCAATCCGGGTGGCGGCGGCTACGGCAGCTCATTTGATCGCGATATTCAAGCGGTCATCAAGGACGTACAAGAAAGGATTATCTCAATCTCTGCGGCAAAGATTGAATACGGCGTGGTAATTGACCCAGAAACTCTGACGCTCAATGAAGCTGAGACTGAGTGCTTACGCCGCCAGATAACCGCATAAAACACACATTGAACTTTCATGATTGAGTTAAGGATGACTTATGAACAACGATTTTCGTATTGGCGTTGATGCTGGCGGGACTTTTACAGATTTTGTCTTGGCAGAAAAAACCGGTGACATTCATCTGTTTAAAGCGCCATCGACCCCAGAGGATGGCACCTTAGCCATTGCCAATGGTCTACAGCAAATTGCCAACAAATTTAACCGTCCTATTGAGGACATCATTCAAGCCTGCGACTTATGCATAAATGGTACGACCGTCGCACTGAATGCATTGATTCAGATGACAGGCGTAAAAGTGGGCTTGCTATGTACCAAAGGGCATGAAGACAGTATCGAGATACGCTTAGGGCACAAAGAAGAAGGGCATCGCTATGATGCCAGTTACCCGCCGGCACCACAGATTGCCACGCGTGACCGCCGCTTTCCTATCCGCGGTCGTATCTTAGCAGACGGCACCGAACACGAGCCGTTACATGAGCAAGATATCCTCGATGCGATTGAAGTGTTAAAACAGCAAGACGTGCAAGCAGTTGCCATCTCTTTTGTGTGGTCTATCCGCAATACCCAGCATGAACAGCGTGCCAAAGAGCTGATTGAGCAGCATATGCCGGGGGTATTTGTCTGCTGCGGTAGTGAAGTATATCCGCAGATTAAGGAATATACGCGGACCTCAACGACACTGGTGAATGCCTATCTAAGCCCGGTTATGGCGTCTTATGTACATAAGATTGATGATTACTTTAAGGCACTCGGCGCTGAGCAGCCCGTTCGTTACTTTCAGTCGAATGGTGGACTTGCGGTCGGTAATATCATGCGTGAACGAGCGGTTAATGCCATCAACTCAGGACCCGCATCAGCACCGCAAGCCGGTTTATATATTGCCAGCGCCTTTGGTATTGATAATATTATTACCGTTGATATGGGCGGTACGTCTTTTGATATCACTATGGCCAAATCTGGTCGAACCAGCCTAAACCGTGATATTGATTTTTTACGCAATCGTATTGGCGTGCCGATGATTCATGTCGAAACGCTGGGCGCAGGCGGCGGCTCTATTGGTCATGTGAATAATTTTGGTATGCTCGAGGTCGGTCCACAAAGTGCTGGCGCGACCCCAGGTCCAGCCTCTTATGGTAAAGGTGGTGAGTTGCCAACGGTGACCGATGCCAATCTGGTTTTAGGCTATCTTGAGCCCGATGCGGTGCTAGGCGGCTGCGTGACTTTGGATAAAGACAAAGCGGTACAAGCGGTACAAAAACATATCGCTGATCCATTAAAAATTGACTTGGCACATGCAGCCTTTGGTATCAGTGCCATCGTCAACCAAAATATGGCAAACGGTATTCGCCGTATTACCATTGAAAAAGGCTATGACCCTCGCGACTTTGCGCTTATCTGTGCAGGCGGTGCTGCTGGCATGCATATTGTTGATTTGGCAGAAGAGATGGGTATTGGTACTATTTTGATACCAAAGATTGCCTCTTGTCTCTGCGCCTTTGGTCAAATCATCTCTGATATTAAATATAATTATCTGGCCACGCAGATGATGATTATTGCGCCAGATTCAGAGCTACAGTCACTCAATGCCACCTTACATGAGCTAGAAAGCTTGGGCGTGCAAAAGCTGCTAGAAGATGGCTTTGCAGAAGACGATATCATCATCGAGCGCACCATGGAGATGCGCTACGTCGGGCAGGTGCATGAGTGTAATGTACTGATACCCAATGGCAAGCTTGATGCCGATAGCGTGCAAACGATTCTAGAAGCCTTTCATCATCGTCATAAAGAGCTCTATACTTATGATGAGCGTGACAATAAGGTCGAGCTGGTCAATATTGAAGTCGCTGTCATCGGTAAAATCAGTAAGCCCAAGCTACCAGAGCTTGCTAAGCAACAAGGTGATATCAGTCAAGCGCAAGTAGGTAGCCGTGAGATGATCATGGATCAAGAATACGAATGGATTGATACGCCTATTTATAATGGTGAGGAATTTGGGGCAGGGGCGCTGATTGCAGGGCCGGCGCTTATTCAAGAACCAACCACCACGATTGTGATTAAAAAAGGCTGGCAAGCAGAATTGCATGAGACGGGCACTTATAAGCTAACCAAAGCCGCTTAGCTTGCTGTTTTCATCGTTATCGCTTTATAGTTTTCCCATCAGGCATTAAACAAGGTTTAATGCCTGATGTTTGTTTTAGGTATCATATTTAGACATCAGGGTAATAATACGTTTATGATATAAAAATAACCGCTTAGCATCTAATAAAATGCTTACAAATAGCGCTTAGTGTATAAGCAGCGATTACCGCTCATTTTTTATTCATAGAGTATTCAAGGATGAATGCAAGTCGCGATACAGACAATAGCAATGCCAATAGCACAGTAAACAACGATAGTCTCATAGACATTGTAGGGGACCATTCTATTTCAAATTCAGCAATATCATCACCACTATTAACCCCATTTTCGCCAATATCTTCAACGCCTGCTATAAGCGCTCCTCAAATGTTAGACGCGTTTGATTGGAAGCGCACCATCAATGACACCTATTTTGATCTCAATGTAAGCTTTCGCCAGCCAAGTCAGTTTTCTGGTTACTTGCAACGCGCCAAGCTTTTGGATATTGGCGTATCTTATTATCATGCCAATACCGTACATTATAAACGCAGCTTAGCGAGCAAACAGTCTAGTGACGGCGTTAAGAATAGTAGCGACGACAGTATTCTAATCACCTTTCCTGTGACCGGTAGCGTTCGTTTTACGCAAAAAAACCGCCAATTAACCTCAAGCCCGGGTCAGTTCTTTATTGAGTTATCAAACTTACCTTATGAGTTTTATCATCTACAGCAAGTGTCGTTATATGTGATTAAGGTGCCTTTAGCGCTATTAACCCGGCAAATGGGCACCATAGAGCGGCAGTTTGCCCGCAGTCTGTCTATTGATGAAGGGGCAGGCAGGTTGCTGGTTTTTCAAATCAGGCAGATATTAGAGCTTATTCAGCAGCATCAATTGGCGGCTTTAGAGGTTAAAATCCTAGAGCAGCAGCTGCTTAACCTTATTGTATTGGCATTGAGCGCTCCAAAAGAGGTGATGATGAGCACCAGCTCGTCCATACAGTCAGTGCATCTAAAGCGCATCGAGTATTACGTCTATTTGCACCTAGAAAACCCCGCTTTAACCCCAGCAATGGTCGCTGCTGCTTGTCATATATCGGTCAGATACTTGCATAAACTGTTTGCTGAGTTGCCCTATAGTTTTTCGGAATGGGTAAAAGAATTGCGCTTAAAGCAGGCCAATCATATTTTAAAAACCAAAAGTTACGTAACCATCGATGAAGTGGCGCATAGGGTCGGTTATAGCGACCAAGGCTACTTTTCACGCATTTATAAGCAGCATTTCGGTTATACGCCGCGAGATACTCCAAGCACAAGCGCAAGCACAGGATAGTCATTGTTATGTACTCTGTCATGCAGTCGCTGTATGATTTATGAATTGAGCATAAGCGCGTATATTAAGTTAAGGAAAAACCAAGATGACTGATGCTACGAATGATAAAACAGCAAAAGTAGAGATTTATGAAAGCGCTGATGGACAGGCGCAGATAGAAATACGTTTAGAGCACGATACTCTATGGCTCTCACAAGCCCAATTGGCTACGCTGTTTGAAAAAGACTCTGATACCATAGGATTGCATCTAAAGAATATTTATAAAGAAGGTGAGTTAGACCCAGAAGCAACTACCGAGCAATCCTCGGTAGTTCGTCAAGAGGGAAATCGGCAGGTTCGACGTAATATTCGCTTTTACAATTTAGATGCTATTATTTCTGTGGGTTATCGGGTTAATTCCAAAAAAGGCACTCAGTTCCGTATATGGGCAACCCAGCGCTTACGTGAATACTTAGTCCAAGGCTATACGCTCAATCAAGAGCGCTTTGATAAAAACTCAAGCGAGCTACAACAAGCATTAAACTTAATTAGAAAAACCGCGAAAAGTCCTGAGCTGAAAACCGATGAAGGCCGCGGCTTGGTTGAGATTATCAGCCGTTATACACAGACATTCTTATGGTTACAGCGCTATGATGAAGGTTTGCTTGATAATCCTTCAGGGGAGGATGGAGGTATCTTACCCAGTCCGACTGAGGCGATGGCAGCGCTAACGGATTTAAAAGCACAGCTGATAGATAGAGGTGAGGCGACTGAGCTATTTGCTAAGCCTCGCGGTGATGGTTTGGACAGTGTACTGGGTAATTTAGAGCAGACGGTGTTTGGCGAGCCTGCATACCCGACCATCGAGAGTAAAGCGGCGCATTTACTGTACTTTATGGTCAAAAATCATCCTTTTACCGATGGCAATAAACGCAGCGGCGCTTTTTTGTTTGTAGATTTTCTGCATCGGAATAATCGACTGCTCAATGATAAAGGTGACATGGTTATTAATAACACTGGGCTTGCCGCATTAACCTTGTTGGTTGCCGAGTCTAACCCCAACCAAAAAGAAACCTTGATTAAACTAATTATGAATATGCTGTCGTTAGAATCTTGATAAATAGGCTTATTGTCAACACCATTTAACCCCTTAAAACACATAACGCCAATAATAAAAAGCACAGTCTAACGACGAAATTAAAGGAAATTCAATATGTTTAGCATGATAAAAGACTGGCGCGAGCAGCGCATATTGGACAACAGCGAGTTTACCCGTAGTGACTGGATGCAAGCGGCCAAGCGGATTGTGATACTCGATAGATTGAACGAGGACGAGATGACCCGTTTGTTTGAGCTAGCGACGTTGTTTTTGGCGGATAAGTCGATTACTGGCGCGCAGGGTTTTGAGATTACCGATGCGGTCAAGCAATCTATCGCCTTACAAGCTTGCCTGCCTATTTTAAACCTAAGCCTTGAGTGGTACGCTGGCTGGTCGGTCATTATTATTTATCCGGGTTCTTACAAAAGCGAAACCACCACCGTGGATGAGTTGGGGGTTGTCCATGAGGGCAGTCAGCACCGTAGCGGCGAAGCGTGGCTGCGTGGTCCCGTCATTCTGTCGTGGAAGGATGCCAAACACTCAGGCGAGCGTGATGGTCACAACGTTGTCATTCATGAGTTTGTGCATAAACTTGATATGCTAAATGGTCGCGCTAATGGCTTTCCGCCGCTGCAAGCGGATATGGATCCTGCGCGCTGGACTGAAATTATGAGCCGCGACTTTGAAGATTTTCAAAGTCATCATAAATCAGGTCTCGATCGCTATGGCGCGACCAATCCTGCGGAATTTTTTGCGGTACTGAGTGAAGTGTTTTTTGAGACGCCGCAAAAGCTGATTGATGCTTATCCTGATATTTACGAGATAATGGTGAAGTTTTTTCGCCAAACGCCACTTAAGCCAAGACCGTAAGATTTACGTATATCAAAAAGTAAATATATAATAGTTAAAGTAAAAAAAGGGCGATGCATCATAAACGATGCATTGCCCTAATATCATAAAATACTTCTAATGAATCAAACGCTTAATCTTTTTATTACACCGTCCATCTATCGCTGACGATACCAATCAAGTAGCGTTTCCCTTGATAGTCATCAAACACTAAGCGCATACCACGCCAGTCCATACCATCATATTCAGCTGTCCCTTTATAATGAAAATCTACCACATCTGATTTTGGATAAGCCTCATTGACGTTATTAATCATATTGCCGTGAGATTCAAACTCGTTGATAGTTATACGCGCATTATTATATTTTTTAGCATCAATCCAAGTTCTTAGATATTCTGGTAGTGGTACTACCAATGCCTCGCCAGTACCGTCTTTGTCGCCCCAAGTAAAACGGATTTTGGCTTGTTGTAAGTATTGGGCGAATTGTTCACGGCTAAAGACTTTATCCGTATCAGTCCTTACGTAAGCATACATCGAAAAACGTACGCCACGAGTTGGGTGAATATCATCTGTGATTCTAGAAAAATCGTTATTGGCAAGAGCGCGCTGGATACGCAGTGCTTGCTGTTTGAGCGTTTGCTGGCTCATATCTGAGACTATAGGTACAGATGGGTTGCCAGTTGATTGATTTGGAGTGCTGGCGTTGGATTCAGCAGAAGATTGGCACCCTGTGATTGCTAGCACTAAACCAAAACCCGCCGCGGTTGATAGCTTATAAAGATAAGACTGAAAAATATTAGAACGAGTAGATGGCATCATAACAATATCCTTATCGTAGCTTATTTAAGTCATTCCAAAACACATACTAGATCCAATGTATATTTACCAATCAATAGTACTAATAACGCATCAAAGTTTATAATGGTGCTGTGTAAACAGTTTTTTTAATAAACTCGATAGACACAATTAAGCAGTAAAGTAGTAGCTTGTATGTGATTTAATGAATATAACACTTAAAACGTCATATTTCATGGAGGGTGCCATGCAAAAAATGATATTTTCTATAGTGATGCTCGCAATAGGGTTTTCTGCTATCACGGCTACTGCTAATCTAACGCAGCCGTTACAGACAGCTTTTGCCATGAAAATCGATACTGTCGCCAAGATGTACCAGCAGGATGTGAATAATGAAGGAATGGATAACCCAGTGGTATTACAACAATATGCCAATCCGGATCTGAAGGCTGCCATGCAGCGTGAGCAAGATTACTTTGCTAAAGCAAAAACATCCTGTCATGTGGGTTATGATGTATTGTGGAATTCTCAAGATCCTGATTATGCACAAGACAAGCAATTTTCAGTGACGACCAGAGGCTTGGTTCAAGTCAGCTTAGCGCATGGCCATGATGTTTATTATGAATTGTCCTGTGATAATTCTGCGTGCCAAGTGGCGGATGTAATCTTAGATGAGGATGGAACATCTTTACGAGCGCATTTGCTTAAAAACTGTCCTTAATTAGAAACCAATATATCGACATTAAATAACCGCTGATAGAAATCAATGGGATGATTAGCAAATAGCATTATACAAAATATGATGCGCCCAAATTATAAAACCATTGGTTTGTTTTCGCATAATGTATATTATGTTAAAGGGACGGTACCCGATGATAAGTTCATGGGATTATAATTATATGATAAATCCTTATCAAGATTGGTTGATGATTGCTTAATCATAATATGTATTGCTTGTTTAAATAACCATTATAATCATCATTGATATAATTACTAACTGAGATATCTTGAAACCTTAATGTATAGAGTCTTCATAGATCCTAGTGTATCCGTAATCGATTAATGTATTAATTCAAGTCGCTAATAGCCTCTCTGTATATATTCCAGAAGCCTATTATAGATATGTTGTAGATACAGTAATTTCACTATTCATTCAAAGTTAGTCTGTTTGGTAATCTTGCTCTGCTCATCATTGCTAAGCTTATTACCTTCACAATACCTACCAAGCCCTTTGCATAATCTGTCATTCCTAATCATCACCTAATAACCAAATTACTCATCAATCGATTGTTGGTAGCTTAGCTGACTTCCTCATTAGTGCGAATGTGCTTGAACTACGTTAGGTACAGAAGTATTCGCCACCAAGTGATAATCAACTCAAACCTAAAGCAATAACCCTTCTGAATGCCTATTACTCTATATCATTGATAAGCACGTATACAAGCTCTGACAATGCGCCTACTTGGCATCTCAGTAGGTTCAAGTCTAGATACACCTTATAGCTGCTAATATCATAGCTAACTACGTTGTAATACGTTTTTATTTAGAGTCACCAAAAGAGCCTTCCTAATTAGTGAAACATTCATTGGTCTTTTCTAACATCTCTCGTTCTTCCTCAGATATCTTAATATAAAGCATTGAGTTGATACCTTCCAAATTTGCACAGAACAGTACTATCACCCTGATTAAGGTATTCTGTGCGAGTACAGGAGCACGGTTTTTCGTGCAAATATGTCGAAGGACTCTATTGCCAATAGCAAACAGCACTCTTACTTTTACTCTATGTGAAGTTTATTCCTTCAAACGCCATATATATCAACAAAAAAATAGCTTACTCCTTCTTTCTCCACTATACTATATTTATCCCCAACCTTCACTTGGGGATAAATATATCTAAGAACCTTATTTATAAAGGGTTTGGTATTTTAACAAATGAATAATGGTGTCCATGTTAGTGTCCAATAACTATCTATATTTTCCAAAAGATACTTTTTTAGGATTTATACAATATGTGAAAAGATTGTTCTAAATCTCAGTATAGAGTTAATAGATTAACACTCACAATTTACCTCGCTTATAAAGCTTACGGATGTACATTATGGCTGTCGAAAATTTAAATGATATCAATAAACTTGAATGCCGAGATAAAGATTACTCGGTTAGTGTCTCAGGTATTGCGGGCCTAAGTATTCGTATTTACCCAAATGGTAAAAAGGAATACTACTTGCGGTACTCTCATCCGCATATCGATGGCAAGCGCCCTAGAATGATGTTAGGTAAGATCGAAGATATCAGTCTATATGAAGCTAAGCGTAAAGCAGAAAGTATACTTAAGATTGTCGCACAAGGCTCTGACCCTAAAGCTATCCATAAAAAAGAACAAGTCAATAAGTATGCTCATCTAAAGAACGCCACATTTTCTGAAATTACACAAGCGTGGCGAGACCACAAAACATCAAGTCGTAATCGTAGCAAATCTAGAAAGCGTGCATTTAGTGAATCAACCCTTAAATTTTGGGATTTGTGTCTAGGGTACATGTGCCAAGAGATTGGCGACTTAAGAATGAATGATATAACAAGCGAGATGATATTGAGTGTATGTGAGGCGATTCAAAACAATGAAAATCAAGCAACCTTCGTTGGTGCCAGTACTCGGCTTTATACTGAAAAAGTCTTCTCATTCGCTGTCGCAAGAGGATTATGCGATAGAAACGTAGCTATTGATACACGTGGTGAGCTAGCACCTGCTAGCTCAGGCAACCACTTACCAGCCATTACCAAGCCTGATCAGTTTGCCACCCTCCTGAACGATATGTCCGACTTCAAAGGTGCAAGTAAAACCACATTAGAAGCGATGAATTTACTACCGTATGTCTTTGTGCGTAGTATCGATTTGCGGTCTATGCGCTGGCAAGATATAGATTGGGATAACAAGCTATGGGAGTTTTCCCCAACAAAAGGCGAAGGTCGTGATGACATGGTATCGCACTTAGTTGTGCCTTTAGCTATTCAAGTCATTGAACGCTTACGAAGAATACAAGCAATTACAGGTCATAAAGAATATGTATTTGCATCGATGCGTGCCTCAAGCAATAGCTATATTAGCAAAGCGACTCTAGTACAGATATTTCATAGGCTTGGCTATAAAGATGTGCAATGCGCTCATGGCTTCCGAGCATCTGCTAAAACCCTACTAATGGAACAACCTGAGCTGCGATACTCAGACATCGTGACTGAACTACAATTAGGTCATCGGATAAAAGATACTCACGGCGGCGCTTATAATAGGCTTGATGAGATAGACACAAGAGTACACATGATGCAAAATTGGGCTGATTATATAGATGAACTACGAAATTCTCCTAAAAAGGAATCTTAGTGTTTTGCATGAAACACCTATGATCTGTGAACACTCATTCAATCATTCTCAATTAACTTTTGGTCAGCAGAGTATTCAATAGTATCAACTATATCGGGTTCAATAATACCTGGAAGAAGCATTTTACGAGGCTGGTTCATATAAAGACCTGCTTTTATATAGTTTTGAACAGCTTTAGGGGCATTCCTAAACAATTCTAATAAAGATCTATCGTCTTTAGATATTCCGTCGACACTACGCTTCCCTGTGACCACATAATGAATATCAAAACCTAGCTTTGATATTTTATAAAGGTATCTTGTGTCAGGACTGCGTTTGCCTTTCTCATAATTAGATTGCGTTGGTATTGCTATCCCCGCAAAATCTGCTACTTCTTTTGCTTTAAATCCGAGTCGTATACGTTCTTCAGCTAAAAATATTTTATTCAATTGATTAATTTCCTAATTACAATAGTTAACTATACGATTAAATTATAAAGCTGTATTATACCTTATAAATCCTAAATAACTTTCTAAGTCAATCATAACTTCTTAACAGTATTCTTGCAAAAGTTATCAATAATAATCCTTGAGCTGTTGGAAAAAGGGTGTTTGAGAAATTGCACCAGATGCTCTCAATTCATATAAGAACTATATATAACTGTCTTGAATAAGGATAGACCCATATGTTTTTAGTTAGTCTAGTCAAACTATCTAACCCATCTGACAAACGAAGGTACATTTTACTTAATGAAGAAACACGCTCTCCATGTCTCTACCCTCTACTTTATGTTATGTCAAAATTAAGACTTAAAAGTCTTTCAACTCAACAGAGTAATTTAAACGCATTGAAGTTTTGGTATAATTTTTGGAAAGAGAAATTTAGCGAAGATTTTTGTTTATCGTTCTATGAAAGTAAATATAGTGCTGAAATATTTATTGAGGAGATTGATAGTTTTTTTATATATCTTGAAAACAATAGTAAATACGATAAGAATCTGAT
>Ga0114916_1000672_pt1 | contig 21643 bp, 20 predicted proteins | sample MalvirAntarct_66_FD_83501 | JGI IMG/M metagenome (GOLD analysis project Ga0114916, IMG submission 83501) | Marine viral communities from the Global Malaspina Expedition - Malaspina viral metaG Antarct_66 | ecosystem: Environmental > Aquatic > Marine > Oceanic | place: West Anvers Island... | reverse complement strand
GCGCTCAAGAGGCTTATGCGGAAATGGCGCTGGCTGGAACTCCTCAGTCCCTTCTGGACGCTCAAATGGGGCTGAAAGAGATAGCTATAGGAAGTCCTTATCAAAGGGCTGTAGCTGGAGATGAATTTACCGAAGACATGATTGAGCAGACTAGGGAATATAGAGAGGAACGCCCTGAATTTGCTGGTGTAGATACAAACTTTGAGAACATTAGTGACGTTGTACAAGACCCTACAACCGGAGAAATGACAGGCAGTGTTCTGGATAGGTACATGAACCCATATCAGCAGACCTTTGTTGATAGCCAGAAAAGAATGGCTCGTGAGGAGTCCGAAAGAGCTTCAAACGATATAGCGGCCCAAGCGACTATGGCTGGAGGACTAGGCGGTTATCGTGAAGGCGTTATGCAATCAGAAAGAGAAAGGAATTTAGGGACTCAGTTACAGGATATTCAAGCTACAGGAGACATGGATAACTACCTACAAGCAAAACAGTCCTTTGAGTCTGATCGTCAAGCAAGAGCTGGAGCTGCCGAATTTAATCGGCAAGGGTTGGCAACGCAGGCTGATCTTGCCATGCAGGGCTTTAACACTATAGGCGGCGATGTTGACAGGCGAATGCAGGCTTCTCGAAACATGTCTGACCTTACAGGGTCTCGTCAGGCTATGGAATATGACCGCTTAGGGCAGCTTGAATCCGCTGGTCAACGGCGAAGAGGACTTGCTCAGCAGGGTCTCGATATTGGTTATCAAGATTTCATGCGCCAACAAGCATTTCCAAGAGAGCAGCTTAATCTTTATAGCAGCCTATTACAGGGGGTTCCTGTAGGGCCGGGACAGTATCAAGCTACCTACGGACAGCAGCCAAGTGCTGGTCAGCAGTTGTTGGGAGCGGGGATTAGTGGAGTAGGTCTTTATAATGCCACTCAGGGTGGATCAGGTGGCTGGGGTTCAGGATGGGGAACTTAGATTTATGAATATTCTTGATCAAGAAGACATGGTAAAAGGATTGCCGGATCAGGCTTTGTTTCAACAAGCTGAAAACCCTTCTGGGCAACTACCTCCCTTTTTAGTTATTTCTGAAATTCAAAGACGCACAGATATGCGTAAAAGGTTTGAGGCAGCAGAGCCTCAACCTCAAGGTACTGTCTCTGACCAGATTGTGAGGGAAGGGCTTGGTAGTGCTATGCCTCCTCAAATGGCTCAGATGCCTCAACAGATGCCCCAGCAGATGCCTCAACAGATGGCTTCTCCTCCTATGGCCTCACCTCAGATGGCTCCACCTATGGCAGCTATGTCAGGGGGAGGAATTGTTGGAATGTCTGCAGCAGGTCAATTCCCAAGTCCAAGTAAGGGGCAAATGGGCAGTGGCAGAGCGGCGCTGAACAGCGCCAGACGCGAAGCGACAGCCGATGCTAGCCGTAACAGTCCTGAGCATAAGCGCCGACAGCGCATTAACCAGATCAGGTACGAAACAGGGGCTGATCTGGCGGGAGCTATAGCCCAGTACGAAGCCGAACTTGCAGCAACCACAACTGGCGGGTCGGAGGTTGTTGTAGGGGATGAAATTGTTTTGTCGGAGTCATTGGCTCCTGATGGTGTTGATAATGCAGATGAATTTATTGAGTTATTTGGCGGCAACAACTTGTCTTCAGCTAATCCTGCTTCTGGCGGGATACTTGCAAATGTTGGTCTCCCCACCTATGAGGGAAGTGCTTATGTGCCTAATATAACTGAAAGGGATGAACCTGACTCAACTCGGCTTGATAAAGTTTTAGCTACGTCTCAGGGTCTTATCTCTAACAGAGAGGATCGACTAGGTAGGCGTAGAAGTGAATCCGCAGACCTAATAGATCAGATCAGAGACGAAGGTAGAAGAGAAGCTTTTAGTGCGGCCATGATGCAATTAGGAGCAGGTATTGCTGGAGGAGATTTTTCTGGAGGTTTGCAGAGAGCTGGTGATGTAGCCACTTCAGTCAATGCTTTATCAAGAGATGCGGCCAGAGCGGAAGGTCGCAGCATGAGAGATTATGAAGAATCATCTCTGAATCAGATAGATGATCTAAATATGCAAAGCTCTATGTTTGATCTAACAGAAGAGCAAAGAAGGGCAGCTATAGCTTCTGAGCAAACAAATGCCGATAGAGAATATGATTTAAGCCTTTATAATGCAGAGCAAGACTCACTTACGAGGGAATTTACCGCAGGCATGTCCAAAGCTGAGCTTGAGATACAACAAAACGAATATACCGCAGCTAGAAACGATTTAATGGCGAAGTTTAAACTGGAGCAAAATAAAGAAGGGGGTCTTCAGGCTCGTGCTGGATTGGGTTTCTATGAGGATTACATGTCTGAGATAATGGACAGTCCTGCGTTAAGGGGAATGACTACTGAAGCTAGGATACAATATCTCGATCAAGAAAAAGCTAAAATAGGTAGAGCGTTAGCAAGTTTCCTACCTGCCGACTTTATACAACAGATGTCGGACTCGGTGACGCTAGACACAGACGGCGGGGATGGTGTAACACCTCCACTTCCAGTCGGGCGTGGCTTGGTATTAGACCAATAGATAGATAGGTAAGCTGTATGTCAGTACAAACCGCGACTAACCCAGAAACTAAGGAACAAGTTGTATTAGTAGATGGAACATGGCTCCCTGTATCTCAGACGGCAACAAACCCTGATACGGGCGCTCGTGCTTACCTAGCTAATGGCAGTTGGGTTGTAGATGAAACCGCTCCTACTCCCGCTGTCGAACCTGAAATCGAGCCTGAAAGAACCGTATTAGGGCAAGCAGGAGAGTTTGTTAAGGCTATCCCTCGTGGTTTTGGGCGAACTATTTTAGGCTCTCTTGAAGGTGCTGCTGAACTAGCTGATGCGGCTACTAATACGATTGGCCTAGAAAGTCTTATTGATTCAGGCGAAGAGAACGCATTGGTATCTGCCGCAAGGAAAGGCCAGCAATCTCTCAACGACTCGTTTCTAGGAGTTGATAAGGCTTATGAGGATGCGTGGATTACCAAGTTTGGTGAAGGCTTGGGTTCTCTTGCTACCTTTGCTACTCCTGCGGCTGTACTAAAATTAGCTAATGTTACTAGCAAGATCGGTAAAGCCGCTCCTTACGCGCTTGCCGGAAGCTCTGGAGCAGGAGAGCAGGCTCAAAGAATTGACCAGCGCAGAGAAGAGGGTATGGATGTGTCTTCTGGTCAAGAAGATGCGGCTGTATTACTTGGTGGATTAGTCGGTCTTTCGGAAATGGCTCCGATAAATAGATTTCTTAGGGGTTATGACACAAAGATAACTGATGACATAGCAGCCCCCATAATGAAAAGGCTCTCTGAAGCTGTCGTAAGTGGTGTAGGGGAAGGCCTTCAGGAAACTATAGCTGGTCTGGCTCAAGAAGGCATAGAGAGGGGGATTTATAATCCTGACGCTGATTTTGGTCAAGGCTCTTTAGATAATTTTACTATTGGTGCTGCGGCTGGTTTTACTGCTGACCTTATCCTAAATTCTATGGCGAAAGGCCGTCAAAAAAGTTTTACAGAAGCAGAGGAAGCAAAAGAAAACGAGAACAGGAGAGTTGAGGAGGAGCGAAGAGTTCGCGTCAGAGAGAGTTATGCTCCTTCTTCTTTAGGCGCAGCAGAAGTAGATGCAGACGGCAACCCTGTTGTTTTAGAGCTTGAGCCTGAGATTGACTTAGCTACAATTCCCCCCAAAAATGACAGCATGGTTTCTTACGGCAGAGAGATTGCCGTAAACTTAGGCCAAGACTTCCCCACAGAAACTTCTTTCTCAATAGAGCAAGTAAGCCTTCCTCTTACTGAGGCAGAGATTGCCAATCAACCAGAAGCCGTAGATGCAGAAGGAAACCCTTTGGGAGTTCCTCAGGCTTCTTCTCAGCCAGCTTTTCAAGTTTATGATGCCGATGGTAGGGCTTATGGTTCACCTCGTATAGGATATGAGGAGGCCGCTTTACTGGCAGGAACTTTGGATAGGGAGGTCTTGGATCAGGCCGTCAGGAACTCCGTAGACTCAATTATTGATAAGACTGCTGAGGAGTATGACGAGAATGTTGTTGATGCTGTAGACGATGCAGGCAATCCCTTAGGTCAAGCAATGTCTACTAGGGAGACACTCCAGACAATTGGCAATAGTATTCTTAACCCTCGCGCCAACCAAATAACATCTAATGCCGTAAACATGGCGGCTGGGACTACTCAAGACAGAGGATTTGACGAGACTCTATCTTCAGAAGCAGTCATGAATAAAAACATGGGTCGCGTCTTTACTGAAGCGGATATGGTTTCAAGCTTAACAGCGTCACAAAGAATTAATCGAAAGAGAATTGCTAAAGGTCTTCCTGAGACGCAAGTCTTTACGGTTAAAGAAGCAAAGAGCGTCCTTGGCAAGAATTTCGGAAGGCTTGGCGATATTGGTGCAGGCGGCTTAGTAGAGACGCAACAGTATTATGCAGGAAAAGATAGAAGTGGAAAGCCTGTTGTTTTTAGTTCTGCCGGGGAGATTATTACCAAGAGGTATCTAACAAAAAGAGACGGAACAGATTACGCTAAGCCTCGAAACATAACTACGGATAAACATGCCGAGCAAGCGGCGGCTACCCTCAACAGGCGTTACAACAAAACTGTTGATGAAACCACGTTTAAAAACATGGAGATGGGCGAAAAGCAGATTAAGAATCTACTTGAGCGCAAAGGAATAAATGATTCTCTAAATAGCCCTGCCATTAATTCAATGGCTAGAGCCTATGTTGGCAAGCCATCTGTTTCTAAGATGAACAGAGGTGAGAAGAAATTCTTTTACCAGAAACTTCGTAAGCTCCCTGCTCTCTCACAACCCTTGACTGAAGGTCTTCCTAACTTTAGTGAAGCCGACCTAACAAGACAAAACAAAACACAGGAAGGAATAATAGAAGAAGAAGTTCTTGCTTTACCTCCTCCCGATATAAACCTTCCTAGTGCTGAGCTTGTTGACGAGATGCAGGCTCGTTTGTCTGAGGAGTTGAAACGGCTCGGTATTGCTGACAAGGGAGTCAGTGGCAGAATCTTTCAACAGTATCGAGACTACGGTCTTACTCCAGACGGAGAGGTTGTTACACGAGGTGGTGTTGATGCAGATAAGCAAGGTAGTTATTTAGGTGACTTTAATGAGATTGCTTTTGGAATACAGCAAATCTTTGCTGATACAGACATCAACATGTCTGATAGTAGTGCTGTTTGGGAGAACATCAAAAGCATTCTTAATCACGAAACTGTACATGTACTTCGCACATTAGATTTGTTTACTGCTGAAGAATACCAAGTCTTGGAGCAGGCTGCGGCAACACAAAAGGTTAAGGGAAGTGAACTAACTTATTTAGAGCAAGCAGTACAATTATACCCAGAACTTGCTCAGGGTAATTCCGCCGACAGAACAAAGTTAATGGAAGAGGCTGTTGCTGAGCTGGTAAGAGAGAACACTACTCTTGGCGGAAGACCGCGCACTGTTATTAATAAGATAAAAAGATTCTTAGAATCTGTTTCTCTGTGGATTGTTGGAAGCCCTACTAATGTTAGGCGAGTTGTAGAGGACATCCAGAACGGAAAGATAGGCACAAGAAAAGCTGGTCAAGTTCGTTCTCTCAGGGCGACAAGAAGAAATGCTCAAGTTTTTGAGAGTGAGAGCTTGCCTGCCGAAAGAAAGAAAGAAGGTTTAGAAAAAGGTCAGAGGCTCCCCGATACATCTTCTCAGATGAGTGAGCTTGTCAATAAAGCAGATGAAGCAGAGGTTAGGAAAGAACAAGAAAATCATTGGGCTGGTGGCGCTCAAACATCTTTTTCTAAAAGCAAAGCCCCAAAAAACACGGTCACGGCTTATAAGCTTTTTAAGGTTAGGCGGGAACAGCCTGATAAATACTTTCCTTTGTTTGTTAATACAAAAAAAAGCGTTCCTCAAAATGAGTGGGTTCAAGCTGAGTCAGGCGAAATAAATCTTGATTCAGGTCGGGTTAAATCTGAGATTGGAGAACTTGCATACCGTCCGGGTTGGCATGCTGGAAATTATGCATCTGCAACGCATATAGGAGGTAAGTCTAAAGGAAAGGGGCCAGTAGATTATCGTAAGGCCGATCAGATTTGGGCAGAAGTAGAACTTGCTGATGATTTAGATTGGCAAGAAATTGCCGATGAAAATGGACAAGAAATGCTTAATGGGGAGATTGACCCAACTACTAGGCAGATAACAGATCAGGTTCCCATAGGTGGATATTATTCTTACAAAACAAATCCAAATATGCAGGGTGAGTGGTTAATTAGCGGAGACATGAAGGTTAATCGCGTCTTAACTCCTAAGGAAGTAAATGAGGTTGGTGTGCAAAGGGATAATCCAGACCTGCCTTTGCTTCCAGAGCTAATAGAGCGAGATAAATTAAAGTGGGAGGATTTGGCTGGTACATCTAAGTCGGAGCTTAAACAATTTTATCCTGATTTCTATAACAGGATGGTTCCTAATGGAGAGAAGAAAGTAGCCGCAAAACCTAGATGGTTTCAAGACCAAGAAATTAGTTACTCACGCCGCAGCGGTATTAGTAATCGTGAACGCGATGATATGAACAAAGTATTTAACGACAGGGGTGAAACACGTAATAAATTTGATTCAATTAGTGACGGTCTAATCTCACTAAATCAAGACCGCACTAGCCGCCGTCAAGAAAATAAAAACAAGCAGACAATGAGCCGAAGGAAGTTCCTTGCTAAAATGGGAGCTGCTGGTATCGGAGGTGCTGCCACTGTTGCAAATATTACAGGTCAAGAAGATTCGGCTACCTTAGGAAGAGCCAAGCCAGTTTCTCAAGAACTTCTAGACACTCCTATTCCAGACGAAGCCAGAACTATATTACAGGCAGCTTGGTCTAGCCCAGACAGGTTAGGATTAAATGGAGCCACTGCTCTTAAAGAAGTCCTGTCCAATCCTAAATATTTTCCTGCTGAGCTACAGAAGTTAGCGTCTGACATTGGCTCTTTGATGCCAAAAAGCGGAATCATTTTATCTTACAAGCCAGACAGGAAAGGTTATCGCTATACGCTTGCTGGCTCAGTGAGCATTAATGTTCCTGCCACGATGACTCTTTATGGAGAGGTAGGTCTAGACTTAGGGACATTCCTTCATGAGTCTCTTCACGCAAATATTGTTTCTAGGTGGCGATCTCTATCTGTAATGTATGCGGGTGGGCAATCCCAAAGAGATAAGATCGGGATTACACCTGAAGAAAGTGATGCGTATCTTAAGTTTCAAAGTGTATTTCGTGAGTTTAACAGGGCTTCTCAATCAGATTTTATTGAGTTAAGAGATTCTAAGGCTAGTTGGCCTGAAGGCCTTACCTTTCCTAAAGACAAGGCTAAACTTCTTCTTGCTTTAGAGCAGAGTCGAACTTCTCCTGACGAGTTCTTTGCAAGGTCTTTGACTGACCCATCTTTACAAGAGTATTTATCTACTAAGAGCTATCAAGGAAAAACTTTATTTGAGTTATTTAAAGATTGGATTAGTGACAGCTTGTTTGGCCCTCGTACTGGAATAGAAGCTTCATGGTTAGATGCCGCTTTAACTGCGTCAGATAATCTTACCGCAAGCCTGTCTACTCGTACTCCTGACTTTGCGGTAGTCAAACGTGTTAACGAAATCAACGGAGGGCCGCTTGCATCAGAGCAAGAGATTAGTTATTCGCGCAGACCTATAACTATACCTGAGACATCTAGCACTGCTCCTACATTGCCGATAGGAGATGTGGAGTTAGCGTTGCAGGAATTGTTAGAATCTGGAGGCGATCCTACTTCTCAAGAACTTTCTGAAATACCGGGCGCTCCTACGCCTAGAAGGATAAAGAATAAAAAAGGTGAAAGCGTTCCTGACTTGATCCGTGATGGCAGCGTTAAGCCGACTTCTTTATCAAGACTTAGACAGATGGCAAGAAAGGGTCTGAGAGAGGCTGTTGGCGATCTTAAGTGGTACGACCAATTTGGTCGGGGCTTGGTTGATATTGTAGGCGAGGCTAATATAGATGAAGCATCAGTTATATTTGGAATAACTTCTGCTCAAAATCCAGCAGAAAATAATTTATCCGACACTCTTCATATCATGTCTGTGGCTAGAGAGTTTGATCCAGTAACAAATACCTCTAAGTTCATTGAGGCGGCCAAGGTAAAGCCTGACGGCAGAAAGTTATTTATTAGTGGCGATTCAATTAACCGCATCGTAAGAATGTATAACGAGGGTATGGCAGAAGGCGGATTAAAAACTACGACCTATATGCAGCTCATCCAAGATCGAGCAAAAAATGTCTTCAACCCGTTCAGCGTACAAGATGTGCATATGTCTAGGGTCTTTGGGTTTAGGCGTAAAGATTATAATGATAAAGGAAATCTGATTGATTCCTCGATAATTCCGGGCGATCTCCAATATCGCTATGCTCAATATTTAACAAGTTATCTTGCGAAAGAATTTGGAGTCACACCAAATCAAATGCAGGCAGCTTTATGGTTTGTTGGTAAACAGAATCTTTCTGACAAAGTTACAAAGGAGGGCGAAGGCACTTGGAATTCAGCCACAAAATATTCGGCTCCTGAAATTAAGAGAATAGAAAAACAAATTGAAGATGGTGTCTTTGATAAGAGCAGCCCTCTTACTCCTGCCTTAGAGAAAGGTATCCGTCCTAAAAATGCCCCTAAAACAAAACAGAATCCATACACTAACCACCTTCAGATAGATGACCTTACAGAGCTGGCAACTCAGAGAGGGTCAAAAATCTTAGCATCAGCTAATCCGGGGAATGCAAGGGGTTATGGATTTCCTGACGGAGTAAGCCTTGAGGAGATTACAAGATTTAATAAGGGGGCTATAGAGGTTATTACTGACGAGGGTGGTCAGATACCTTTCTTGAGAAAGATGGGAATACCTCATACGGTAGAGTCATCTTTAGGAACTTATGAAGGTATAGAACCTAATATTCAAATTAGGTTATTAGAAGGAACCTTAGATCAGGCAAGTTGGGCGGGTCAGGTTTTAGGGGATGCTTTATTGCAGGATGCTGTAGTTGCCGAGCTGCCTATTCATGATCAAGGAAGTCAGGTAGGTATCGCAGTAAGAAAGCCTGATGGCTCTGCGTTCACAGAGGCAGAGGTCATGGCTGTTGCTGCCAAGGCTAACCCAGAGAAAGACCCATACGGACTTAACTTTACTTTAGTGAATGATGGAAAATCCTTGGCTTTTACTGACGGAAGAACTTTCGTCAGAGAAGAGCTTCCTGATTATACGGATGAAATGGCTAATGAGTTTTTAGATAAGGTTGAAGCTGCCTTTGACCTTGATGTACAATACGTCTATAACGCTTACACACAACAAGGCAACTACTATGGACACGAAGGATATCATAGCAATATTCGAGGCGAGGGGGGTGTCAAAAGCCCCGCCGGATCATCCGATATACTCGGCATCGCCAACGATACGCTTTATAAACCGTTCTGGGACTACTACCTCTCAGAAGCAGAAAGAATCGGATTCCCGCCGCAAAACTTAACTCCTCCGACCGCGCCTTTCCTTCGGATAGAACTCGCGCCGGATTTTCCTACGCCCAGAGAAATCCCTTCTCAAGATATAGAGGATGCTGTCGCAGCTACCCTAGAGGAGGCCGAGAGCGCTCCTATAGGTTCCGTCCCTGCCTATAGCGTCAATGCTGCCCCAGAGTCTCAAGCTGTTGCTAGAAGCCCTGAGCTGGGAGCTAAGCTTAGTGACGAGCAAGAAATCTTTTACTCTAAGGGAAGGCCTTTAGATAAAGACACTCAGTCTGTTATTGATGAGGTTATTACGTCTCCTGCTAAGGGCAAGAAGGGCATTCCGTTTGTACCTCCAGAGAAAGGTAACGCCAAAGAACAGTTCTCTAAGTTCCGATCTAGATTTATCAATAAATACGATCCTATAGAGAAGCTTAGTAAAGAGATGTCAGAAGCGCAGGGAGCCTTAGCTGACTCCTCTGCCATCGCTGCCATGTTCTTTGCGGATCGTAGCCAGAACGTATTGGCTGCTGCCATCAAGTATGGAGTTCCTGTTTATCGTGACGGGATGACCACGGTAAAAGACTTTGTCTACAACGGGAAGACAGTAAAAGGGTTGATTGGAGTTCTTGCTCCACTGCAAGTAAGCGGCAATGCTCAAAACACTAACTTAGAACAGGTGTTTCAGGCTTATGCGATAGGCCAGAGAGCCAAAGAGATTAACGACTCTGGCAAGATGAGTCCTGTTAAGAAAGGGGATGAGCAAGCCTTTCTAGCTAGGGCTGAGTTAGAAGCAAATAAGTACATCAACCCAGAAACTGGCGTGTCATACGTTAAAGAAGTGTATGACATGTATCAGGCCTACAATAATGAAGTCATTACCTTCATGAAAGATACTGGCTTAATCACAGACAAAGAGGCTGCAAGCTGGTCTAGAAGCTCTACCTATTATCCTTTCTACAAAGATTTTAATGGCGATCCTGATGCCAAAGCTAACACTATAGACTCTACTGGTAAGCCGAATAACCCTGACTCAATCTTAGGGGTTGGAACTCCTACAGCTCCGTCCTATCTTCCTGTAAACAATCAGTCTCAAAAGCTAAAGAAACTAGAAGGCAGCAGCGAGAAGATAGATGTACCTGCCATCGATGCCATCGTCCAAAATCTTGGCGCTGCCATTGAGATGGGGATGAAGAACATAGGTTATCAGAGAGCTATGCGTGATGCGGTTTACCTTGGCTATGCTCATAAGGTAGACCCTAAAACAAAGTACAAGAAGAACAAGGGTGAAGATACCTTCTTGGGTAATTATTATGTGAGAGAGAATGGTAAAGACGTTCATTATAAGGTTCAAGACGAGCTTTTATTTAACGCTCTTCTGCCCATCTCGGATCATTCTGCGGTAAGCATGATCACTAACGTAACTTCTATTCCTGCAAGATTCCTTAGAGAGGCAGTTACTAGAGCGCCGGGATTCATGTTTACCAACATGGTTAGGGACACGATGTCTGCTTCGGTAACTTCTGGAGCCAGCTTTGTCCCGGTCATTGATACAGCTAAAAACTTCTTTGGCAGGCTTGAGGAGTTTGAAAGGATGGGCTTGGTATCGGGATACGATGCTCTGAATGATCCAAAGGATGTATCTAAATTCCTTAAAAAAGAAATGCGTAAATTAAAGATTGACACATCTCAAGGACTGACGGCCAAGGCGTGGGAGAAAAGCTTTGGTCGGGTTTGGGATTTGTTAGGAGAAGGAACAAATCGTTCTGACTTTACAACTCGCAAGAGTGTTTACGATGACGTTTTGGCAAGAACGGGCAATCAGTCAGAGGCTGCGTTTCAAGCTATGGAAGTCCTCAACTTTGGGCGGCGGGGTGGAAATGCGATTTACCGAGTTGTCTCTGCGTCCACTCCTTTTCTCAACGCAAGGATTCAGGGTCTTGATGTTCTGTGGAGAGCGGCTAACGGAACCTATTCCTCAAGAAGTGATTTAGGTAAAGCTCAAATACAAAAACAAGCATTGCTAAGAGGGCTAGCACTTACGGGCATTACAGCTTTGTATTGGATGCTTACCAGTGATGATGATCAGTACAAGGAAGCGTCTGACTATGTTAGAGAAAACAATTGGCTAATTCCAAATCCTTTTGGCGAACAATCTTTTAAAATACCAATACCTTTTGAAGTTGGTTTGATTTTTAAAACAATCCCAGAAGCAATATTAAATGCTTTCCTTAAAGATACGGGTGCTTCGGATGTCAGTGCGACAGTAGAGAGAGGGGTGTATAGCACACTAGCCATGAATCCTCTTGGTAGTTTTCAGATAGCTGCTCCTGTTGTTGAGGCTTATCTTAATAAGAACTTTTTCACAGGCCGCCCAATAGTTCCATACTATGTAGACGAAGGCGTTGCGAAAGGTTTTCAAGAAACTTTCTCAAGCAGTCAGATTGCTTCTTGGTTAGGAAAGGAATTTAATTTCTCTCCCAGAAAGATAGATCATGTAATGGAAGGGTATGCTGGAACTCTAGGTATCTTCGCCTTAGACTCGATTGATCAAATCCTTAGGAGTCCATCGCTTACAGGAGATTTGTCTAAGTCAATGCCAGCCTACGAGCTTGGAACCAACCCTGCTTTTAAAAGGTTCTTTACCAAGATAGAAGGCAGTGGATATGTGGAAGATTTCTATGAGATAAATGAGGTTGTAAGGAAGACGGTTACGACTCTTAACCTCTTGGATAAAGAGGGGCGTGTAGAGGAATACAACAGATACCTCTATGGAAGAAGTCATCTTCTAGAAATGCAAGATGATATAAATAGCATATCAAATGATTTGTCTGAGTTGAGACTTGACAAAAGGGCAATCATGAAGATGGATATTAGTCGTGAAGAAAAACTTCAACTGATAACTCAGATTGATTCTGAAGTTAATGATCTGCTACAAATCGTTCCGATACTTAGAAAGCAGGCTAAATTACCTGCTGGAAGAGAATCTCTATACAAGGAATAAGGATTCTCCATCATTCAGGCTCACAAATCCTGTAATTAAGTTGGTTTAAATAGATAACATTACGAGCCGAGAGTTCTTCAATCATCTTCTCTTCTTTAAAGGGCTTAATTGTAAAGAACCCTGAATGCTGAGGATGATAAGCGTGAAATAGTCGAGCGTAGAAAGCAATGTAGTTGTTGCTTATCTTAAACTCTCCGCTCTTTGTTACAACTTCAAAGTCCCAGCGTATCCTGTTTACTATAAACCAGTGTGAGTAAGAAGTTAGTCCAGACTCAATCGCTTGGAAAGTATACTTCTCAAACAATTCCCATACATGAGGATTTTGTTTGTTCCACTTCCACCATTCATTCTTTCTTTTGCTTAGCTGGTCTCTCAATTGCTGTATTGTCAAGTTGTGTTCTTTCATATTGCCTCTCCCGTAAATCTTTAAGCTCATCCATTAGAATCTTAATTTCTTCAATATTTTCTAATATATCTTCTAAATCGTCTTCATCAAAAGATGCTTCAATTTTTAGCTTTTTCGTCATGGTGTTCTCTATCGGGAGGAGGAACATTAAAGCCCATCTCCGCTGCTGTTCTTATTAGTGTCTCGATTAAGTTACCAAACTCTTGCTTGGTTGTATTGCCGCTACGTTTGTTTGGTCTTTTCTTCCAGCCAAACCTTGTTTCTATTTCAATAGTACCAAAGGTCTGGAATAGTATTTCATTATGCATCTCGTCGGGTGTCATTCCGCAGAACTCACCAAAAGCTCTTGACCATTTCCTGTAATAACCTTCTTGGGTTCTGCTTCTAGGGGACTTATCGCTTAGCGTGACATATACCGCGTTTTCTTTATTGTCCATCAAATCCACAATACCCTTAATAGCATTGTCATCGTAATGCCTGACAGCTATTCCCAGCAAGCAGCGCTCCAACTCATTTACACTGTCTGGGCTGTTCGCTCTTATGTGCTTACTTAAATGTATGGTGACCGCTTCTTTACTTGACATCAATAACTCCCTGCTCGATTCTTCGTATCAGCGTCTGGATTATGCAGAACAAGAACTGTTCTGATTGATCTACCTGCCGCAAGTACTTGGTATCAAGTGAGCTGAACTCATAATTATCAAAGGCTCGGTGGCATTTTGAGCAAAGGTCAGCCACACAAAGATCGTGTGGCTTAGTTGATTTTCCTTTTCCGAACAAGTTAGCCCTTAAGCCCTGATAATGAGCCGCAACCACAGTGCCATCATTGACACCGCAGTTGACACAAGCTTGCCCATTAGCAGAACTTAATAGCTTTTTGCTTTTAATTTTTAAGCTCATTAAAAAGGAATGTCATCAAAGTTGTCGGGAGCTGGCGCGATAACAGGAGCAGACTGCTGAACAGGAACTTCCTGTGCCTCCTCAGGCGTAATCGCAACTGCCTCCAGCTTTAAATAAAGAGACTTCCCTCCATCTTTCTCTTCGTTTTCCCAAACAGATATACCGATACGAGCTTCAGTTCCTTCCCCTCTCAAAGCCTCTACTAGACCTTTGATAAAGGATTCATCTGCCTGTACATGATATTTCCCACTTGTTTTATAATCTGGGTGCTTCTCTGAAGTCTTGTAATCATTTGCCCAAATTTTGCCAGCCACAGTTGGCCCATATTTCTTATCCATTGTTTTCACCCTTGTCTATTAGACTTGTTAATAAAGTAAATTCTTCTTTCAATCTTCCCCACTGTTCTGGGCTATCTTTGCTCAGGTAATCAATGCCTGATTTATTTGCCGCCCATATACTTCTTAGGGCATTTGGTGTCCCTGCTTTCGCGCTTACGGTTCCCACCTCAATTAAAGAGCTTACCCAGTTTTCTGCACCGTTCTCACCCTCATAAGCAAGCTCTACCTTCTCAGGGGTTGGCTTGGGAGCAGCCTTAGGGGCTGGCTTAGGAGCTGGCTTAGGAGCTGGTTTAGAAACTTGTTCAGTCTTAGCATCCACATCCGGGATATCTTCCCCCGTATAAAGCTGTATCCCCAGACCAAACAGAGCTGCACATTTAACGAAGCATCTTTTTTGAGTAGTGTTAATGTCCTTCGAGTTAGGATTAACAACAGCGTTGTGACGATTGTCCATGACGTAGAGCTGCTCTGACCTTCTCAGAGTATGGTCGCCAAGAGGAATAGTAATCGTGCAAGCAACCGCCTGTGAGCCATCCTCACAAGGGGGCAAAGGAGTATAAAGGACATCAAAGTCTGGGTAATTCTGTAGAAGCATTTCCCACACATGAGTCCAGCTTAAGTAGCGAGGTTTGAACCTGCCCATGTCCTTAGTTTCTATGATGTCTTTAATGTCAAGACCTTTCAAATGCGTATAAACATTCTTAAAAGCCTGACCCCTAGTAAGTTCTTCATTGGGCTGATCCCCCGCCGATATCCCTTCATTTTCTTTAGTCATACGTTCCTACCTCTTTAGCAAAAGATTAATAATCTCGTTAGTGTCCAACTTAAAAAACAAAACCCTGTCCATCTGCATCTTTTTTTCTGGATCACCATAACTTAAGAAGAAATTTCCGTTCTCTACTGTGAATACGAAGTTATCTACTTTGCGGGCAATCCCTATGCATTTTTCATAAATTTTCTTATCTTCTGACGGCTCATACCGATTCATACTGACTCTCTCCTGTGCTGTTCGCACCATTGGTTGACGTTGCACCAGTTCGCAGTGCATCTAGTTTTTTCTCCTTGACGAGTCAATACGGCCAGACCCTTTGCATCTGCCTGCCCAAGAACCCAATCACTGGCTTCTTTTTGCGAATCAAATACCCTCGTAGCTCTTTTTGCAGTGCCTTTATGAACCGCATATTTGGCTCCCTTTGCCCATTGCTCTGCAGAAGAACAGTCTGGAAGAGACTGACCAGTTAAGAAGGCGAACTCTGCGTCTGAGTGAATCTTTATTCGTGACTCCATGTATTCGTCTTGCTTCTCGTTTGACCACAAAGGGATATCGATAATGACGATAGGAGCTTTAGGATAATTGCCAGCACTCCTTTTCAGATCATTTTGTTTCCAATCCTTCAGGACTGCCACTACTTGTAACTTTGTCACAGGCCAGTCGTGGGGAGGTAATTCAGCCGTCTTCCTTAGAAGCCATGCGTAAGCATTCAGTTGGTTATGCCACTCTTTCTTGTCAAAGATAACGCTCCATACGCTGGTGCATTTGTAATCAATGACTGTTATCGACTCAGATTTGTGATCCATCACTTGCAGGTCAATCGCCCCAGAGACATTCCATCCTTCGGGATGATTGAAGAAGTAACGCTCTTCGGAGATCAGGTTTTCATCCTCTGTGGCGTTTTCAAACATGATGTGAACAGCCGTCCCTAATACGCTCCAGAGCTTATTAGAAACGTCTTCACTAATCTCTGAGTCGTGTTCGCGCTTAAGGATACTAACCTTTGGGGAGTCTATTAATTGCGTAATAGATCGATTGCTTTGGCCCCTGTCATAGGAGTCAAAGGATAGCGCAGCCACCACAGGGGCAGGCAGGTTATGTCTATTGGTTATTTTCATTTAACGCGGAATACCCTAAAAGAATCCTCTTTCTCTGGATTTTTTACAACGCTGTAAAACTTTTGTGTGTCTCTATTGTTTTCACGGGTTGCTCTGCCGCGTAGAGACATCTGATCCTCCTTTGAGGGCAAGTCCTCTACTAGAAAACTATCTCCCATGCTCATGTTTTCAAAAGGTAGCGCGTCCCATCTACCTTGATTCTTTATAGACTTAGGAACAGGTAGTCCCTTTTCAATCGTGTATTTTTCTTCGGACATTATTAATTCTCCATTGTTGTCTTCGTGAGCTTTACCTTCTTCGATAAGGCTAATAACATACTGACCCATCTTACTCATATGACTTCCTCCGAACCGTAAGATAACCACAGGTGAACAATATGTCAACGAACCTTGAAGTTTATAAAGGAATAATCTATGGTGAGCCAGCAAGCAAGGCGAACTCAAGAAAGATTGTGCTGTTCGGTAAGCGTCCAGCAATAATTAAGAGTCAGAAAGCTAGAGATTATGTCGTTGCTTTTAATAAGCAATGCGTAGCTCTTGAAGAGATGGTCACTGATGACGTTTGCGTAGAGATGACAATTTACTACGCTAGCAGGAGACCTGATCTAGATGAAAGCGTAATACTTGACTGCCTGCAGGGGTTTGTTTATAAAAATGACCGACAAGTAAAAAAGAAAATAATTTATTGGGGACTAGACAGAGAGAACCCAAGGTCTGAGATTAAAGTTTATTTGTTGAATGAGGATAAAGGGAAGTAACAATGACTCTTAAAGATATAGGTATCAAATAAGAATGAGAGATACAAACAGGAAGCAGGCATTAAGGGCAGAACTGGAGGGGCATATAAAAATCTTTGAGGAAAACGGAGGGCAGATAACAAGAATACCTATTGGTCATTTCGCCGACCCTTTTGTTCTAAGTACAAAATCATTTCCTCCAAAGTGTGTTTTTTCTAAAACAATTGCTGGAACAGTAAGCGGTACAAGGCCGACATTTGCCAAGAACGGGTTTGGGGGAAGAGGGCAAACTATAAAGGAGTCTAAGCATGGAATTAAAATCACAAAAAAAGAATGATATTGGGCGCGTAGGTTTGTGTAGGATGCTTGTGTTTTCAGCTATCGGCGATCTAAGTTCAGAGAAGCACAGTCAATCTGCTTTAAGTTTTTTTCTGAGCGATAATTTTAAACGATGCTGTGATGAATGTGGATTTGATTTTAAGGAAGTGATCGCTGTTGTTTATGAGACTAGTAAATTTAATCATCTTCAAACGAAGGTGCGGGGTCAACAATTAATAAAAAAACTGAGGGGTCAGGATGTTAATAGGAATGGAGGAAGTGGTAGGAAGACTAACGGAAAGCTGCAGGATTGTTTGTCCTATGTGTTCAGAGGGCCGGAAAAAGAAGAACGAAAAGAGTCTTAGCGTCACAGTAAAAGATGACGTAACTCTGTACGCCTGCCATCACTGTAACGCAGAAGGAGGGGTGAAGAGAGAAGTTTATAAGCCGCCGCCTTTAAGGAAACCAGTTAAGGTAAACATTCCTAAGTCATCGGACTTATCTTTGATTGGCAAATATCTAGAGACTAGAAAGATAGACCCGGAGCTAGCTGATCGTTACGGCCTAACCTCAGGCATTAAGTTCTTTAGAGACTTTGGTGAGCAAGAGGCTATTGGGTTTGTCTACGACAGGGACAGCGATGAGAGGGCTGTGAAGTGGCGTAGCATTAAAACAAAGGCATGGACACAGCAGGGCGCGGCTAGAACTTTCTACGGCATAGAGTTCTTAGAGGAGAACCCAACAACCCTAGTAATATGTGAAGGTGAGATGGATGTTCTTGCTCTTGCCACTGCTGGGGTTATCGCCGTGTCATGTCCTAATGGCGCTCCCAGTAAAGTTAGCAACAGAAAAGTTCACCCTGAAGAGGACAAAAAATTTGCTTATCTATGGGAGGAGAGAGAGCTTCTGGAGAGTGTACAGCAAATAATTTTAGCGACCGATGATGATCCTGCTGGCGATGCTTTGGCTGAAGAGCTGGCTCGAAGGATTCCAGATGGCAGGGCTAAATGTTGGCGTGTCAATTACCCTAGAGACTGCAAGGACAGCAACGATGTCCTGATCAAGTACGGCATTGAAAAATTACAAGACTGCATTAAAAGCCCTACAGCCCTTCCTCTGAAGGGTATTTATATGGCAGAGGAGTACATCGGTGCGGTAGAGGATATTTATCACAAGGGGCTTGGGGGAGGCGCTAGCACAGGGATTAAGTCACTCGATGGATTATTTACTATAGCGGCAGGCCAACTGAGTGTTGTCACTGGACTGCCCAGCAGCGGTAAGTCTGAGTTCGTTGACCAGATCATGATAAACCTAGCTAAAAACGAAAGCTGGAAATTTGCTGTCGCAAGCTTTGAGAATCCTCCTCATTACCATATTAGTAAGTTAGCCGAGAAACTCACCGGGAAAAGCTTTCACGCTGGTTCTGCAAACAGAATGGATCAGCAGGAAATGCAAGATGCTTATGGTTTTATTAATGACCATTTTGTTTTCTTGGATAATAAGGACGGAGTTGTCAGCACCATTGATTCCATCATTCAAAGAACAAAAGCAAGCATCTTAAGAATGGGAGTGCGAGGCCTAGTCATTGATCCATATAATTTTATCGAGCAAGGTGACGGCGAAGAGCATTTGTCGATCAGTGCAATGCTTACTAAAATTACGACCTTTGCTAAAGCCCATGATCTCCATGTCTGGTTCGTTGCTCACCCGACTAAGGTTTACCCTAACGATAAAGGCGAATATCCAGTTGTTGGAGGCAACCATATAAGCGGTAGTGCAGCTTGGTTTGCTAAAGCTGACGTAGGCATAACTGTGCATCGGAGTGAGGACTCTGTCGATATTCATTGTTGGAAGATGAGATTTAAATGGCTAGGGAAGCAAGGGGCTGTTCCCTTGTCCTATAACTTGGTCAATGGTAGATATTCTGATTACATTGATCAGTCTTATGCATCGGTTCCTGATGGGCATTGGAGTGATGATTTTTGAAGAGGGCGATCTTAGTTGAGGGAGGGATTGCAAATAGAGCAAGGGCAATGGATCAGTGCGTAGTTGATGTGTTGCTTTTGTCTGGATTGATAACGATTAGGCAGCATCAGTCTGCCGAGTATTTTATGGACTGCTGCGCGAAGTCGCACATGTACATTCGTAGCTTCAGCTACTCTGATAGTAGCTGTTCTTCTCACGGTATCGTAAAAAAAGATAGAGTATATTTTTTTCCCTACGCAAGAATGGTAAGCGCAATCAACAAAGAATTATCGATAGAACATAGTAAAGTTTTGCATGATGTTATTATAGAGGATGTTTACAGTGACGGGTCTCTGATAAAACTAACTGAGAGTTTGGATTTTATTTATGAGGATAGGTAGGCTTGTAAGCGAAGTGGCGCGATGAAGCATTATTGGAATCTACGGGGAATAATACTTCTTAACGGTGTCGCGCCAGCACCGCTCAACCACCCCGCGTTAATCTAAGAAGGAGACTTCCCAGCTTAGTGTTCTTATCTTACCAGCATATGTATTCATTTTCTTTTGAGAAAAATGCTGAACTTGATTCTCTATGTTGTCGCAGTCATTCCCATCTAATGTAAATTTGAAAATGCGCTTGGCATTATTGATCAAGTCTATTTTAACTCTAGCTCTAGCCTTCATTTGTTTTCTCCTATGTTATAAGTAAAAATAAAACAGCGCCAACGGTTAGCACGATTAAGAATCTTAACGGCAACAGCCAGATCGGCTTATCATCACTCCATTTATCTTTGTTATACGGATCATGAATATTCAAATGTTCTGGCTTAGTGGGTTTCATTTTAAGCTCTCCTGTTCAACTATATAATCGGTAACAAGATGTCTGACAGCTCTTCCAAGCTCTTCATCCGCAGCCCTTGAAGCCCGCGATCCGCTGCACTTGACAGCTTCGAGCAGAGCATCTGCAAAAATGTCGCTATGATATACCGCGTCAGATGGCCCGTACCACATAATGGATTCCCCATTAATAGCGTCGTGTAAAACGCCTGCATTACTTTCAATTGCTGCAACTACCAACTGTTCAATATGCATGTCTATATCGTCTTGATTGATTTCCATTTCTCGATCCCTTTTTTCTTGTTCAAGTTCATAAGCATTTAAGGCTGCGGTATTTCCATCTGGCATATCGTTCATACCGTTCTCCCTGTAACTTGGTTAAGCAGATAAGTAAGTGCCTGTGATTTGGTAAGCCTAATTCCAAGAGCTTCAGATGTTTGGTCAATATAAGCGTCAAATTGAGCAACGGCAGTAACCTCAAGTGTTACATTCTGTTGGTTCCGTTTGCTGTTTCTTGCTGACTGTCTTTTTTTCTCCGTATCATGATCAAATTTGGCCAGCTTTTCTGCGTCAGTCAGAATCTGTATAGGTCTTCCTCGTTTTGCATTTGTCATACCGTTCTCCTTAATGCCCCGCAGGGCTGGTTGGTTGGTTTAATAAATAGAAACTGATTCCCCAAACTCGGTTTGTGTGAAGTCAGGGATTTTCTTAGTGGTAGCCCATACGACTGGGTAGTCCGGTTCATCGCAAGTCACAGTGCCTTCGCCGTCTGTGAAATAGATGACAAAGTCAGGCTGCAAATCTTCATCTTCTATGTGCGTGAAAATCGGATCAAAGCGTGTGCCTCCACCGCCCTTAGGCTTCAAAATAATCTCATCGCCACGCTCAAATGTCTGCGAGCCTCTAACTTTCATGTCGCAATAAAGTACAGTGACTGAGGTAGGATCAAGGGCTAGGACGATAGAGTTGATGTGAGATTGAAACTGCGAGGACAAAAGATCAGTGAGTGATCCTGAGCTATCCCAAGCTATGACAAGATTGAAGTCAGGCTCTTCGTATGATCCTGCGAGAATCAACCCTGTGTGCAGTAACCTGCGATCAGGCGTGTTGTAGCTCTTGTTGATCTCGATAGTCTCATCGGCTAGGTGTGCCAATTGATCATACCAACTGACATCCTTGACCTGATTAGCATCCACAAGCTGCTTAACAACTGGGTCAGTGTCACCTAGACCCATCGTGTTTTCAGCTTGCTGTGCCTCGGCAAGATTAGAGACAACCTCTAGCTGCGCGTTGGCTTTGCCGCCTTCATCGAGTGGCTTGCCTTCATCGTCAGTGGCATCCCAGACCTCACCTATGAGCGGCTGTGGGCTTTCTTCACCAGCGCCTGCCTGATCATCGGAGTCACCTTGAGAGTCCTCAGGCTTGTCCTCAGGCTTCTCGTTCTGCTCGGCCTTGAGAATGTTGTAAATAACCTCCTCAGTTTTACCTTCAAAACGCTCGTCAAATAGCGCACCTTCGGGCAGGCGGAATACCTTAGACTTGATTAGGATTCGATTGACGGCGTAGTCGCAGGCCTGATTCCAAAGGTCATGATCTCGACCTTCCCTGCGAAGGTGATGGCCTAGCGCAACGTGCATAATTTCGTGAGCTATGGTCGAGAGAATCTCTATCATAGCAAGCGTGGCTATCCACGCTGGGTTGTAGTAGAT
>Ga0114916_1000670_pt1 | contig 21770 bp, 26 predicted proteins | sample MalvirAntarct_66_FD_83501 | JGI IMG/M metagenome (GOLD analysis project Ga0114916, IMG submission 83501) | Marine viral communities from the Global Malaspina Expedition - Malaspina viral metaG Antarct_66 | ecosystem: Environmental > Aquatic > Marine > Oceanic | place: West Anvers Island... | reverse complement strand
CGTCGTCGAAGTCGACGGGAATCACCATGCGGAACAGTCCGAATACGATGAAGCGCGAGAGCTCTGGCTCGAAGCCGAGGGCTTTCGCACGATCCGGTTCAGCAACCGCGAGGTGCTGACTGATGTGGAGAACGTCAAGCGCGCCATGTGGCAGGCGCTGACGACCCCCACCCCAACCCTCCCCCCTGAAGGGGGAGGGAGCCAGAAGGCTTAGCGCTAGGCACGAGAAGGGTTCGCCGGATGCCTCGGATTCCGCAGGTGATCATCGATGAGTTGGTGCTGCACGCTCGGGAGGATCTCCCGAACGAGGCGTGCGGCATGGTGCACTCGAAGGACGGGGAGCTCGCCGTGCATCGCGTGAAGAACGCCGCGGCCAGCCCGTACCGGTACGAGATGGACCCACTGCAGATGATGCGCCTGGAGCGGCTCCGCGACGACGAGGGCGAAGCGCTGTTCGCGATCTATCACTCGCACGTGGCGTCGCAGGCGTACCCCTCGCCGACGGACGTGCGGATGGCGTTCTTCCCGCCGGGGGAGATGGAACAGCCGCCGATGTACCCCGAGACCTACTACATCCTCGTCTCGCTCGAGCACGAGGAGCCATCGGTCCGCGCCTTCCGCATCCGGCAGGGCGGCGAGGTCGAGGAAGAACCGATCGAGGTCGCGTGATGCTCGACCGCTCGCGTCACCCCGTACCGGAGCCGATCCAGATCGGGCGCACCACGTTCGAGTGGGGGACGCGCACCTACGTGATGGGCATCCTCAACGCGTCGCCGGATTCGTTCTCCGGGGACGGGCTCGTCGACCCCGACGAGGCGCTGCGCCGCGCGGAGGCGATGGTCGCCGCGGGCGCGGATCTCATCGACATCGGCGCCGAATCCACCCGGCCCGACTTCGATGCCATCGACGCCGACGAGGAGTGGCGACGCCTCCACCTGGTCCTCGGGCCGATCCGCCGTGCCCTCGACGTCCCGATCTCGGTGGACACCTCGAAGGCAGAGGTCGCTCGCCGCGCCGTCGACTACGGCGCGGATGCGATTAACGACGTGACGGGCTGCCTCGGCGACCCTGGGATGCCGAGGGCGATCGCGGCGGCCGGCGTCCCGGTGATCGCGATGCACAACCAGCGTGAGCGCGAGTTTGGCGGCGACGTGATGAAGGACGTCCGTGCCGGACTGCGCGAGGCGATGACTGCGCTAATGACCGCGGGCGTCCCGGAGGAACGGATCATCGTGGACCCGGGCTACGGCTTTGGCTGGGGGCCTGTCCGCGACTTCGAGATGCTGCGCCGCCTGGAGGAGCTCAAGCGCCTCGGCCGGCCCGTGCTGATCGGCACGTCGCGGAAGTCCTCAATCGGGTACGTGATCGACAAGCCCGCACAGGACCGCGTCTTCGGCACCGCCGCGACGATCGCCATCGCCATCGCGAACGGCGCGGACATCGTGCGCGTGCATGACGTCGAGGAGATGGTGCGCGTCGCCCGCGTGACTGACGCGGTCGTGCGCCCTGCTGCGAACGGACTGCCCGCCTGAACCGGCGCATGCACCGCCGCGTCTACCTCGCCCTCGGGTCGAACCTCGGGGACCGCGAGGCACACCTGCGCGCCGCCGTCCGAGGACTCCGCGAGGGCGGCGTCGAGGTCGACCGCGTCTCGTCGCTGTACGAGACGCCGCCCTGGGGCGTCGAGGATCAGCCGGCGTTTCTGAACGCCGCGGTGGGCGCGGAGTCCTCGCTCAGCGCGCGCGAACTCCTCGAACTCGCGAAACGCATTGAGGCGGACGCGGGCCGTGACTTCGACGCGGCCCGCTGGTCCGCCCGTCCGATCGATATCGACATCGCACTGATCGAGGGCGAGCGAGTCGCCGAGCCGGACCTCGAGGTGCCGCATGCGCTGCTGCGCGAGCGATCCTTCGTCCTCGTCCCGCTCGCGGAGATCGCGCCGGACGTGCGGCACCCGGTCGCCGGCCTCGCGCTGCGTTCGCTGCGCGACCTGCGGCCCCGGGAGGAGCGTGACGAGGTGGAGTGGGTGCGCGGCCCGGAGTGGGCCGAGGAGTAGTGGAGCGCCGGAGCTAGCCGAGGGACTCGGGCGGGGGGGCTCCCTCGGAGACGGCGGGTGGGTAGTCGGCGGGGTCGTCCCAATCCTTGACCGCCATCGTGTAGCCGATCCAGAAGAGCAGGCCGGAGGCGACGCCGACGGCGATGCCGAGGGGTACCGCGATCACGAGGTAGGAGCGGCGCACGGCGCCGGCGAAGAACAGGACGAACTGCAGCCCGGCGACCGCCATCAGCGCGCGGCCGATGTTCCGCGAGCGCTGCTGCGTCATGAAGAACGGGTCGTCGAGGTTCACCGGTACGCCTGTCTAGTGTCCGGTCGGGTCGGCGGACGCCTCAGCCATCGCCTCGCGGAGGTCGGGCGGCAGCAGGTTCGGGATGCCCTCGGCGATCGGGTACGCCTCGCCGCACTGGGTGCAGGTGAGCGTGCCGGCCAGGACTTCGCCGTCCTGCTCGGACGTGACGTCGAGGCGCAACTCGGCTTTGTCGAGCGGGCAGGCGAGGATGTCCATCAGGTCGCGTCTCATGCCGTGATCCTACGTGCGGCCCGTTACGAGCGGCAAACGTAGACTGGCGGGCGTGACTGAAGAGACGCATCAGACGACGACCTCTGACCGCGACCGCACTCAGCGGATCGCACTGAGCCGCGCGTATGCCGTGATCACGCCCGACCAGATCCTGGTGAAGCCGGCCCGATCCGCCCTCATCGGGCCAGGGATCCAGGGCGGACTCGCGGTTCTCGCGTCGCTGGCGATTGGCCTGTGGATCAACGCGCTGCCGATCTGGCTGCTCATGCTGATGCTGCTGTTCGTCATGATCGCGGGGCCGACCGCCGTGATGGGGCTCGCGTACAACATCATGGGCTCGTCGTTCATCATGGAGCGGAGGAAGGGCACCTGCCGCTGGCAGCAGGGGTTCCTCGGTCTCGGTCTCGGTACGCGCGAGCTCGCGCCGTTCCCGCGCATTCACCACTTCGTCGTGGACAGCGACTTCGAGGATGAGCTCAACTCGGGTGACCTCCAGGACCTCGTGCGCTGGGACGTGCGGCTCGTGAAGGACAACGAGCGGGTGCTCGATGTCGCCTCGATCACGACGGCGCGCCCCCTCGCGGACGAGGCGCTCGGGCGTGCGAATGACCTCGCGCTGGCCCTCGGCGAGATGTCTGGCAAACCTGTCACGCTCGGTGCGATCCCGGAATGGGCCCTTGAGGACTACGAGGACTTCGATGACGAAGGCGTCACGGACGACCTCGACGATCGTGAGACGATCGAGGGCGAGACAGGCGACGAGGACTAGATCTCCCGTTGCCGAGGAGGCCCTCGTGGACCGTCCAATGGAACTCATGCGCGACGCGAAGACGATTGCCGTCGTGGGCGTGACTACGAAGAAGATCCGCCCGGCGAACGATATCGCCCGATATCTCATCGACGCTGGCTTCGAGGTCTACCTGGTCAACGAGACCGAGGCAGGCCTGGAGATGCATGGCCTCACGATCCAGCCGTCAGTCGCGTCTCTCGGCGTCCCGATCGACATCGTCGACATCTTCCGCCGCCCGGCGGACGTGCCCCCGCATGTCGAGGACGCGATCGAGGCGGGTGCGAAGGCGGTCTGGATGCAGGTCGGGATCGTGAACGAGGAGGCGGCAGAGCGCGCTCGCGCGGCCGGCCTCGACGTGGTCATGGACAAGTGCACGATGGTGGAGCACCGCCGTCTGCGGTCGGCAGCCTGAGGCAGAGACGGCGCGGACAGCACCGAGCGGTCAGCCAGTGACCGGTGGGCGATGGAATCGCAATGGAGGGGCTAACCCTCGCTATATCTCGGTTCCCCGGTGCTACACTTGGTACTCAGCAGGCCAACTGGGAACTCCCGCTCTTGTGGAAGTTGGGCTCCGAGGCTTTGCACGACGACCTCAACGAGAAATGCGGCATCTTCGGAGTCTTCGCCCCTGGCGAGGACGTAGCCCGGCTCACGTTCTTCGGGCTCCACGCACTGCAGCATCGCGGCCAGGAATCTGCTGGGATCGCGACCACTGACGGCAAGCGGCTGAACCTCTACGCGGACATGGGCCTCGTCGCCCAGGTGTTCACCGAGGAGACGCTCGCAGCGCTTCCCGGCCGCGCCGGCATCGGCCACACGCGCTACTCCACCACCGGCTCCAGCACTCGAGGCAACGCCCAGCCCTTCCACCTGAAGGGCGTCCACGGCGAACTCGCGATCGCGCACAACGGCAACGTCGTGAACGCGGACGTCATGCGCGCGGACCTCGTCGCGCAGGGCACGCACTTCGAGACTTCGAGTGACACCGAGGTCATCGGGCGCCTCCTCGTGGACGGACCCGGCGAGGACTGGCCGGAGCGGTTCGCGCAGCTCATGCGTCGCGCCAACGGCGCGTACGCGCTCACGATCCTCACCAACGACGCCGTCTACGCGGTCCGCGACCCCCTGGGCATCCGCCCGCTCTCGATCGGCCGTCTGAACAACGAGGGCTGGGTCTTCGCCTCTGAGACCTGCGCGCTCGACCACCTCGGCGCCGAGTACGTCCGCGACGTGCGCCCGGGCGAGGTGGTCCGCGCCGACGGCGAGGGGCTCACCTCGTACTTCCCGCTCGCCGCCGAGGGGGGTGGCATGTCGGGTCAGATGACGGACCAGCAGCAGGCGCTGTGCCTGTTCGAGTTCATCTACTTCGCGCGGCCCGACTCGCGCGTCTCCGGCCAGCTGCTGCACCCGGCGCGCATGCGGATGGGCGCGCGACTCTCCGAGGAGTACCCCGTCGACGCTGATGTCGTCATCGGCGTGCCAGATTCGGCGACCGCGGCCGCCATCGGCTACGCGCAGGCCTCGGGCATTCCGTATGCCGAGGGGCTCGTCAAGAACCGCTACGTCGGCCGGACGTTCATCCAGCCGGATCAGCGCCTCCGTGACCGGGGCGTCCAGCTGAAGTTCAACCCGCTCCGCGAGGTGCTTGAGGGCAAGCGCGTGATCGTCGTGGACGACTCGATCGTCCGAGGCACGACCACACCGCGAGTGGTGAAGATGATCCGGGACGCCGGCGCGAAGGAGGTGCACCTGCGCATCACCTCGCCGCCGATCACGCATCCGTGCTTCTACGGTGTGGACATGGCCACGCGGGGCGAGTTGATCGCGGCGAACCTCTCCACCGAGGAGATCCGCGAGCACGTCGATGCCGACTCGCTCGGCTACCTCTCGCTGGAAGGCACGATCTGGGCTGCGAACCTCGGCGAGGGTCAGCACTGCACGGCCTGCTTCTCGGGGACGTACCCCTCGGCGGTGCCGCTCCAGTTCGACAAGTTCTCGCTCGAAGGGCCGGGCCTGCCGGACCACGAGATCCCGATGGTGCGCACTGAGCCCGCCGTCGTCCCGCTCACGCTTCGCTAGAACCCGTACCCCCGGCCCCTCTCCCGATGCGGGAGAGGGGAGTCGGAGCAACTGCACTCAACGCCCCTCAGCGTTAGTCTCCTAACCTCCCCCACGAGAGCGTCCCGATGACTGACTCGCGCCGCGAACCCCTGACCTACGCCGGCGCCGGCGTCGACCTCGACGCGCGCGAGGCGACGGCGAAGCGCTTCGGCGCGATCGCCCGAGGCACGCACGGGCCGCAGGTGATCAACGTGCCCGGCGCGTTCGCCTCGTTCTTCGCGCTCGGCTCCCAGTACCGCGATCCAGTGCTGGTGTCCTCCACGGACGGGCTGGGGACGAAGCCGCTGATCCACCTCGCGCAGGGGACGATCCGCCTCGCCGGGCACGACATCGTGAACAACAACGTCGGCGACCTCGCGACGACCGGCGCGACTGCCCTGTTCTTCCTCGACTACATCGCCACCAACGGGATGCCTCACGAGGCGCGCATCGAGCTCGTCGAGGGCATCGCGGAGGCGTGCGCCGAGAGTGGCGTCGCGCTCATCGGCGGCGAGACCGCTGACATGCCCGACATCTACCGCGAGGGCGACTTCGACATCGCCGGCTTCGTGGTCGGTGTCGTGGAGCGCGACGAGCTGATCGATGGCTCGACGATCGCGCCCGGAGACGTGCTGGTCGCGCTGCCCTCGAACGGCCTGATGACCAACGGCTACTCGCTAGCCCGGGAGGCCTGGGCGCTCGGCAAGGGCCTGGGCGACGACTACGAGCGCGAGGTCCTCGACCGGCGTCCTGAGGAGCTTGGCGGCGCGTCGATCGGCGAGGCGCTCACCGCACCGCACCCGGCCTACGCACCGCTGCTGAAGCCCGCCCTGTCGCATCTGAAGGGCATCGCGCACATCACCGGTGGGGGCATTCCCGGCAATCTGCCTCGCGCCCTCCACGAGGGCGTTGCCGCGGTGGTGGATCCCTCGACGTGGACGGCGCCCGGCCTGTTCGCGCTGATCCAGCGCGAAGGCAGCATCGAGGACGCCGAGATGTTCCGCACGTTCAACATGGGCGTCGGCATCATTGCCGCCACCGATCCCGCCAATCTGGACGCCGTGCTCGCTGCGATGCCCGGCTCGTGGCGCATCGGCGAAGTCGTCGCGCGTGAGGGCGGACCGGCCGTGCGAGGCATTCCCCTCTCCGACTGACCTGACTGATCACCGTCCTGACCGAAGGAGTTCTGACATGACCACCCGTCGCGCGATCCTCGCCGTGTATGACAAGACCGGGATCGTGGAGTTCGCCCGGGCGCTGCATGACCTGGGCTGGGAGCTCGTCGGGACCGGCGGTACCGCTCGGACGGTGGCCGAAGCAGGCCTCCTGATCACGCAGGTCGCGGACCTCACGGGTAGTCCGGAGATGCTCGGCGGGCGCGTGAAGACGCTCCACCCAAAGATCCACGGGGGCATCCTCTACCGGCGCGGCAACGCCGGCGACGAGGCCGAGGTCGCCCAGTACGAGGTGCCGGCGATCGATCTCGTCGCGGGCAACCTCTACCCATTCATCGACACCGTCACCAACACTTCGGGGGGCACGGTGTCCCTCGCCGACGCGCTCGATGAGATCGACATCGGCGGGCCGACCATGATCCGTGCGTCCGCGAAGAACCACCCGTGGGTGCTCCCGGTGATCGACCCCGCCGACTACGACATGATCCTCGAGGCGCTGCGCGCGGCGGGCGGCGACCCCTCCGGCGTGGACGCCGAGGCCCGTCGGCGGCTGGCAGCGAAGGCGTTCCAGCACGTCGCGCACTACGACACCGCGATCGCGGAGTACCTCCGCGGGGACCCCTCGGACGGCGGGGAGCCCTTCCCGGCGCAGATCACCTTCGCCGGGACGCGCCGCGAGGTGCTCCGCTACGGCGAGAACCCTCACCAGCAGGGCGCGTTCTACACGTACGACTCGGTGCGCACCCCCGTCGAGGGCATCGGCGGATTCGAGCAGCACCACGGCAAAGGGATGTCCTACGTGAACATCTTGGACGCCGATGCCGCCTATAACGCCGTCGCGGACTTCGAGGAGCCCGCGATCTCGATCATCAAGCACACGAACCCCGCCTGTTTTGCCGCCGGCGACGCCTCGCTGACCGCGCTGTACGAGCGCGCACTGGAGGACGGTGACTTCGTCTCCGCCTACGGCGGCATCGTCGCCGTGAACCGCGTCGTCGACATGGAGTTCGCGACTGCGCTTCGCGAGTTGCGCAGCCCGACCGACGGCGAGACGCGCATGTTCTACGAAATCGTCGTCGCGCCCGGCTACGAGCCAGACGCGCTGGAGCACCTCAAGAAGAAGTCGAAGGACCTCCGCATCCTGGCCGCACCGATGGGCGAACCTCGGCGGGCGCGACTCGAGTACCGCTCCGTGCGAGGTGGCGTCCTCGTGCAGGACGCGGACGTGAAGTTCGTGACGGACTTCGAGGTCGTGAGCGAGCGGCAGCCCTCGGAGGGTGAGCTCGCCGACATGCGGATCGCCTGGAACATCTGCAAGCACGTGAAGTCGAACGGTGTGGTGTTCGTGAAGGACGGCGTCCTCATCGGCATGGGCGCCGGCCAGCCAAACCGTGTCGGCTCGGCGCGCCTCTGCGCCGAGCAGGCAGGAGAGCGCGCGCAGGGCGCGGTCTGCGCCACGGACGCGTTCCTGCCGTTCCCGGACACGGTGGAGGTCGCCGCAGCCGCCGGATGCACGCTGGTCGCGCACACCGGCGGCTCGATCCGTGACGAGGACTCCGTGCAGGCTGCCGACCGCCTCGGCGTGTCGCTCGTAACGACCGGGGTGAGGCACTTCCGGCACTAGCGCTCGACATCGCGTCTCACCTGGGCCGCTGCGCCGGTAGCGATCCTGCCGATATGCTCGGAGGACGCAGCCGTAGGAGGCATGACTCGTGGCGATCGTTGACCTCGTGATCCCCTGTTACAACGAGGAGCACGTCCTCGCCGGAAGCGTGGAGCGCGTCCTCGCGTGGTGCGATCAGCACCCCGAGCACCAGTGGCGCGTGGTGGTCGCGAACAATGCCTCGACGGACGGCACGCTTGATGTCGCTCGCGCGCTGGAAGCGAAGCACCCGGGCCGCGTGGGCGTGCAGCACGTCCCCGTGAAGGGCCGAGGCATCGCGCTTCGGATCACCTGGCTCACGTCTGAGGCCGACGTCATGGCCTACATGGACGTGGACCTCTCCACCGACCTCGATCACATCCCCGAGCTCGTCGATCCCATCGCGCGCGGCGATGTTGACCTCGCGTACGGCACGAGACTGCACCCGCTCTCGCAGACGGAACGGTCGCTGAAGCGCGAGATCACGAGTCGCGGCTACATCACGATCCTGAAGCTGTCTGGCCTCAAGGTGTCCGACGCGCAGTGCGGCTTCAAGGCGATCTCGCGGGACGCTGCGAGGGCGCTCCTGCCGCTGGTGCAGGACACGCAGTGGTTCTGGGATACGGAGTTGCTGTGGGTGGCCCAGGCGAACGGCTACCGCATGGCGGAGGTGCCCGTGCGCTGGGACGAGGACTCCGACACCCGGGTGAAGATCATCAAGACGGCTTCGGATGACCTCAAGGGCATCTGGCGGCTGAAGCGTGGCGGGCTGCCTCGCGTGGCGGGACGGGCGTAAGAGCCGCGTAGGGGTCCTAGCGGGGCCGATCGAGGGTCTCGGCGGTTGTGACAATCCTCACTTCCGTTGACCGTAATCGCGGGCCGTCGCTACATTCGCCCCGGCCCTGCGGTTCGCCGCAGGTTCGCGTGCGGCTGCCTGAGTCGCGCAGATGTGGAGGGTTGCCCATGCTTGGCGAAGGTGAAGGCATCGAGGTCATCGGCGTCTTCTTCACCATCCTGTTGGGGCTGGGCATCATGGTCCTGCTCGGCAAGTGGTGGGAAGCCTAGGCCGCTGAGGCGGCGCTACGAGCCACAGGCGGTAGAGCGGCAACTACGAGCCACAGATAGCGCGACCGGTAGCGGGGACGCCCAGCGCAGAGCGCGGGCGACTGACAGGAGCAGCGGATGGCCACCTCGGAACGACCGCAACGGCGGACGATGGGCGATCGTCTCTACGACGCCATCTTCTCCAACCGCCTGTGGCGCTCGATCTTCCGGTCGGGGTATCCCAACACCCCCCGGAACCAGATGCTGGCTGTCGCGACCAACGTCTTCCTGCACCTGCACCCGACGCGTATCCACCGCACCCACGTCAAGATCACCCACACCTTCTGCCTGGGTGGTCTCTCGTTCTTCCTCTTCCTCGGCCTGACCATCACCGGTGTGCTGCTGATGTTCTATTACGTCCCCTCCGTGGAGCGGGCGTACGAAGACATCCTGGCGCTCGAGACTGACGTCCGCTTCGGCCAGTTGATGCGCAACATGCATCGTTGGATGGCCCACGGCATGGTGTTGATGGTGCTCATGCACATGATGCGTGTGTTCTACACGGGCGCGTACAAGCCCCCGCGGGAGTTCAACTGGGTCGTCGGCGTGGTGCTCCTCGTCCTGACGCTGTTGCTCTCCTTCACCGGCTACCTGCTGCCCTGGGACCAGCTGGCGCTCTGGGCCATCACGGTGGGCACGAACATGGTGGGCTCCGCCCCGATCCTGGGTGAGCCGAACCGCTTCGTGCTGGTCGGTGGCTTCCAGGTCGGCCAGGCCGCCCTCATCCGCTTCTACACGCTGCACGTCATCGGCCTGCCGCTGCTGGCGGCCGTGTTCATGACTGTCCACTTCTGGCGCATCCGCCGTGACGGCGGCCTGGCGCGCCCGCTGTAAGGTCGTAGGAAGGAACGGGGACCCCCATGGCTGCTACGCCTCAGGCCCAGGCCCAACCGTCTTCCGCGGCTGTCCGCGGTCGATCACGACGGGCTCGCGAAGAAGAGCTGCTCGTCTGGCCGGATCTCGTCTTCATCGAGTTCATCTCGGCGGTGCTGTTCACCATCCTCATGGTGATCCTCGCAGTGATGGTGGACTCGATCCTGCTCGACCGGGCGAACCCGGCGATCACGCCGAACCCCTCGAAGGCCCCGTGGTACTTCCTGAACCTGCAGGAGCTACTGCTGCACATGCACCCCGCCCTCGCCGGCGTGGTCGTGCCGACGGTGGCGCTGATCGCGCTGGGCGCGATCCCGTACTTCGACAACTCGCACGAGGGCCAAGGCGAGTGGTTGTCGACGCCGAACGCCTGGAAGCTCACGTGGATCGGGACCGCGGTCGGCTCCATCGGTACGCTGCTCCTCATCTTCTACGACGAGGCGAAGCACGTTCAGGTCTATGAGTGGATAGCCAACGGGGAGTTGAACGCAGACAGTTCGGAGCCAGGCTTCAACGCTTGGCCCTCGCAACTTGATTTCCTGCGCGGCCTCCGAGGGCTCCAGAACGAGATCGCGTGGCCGGCGTGGACCCTCGACGTGCCGCTGGGCAACATCCTGCGGACCGACCTCCTCGGCTTTCCGGCGATCGAGCTCGACTGGAACATCCCGGCGTTCCTCGTGGAGCAGTTCATCCCCGTGAACACGATGGTCGGGCTGCCCCTGCTGCTGTCGTTTGTCATCCACAAGATGGGCATTGCGAAGACCAAGCGGGACCACATGATCCTGCAGTTCTCCGGGTTCATTGCCGTCTTCCTGACGCTGACGATCGTGGGTACGTTCTTCCGAGGCGAAGGCCTGGTGCTCTACCCGTTCACGATCTTCGCGCACGAGTACTAGCGGCTGTCGGAGGAAATTGTGTCGAACGAACAAGTCACACAGTCGCAGTCCGACGCCTGGAAGTCGGCGCTTGCATCGCGCCGTACGCAGGTCGAGGATTCCGAGGCTGTCCCCGCGGCGATGGTGTCACCGCTGGACCGGGACGTCTCGCGACGCAACTTTATCCGCGCGTCCTTCTGGGGTGGCCTTGGCGTGACGCTGCTCGGCAGCGTGGGCCTGCTGCTGGACTACCTCTACCCGCGGAACGTCCAGGGCTTCGGTGGCCCCGTGCCCGCCGGTAACGTCGCGGACTACGAGAAGGGCGCACCCCCGGTCGCCAACTCGGAGGGTCAGTTCTGGATCGCCAACATGGACCCGGCGGAGACCCGCGAGGGCGGCTCGGGCGGCGCGGACGGCTTGCTGGCGCTGTGGCGCAAGTGTCCCCACCTGGGCTGCACGGTGCCGTGGCGCGGCACCTTCTCCTATGGCGGCGACGATGGCGGCTGGTACCGCTGCCCGTGCCACGCCTCCACGTACACCAAGGCGGGGATCCGGGTCTTCGGGCCGGCGCCGCGCTCGATGGACACAATGGCGATCGAGATCGATGACGCGGGGAACATCACCGTGCAGACCGGCTCGATCACCCCTGGTGGCCCGGACAACCCGGAGCGTGCGGTTCCCGTCTAGCCCGTCTAGGCCAGAACGCACTGAACTCGATCTGACGCGGCGCGGAGAGTGATGGACGCATGAACACAAGCAAGCAGGTCAACGTGATGATCGGGCTGCTGTTCCTCGCGTTCCTCGCCTTCGGCGCGTACATCCTGAACGAGCCGAACCGCGCCGCGGTCGCCGAGGAAGGCCAGCAGGAGACCGTCCTCCATCGCGGTGCCGAACTTTTCGTCAACAACTGCCGCACCTGTCACGGCCTCGAGGGCCAGGGCGGCATCGGCTTCCCGCTGAACACCGGCGCGTTCCTCATCTTCGAAGAGGGCAACGAGTTCGGTGCGCCCGAGACGCCCGAGGGCGAGGCGCGCGCGATCCGGACGTTCCTCTTCAACACGATCGCCTGTGGCCGCGTTGGCTCCGCCATGCCGCTCTGGTCAGAGCGTTACGGCGGCCCACTGTCGGAGACACAGATCAACTACCTCGTCGACACGATCACCACCCCCGGTGGCTGGGAAGTCGTCGCCGAGGTCGGCCACGAGCACGACGTCGAGGCGGGTACCGACCCGGAGACTGTGGTCTTCCCGCTCGAGGAGGCTGGGAACCTCTCGATCACCAACGGCAACTGTGGCCAGTACCAGGGTGCCGCCGGCGCCGACTTCCGCAACCGCGACCCGTTCGTCGAGGGCGGTGGCGAGGCCACGCCTGAGCCGCTGCCCGAGGAGCCCGAGGCCCAGGTCGAGGTTGCCGGCGTGCTCGTGGGGACGTTCTTCCAGAACAACTGCGCGGTCTGCCACGGCGCCGAGCGCCAGGGTGGTGTCGGTCTGCCGCTGACGCCCACGGCGCTCACGCAGCCGGACGACTTCTACGTCGACACGATCCTCAACGGTCGCGAGGGCACGGCGATGCCGCCGTGGAGCGGGACCGTCTCGCCCGAGGAAGCCCAGGCCATCGTGACGTTCCTGAAGAACGTGGAGCCCTAGGCTTCCACTCCTAACGAGCATCGAAGGAGGGGTGACACCCTCCCGCGAGGTCTGCAACTATCGATCGAGGTCCGGGGTTGGCCTCGATTAGAGGGGGATACACATGCCAGCAGTGACCGGTAAGCGGTACAAGTGCCCAGACTGTGGCGCTGAGTTCATCGTCACCAAGGGTGCCGAGGACGCGGAACTTCGCTGCGGCGAGACGCCGCTCGAGCAGCTGTAGGGACGAGGACGAATATGGCCGTTGCACTTGGCAAGCGTTACAAGGACGAGACGACCGGCGTCGAGGTGCTCTGCATCAAGCCCGGCGACTGCAACCTGAATGTCAACGGACGAGGCATGGAGGAGCTCCAGCCGAAGGTGCTGCCGTCCGCCGACTAGGTTCGACCGAAAGCAACGATCACGGCGCGGCGAAAGCCGCGCCGCGTTGTCTCTGCGCGGTCTCTCGGCTCCGTGGGACACGGCGCGCCTCGAAGGGCGCGTTGACCACGAGATCGAGGCGGGACTACGATTGTTGATGCGCGTCGCTGCACGCGCCAGCAGAATTGAACTTCGGCCCACGGGGCCTGGCGAGACTGGACACCCGGGGGCGGCCACGACGGCGTTTCCGGTGGGGGTGAACTTCGAGTGAGTGAGATTTACGTCGGCGATTCCGAGTCCCTGGAGGCCGCGCTGCGGCGCTTCAACAAGCGCGTGCAGGCGGATGGAATCCTGACCGACGCTCGTCGTCACGAGTACTACGAGAAGCCCTCGGAGCGTCGCAAGAAGAAGGAAGCGGCCCGCCGCCGCAAGTTGCGCAAGGCGATCGCGCGCGCGAAGACCCGCGAGACGGCGTAGTCTCGCACCTGCCTCGGCCGCGCCCCCAGTGAGCCGGCCGCGTGACACGGCTCGCGCGCCCGAGGGGCGAAGCTCTCCCGGGACAGGGCGAGTTAGCGCGTCCAGCGGACGCACCTGAGGGAGTCCGCGTGGCCACGATCCAGGAATCGATCCGAGAGCAGATGACCGCCGCCTGGAAGGGCGGCGACGCGGAGCGTCGTGACACGCTCCGGCTCCTGCTCGCCGCGTTCAAGAACGCTGAGATCGAGGCCGGACACACTCTCACCGACGACGAGGCGGTCCGCGTCCTCCAGAAGGAAGCGAAGCAACGCCGCGACTCCATCGCCGAGTACGAGAAGGCGAGCCGCGCCGATCTCGCCGCGAAGGAGCAAGTCGAGCTCGTCGTGATCGACGAGTTCCTCCCCGCACAGCTCTCCGACGAGGAGCTGGAGGCGATGGCCCGCGAGGTCATCGCGGAGGTGGGTGCGAGTGAGCCCGGTGACGTGGGCAAGGTGATGCGTCCCATGCTGGCGAAGGTCGCCGGCCGAGCAGACGGTGGGCGCGTGAATCAGGCGGTGCGGTCGATCCTCGCCGGTTAGTCGCCGGCGCGCCGACCGGCCATCATGGTCAGCCGCACTACCCCGACCACCCTGCGAGAAGCGGCGCGAGAAGCGCCGAACGGCAACGTCGCGGTCGCCCTCGCCGTCTTCACCTCCATCGCGCTCTTCGCGATCCTCTTCCCCTGGTTCCCCGGCGGCCAGCAGCTTGAGGTGGGTACGCGCGGCGACAGCGATGTCGTCGCGCCTCGCGAACTGACGTACGAATCCGAAGTCCTCACCGAGCAGACCCGCGAGGCCGCCGCCGAGGCGATCGACGAGGTCCTCGTCTATGACTCTGAGATCCGGGATCAGCAGGTCGCCGAGCTCGACCGCATCATTGGCGCCATCGCCGACGTGCGAGGGGACGCGACGTCTTCGGCCTCCGCCCGCGAGACGGAGGTGCAGTCGATTCCGGGGACTGACCTCTCTCCGGAAGCCGCCGGCACACTGATCGCTGTCGACAGCGACGTGTGGGCAACCATGCAGGAGGAGGCCCGGGACGCGCTGTCCCGAACCCTCACTGGCGCGGTCAGCCCGAACGACCTCGACGCTGCTCGCTCTCGGGCCCAGAACCTGCTCGCTCCCACGCTGAATACGGCGGAGACGGCGGCACTCACTGAGTTGCTCGATCCGCTCATCGTGCCGACGCTCGCCGTCTCGCAGGATCGGACGGAGACCCTGCGAGCAGAAGCCCGCGCGAACACGCCGCCGGTGCGCGTGACCTACATGGCGGGCGACATCGTCGTCCCGGCAGGCACCGTCATCGATGATGCCGGCTTCGAGGCGATCCAGCAGTTGGACATTCGGACGGGCTCGATCACCGTCGCGGCCGTGCTGGCCGCAGCGATCGTGTCGGTCCTCGTGGGAGCGGGCTTCGGGGCGCACCTCTGGGTCGCCAAGCCTCGTTCGCTCCGTGGCGCCCGCCGGCTCACGCTGTTCGTGCTGACGTTGCTCGTGCCCTCACTCGTCGCGAAGTTCGCCTACCCGCTGATCCTCCCCGACCACGAGGACCTCTACCTCGCGCTCGCGTTGCCGCTGGCCGCAGGCCCCATCGTTGCCGCCGTCCTCCTCGATGTCGGGAGCGGCGTGATCGCCTCGATGGCTCTCGCAGCGGTGGTTGGGTACCTCGCGGTTGCCGCGCCCAGCACCTCCGGCACGCTCGCCGGTGACCTCGACGCGCTCCGCCTGTCGCTCGCCACGGGCGCTGCCTCGATCGCCGGCCTGTTCGTAGCGTCCAGGGCGGAGCGGCTCCAGGGCTACCTCGGCGCCGGTCTCGCGGCAGCCGTCGCCGGGGGATTGTGGGCGACGGTCGTCTTGCTGCTGAACCCGGACCGGTCGCTCGACGAGTTCATCTGGATCGCCGGCGCGTCCGCGACCGGCGGCTTCCTCACCGCGACGATCTCGGTCGGCGCATTCGTCCTCCTGAGCCGCCCGTTCGGAATCATCACCCGCGTCGAGCTCATGGAGCTCGTGCAGCTGAACCACCCGTTGCTGCGCCGCCTCCAGGACGAGGCGCCCGGCACGTTCCAGCACTCGATGCTCGTCGGCAGCCTCGCGGACCGTGCGGCCGACCGCATCGGCGCGGACTCGCTGCTCGTGCGCGTCGGTGCCTACTACCACGACATCGGGAAGTTGCACTCGCCCGGGTTCTTCGTCGAGAACTTCGGCGATGGGCCGAACCCACACGAGAACCTCGACCCGCTGCAGTCGTCGCGCGTCATCATGCGCCACGTTACGGCCGGGACCGATCTCGCGAGGAAGCACGGACTGCCCGAGGCAGTCGTGGCCTTCGTGCAGCAGCACCACGGCACACGCCTCGTGGCGTTCTTCTACCGGCAGGCGGCGCAGGTGAAGCCGGACATCGAGCCCGAACTGTTCGAGTACCCCGGTCCGAAGCCGCAGACGCGGGAGGCCGCCCTCGTGATGCTCGCGGACGCCTCGGAGGCCTCAGTCCGCGCGAGCAATGAGCGCACTTCGGACCGCATCCGGCAGATCGTGGACAACGTCATCCGGGAGCGTCTCGACGAAGGCCAGTTCGACGAGTGTGACATCTCCATGCGCGACCTGCGGATCGCGACCGACTCGTTCGTCCAGTCGCTCTCGGCCGTCTACCACCCGCGGGTCGAGTACCCCGAGCCGTCCCGCCGTGAGCTGGAGTCACGCCGCACCTTCGAACCAGTCGACGAGGAGTCTGGCACGTCGGGGCCTCGCTCGTCCCGCCCTCGCCCGTCCGGTTCCTCGAACGCTCCTCGCCGCCCGGTCGTCGTGCAGGACGACGAGGACGACAACGTGCTGTCCGAGGACGACTCGTAGGCAGCGGAGCGACGATCCGTCGGCCTCACTAACCTCGGGCGTCCGTATACTGGAAGCCTCCCCCTCACCTGATCCCCGAGGAGTCGCCATGCGCGCTGCTGTTGTTGTGTTTCCCGGGACGTGGAGCGACAACGACTGCGTCTGGGCGCTCCAGCAATGCGGCATCGAGTCCCACAAGATCTGGCACAGGGATGTGAGCTCGTTCGACCGCGACGAGCTGGTCGTGCTGCCGGGCGGCTTCTCGTACGGCGACTACCTGCGGACGGGCGCCATCGCGCGGTTCTCACCCGTGATGGAGGCCGTCGTCGCGCACGCCGAGGCAGGCGGGCTCGTCATCGGGATCTGCAACGGCTTCCAGATCCTCTGCGAGTCGCAGCTGTTGCCCGGTGTCCTCATGCGGAACGAGTCGCTCCAGTTCCGGTGCCAGGACGCCTACCTCGCGCCGGTGAACCAGACCTCGCCGTTCACGGCGCACCTCGACGCGTCGAGGGCGTACATGATCCCGGTCTCCCACGGTGAGGGCCGCTACGTCGCCGATCCGGAGACCGTCACCCTCCTCGAAGACACGGACCGCATCGCCTTCCGCTACGTGACGCCCGAGGGGGACGTGACCCCCGAGGCGAACCCCAACGGTTCGACGGCCAACATCGCCGGCATCCTCAACGAGCGCGGGAACGTGCTCGGCATGATGCCCCACCCGGAGCGCGCCTGCGAGCCGCTCCTCGGCAACGAGGACGGCAACGCGATCTGGCGCTCCGTCCTCGCCGCCGTCGGGGTCGCGGCCTAGGCGTATTCTGTAGTCATGACCAAGCGATTCACCGTAGTGCTCCAGCAGGGCGAGGACGGCATGATTGTCGCCTCCTGCCCCGCGCTGCCCGGCGTCTGGACGCAGGGCGCGACGCGTGACGAAGCCCTCGCGAATGCGCGCGAGGCGATCGAGCTCGCGGTCGAGGACATCGAAGGATTGCCGCACGAGGTGCCCCATGACTGAACGAGAGTTCACCGTCGTTGTTGAGCAAGACGAGGACGGGTTCTTCGTGGGCTCCGTGCCAGAACTCCGGGGTTGCCACACGCAAGGACGCACAATCGAGGAACTCCTCGAGCTCATCAAGGATGCGATTCGTCTTTGCCTGGACGATGCGGGCGATCAGGATCCGCCGATGAAACTCGTAGCCATCCATCGAGTTGCAGTCTGACACCGCCCCGGCTGACCCCTCGATCCGCCCGCGACGTGATTCGCGTGCTTGAATCGTTCGGATTCGCTCACGTCTCCCAGAGTGGGAGCCACGCGAAATTCCGCCACGTCGACGGACGAACAACGCTGGTTCCGATCCACGGACGTCACGACATCGGTCCGGGACTACTCCGGGCGATCATTCGCGAGGCAGGTGTGGATCGCGACGAGTTCATCCAGCGGTTCTGAGCGTCGTCCCGACTCCCCCCTGACTCACACCGCTGGTAGTCTCGACTCACTCCCCGATCACCGCCGAGGTTGTGCGCATGCCGGTCGCTGACGACGTCCTCCAGCAGGTCGCGATGTCGCGCGCGGAGTACGGGCGGCTGCTCGACCTCCTCGACCGCGAACCGACCGATGTCGAACTCGGCATGGTGGGGGCGCTCTGGTCGGAGCACTGCGGCTACAAGCACTCGCGACCGCTGTTCAAGCACTTCCCGACGACCGGTGAGTTCGTGCTGACGAAGGCGGGCGAGGAGAACGCCGGCGCGATCGACCTCGGCGACGGCTGGGTCTGCGTCTTCAAGATGGAGTCTCACAACCACCCGAGCGCCCTCGAACCGTACGAGGGCGCAGCGACCGGTGTTGGCGGGATCCTCCGCGACATCTTCGCGATGGGCATGCGGCCCGTCGCGCTGCTCGACTCGCTGCGGTTCGGGCCGCTCTCGGACCGGACGAACCGCCGGCTGTTCCGTGGCGTCGTCGCGGGCATCGGTGGGTACGGGAACTGCATCGGCGTCCCGACGATCGGGGGCGAGGTGCAGATGCACCCGTCCTACTCCGGGAACCCGCTCGTGAACGCGATGTGCGTTGGCATAGGCCGGCGGGAGCACCTCCTGTCCGCGAGTGCCCGAGGCGTGGGCAACCCGCTCGTCCTCGTCGGCGCGGACACCGGCGTCGACGGCATCCACGGCGCGACGTTCGCGTCGCTCGAGCTCACCGAGCAGTCCGAGGAGAACCGCCCCGCGGTGCAGGTCGGCAATCCGTTCCTGGAGAAGCTGCTGATGGAAGCATGCTGCGAGCTCGCCGAGCAGCACTCAGACTGGATCGAGGGGCTGCAGGACTGCGGCGCCGCCGGGCTCACCTCGTCGTGTGTCGAGGCCGCGGAGCGCGCGGGCACCGGCATCGAGATCGACGTGCTCGCCGTGCCGCGGCGGCAGCAGGGGATGACCCCGTACCAGGTGATGCTGTCCGAGTCGCAGGAGCGCATGGTCGTCATCCCGAAGGCCGAGCACCTCGATGATGTGCTCGCGCACTTCCGCAAGTGGGAGATCCGCGCCGACGTGATCGGCGTCGTGACCGACGACAGCATGGCGACCATCCGCGAGGGCGACCAGGTGGTCGCGCGCATCCCGATCGGCATCCTCACCGACCCGCCGCAGTACCCACCGGAGGGCGCCCGCCCGGCCGGCCTCGACGCGGTGCAGGGCGAGGACCTCGCCGCGCGTCCAGATGTCGAGGATGCCTCGGCGATGCTGTTGCAGATGTTGGCGTCCGAGAACATCGCGAGCCGCCGGTGGATCTACCGGCAGTACGACCACCAGGTGCAGAACAACACGGTGGTGAAGCCCGGCGGCGACGCGGCGCTGATCCGCCTCAAGGGCTCGACGAAGGGCGTCGCGGTCTCCACCGACTGCAACGCGCGGATGCTCGCCCTCGACCCCCGCACCGGCGCAGCGATGGCAGTCGCCGAGGCGTGCCGCAACGTGGTCGCCACCGGCGCGCGTCCGGCCGCGCTCACGGACTGCCTCAACTTCGGCAACCCGGAGAAGCCGGATGTTGCCTGGCAACTCGAGGAGGCGATCCTCGGACTGTCCGAGGCCGCGCGCGTCCTCGACACGCCCGTGATCTCCGGCAACGCCTCGCTCTACAACGAAGCGCCGGGCGGTGCGATTATCCCGACGCCCGGTGTCGGCGTCGTCGGTGTGATCCAGGACGTGTCCAAGCACCTCACGATCGGTTCCTCAGAGGGAGACTCGATCGTGTTGCTCGGCGCTGAGGTCGCGCAGGCCGCGAGCACGCTCGCCGGGTCTGAGTACCAGGCGCTGACACTCGGACGGCAGGCGGGCCTCCCGGTCATCGACCTCGCCCACGAGCTCAAGGTTCAGAACCTCGTCCTCGACCTGCACGAACGAGGGTTGCTCACCGCCGCCCACGACCTCGCCGATGGTGGCCTTGCGGTCGCGCTCGCCGAGATGTGCATCGCCTCGGGCGCGGGTATCGACGCATCAGCCGCCGAGGTGGGCGACCGCATCGACGCTGCGCTGTTCGGCGAAGCCCCCTCGCGCTTCCTCGTCGCGACGAGGAACGCCGACACCGTCGTCGACTTCGCGCGCGGCCACGGCATCCCCGCGACCGTCCTCGGCACGGTCGGTGGCGACCGGCTCCGCCTCGGCCCCGTCGACGTCGCACTCGCCGAGGCAACGACCGAGTGGTCCGAGGGCCTCGACCGGGCGCTCGCGCCGGTCTAAGGGGCCGTCACGGGGGATTCGGCTGTAGACTCTCTCTTACGAAACGTAAGGGGGTTCACGGTGCCGAAGCTCGACCTGTCGTTTGATGAGGTACTGACCACCACCCGCGCGGTGCGGCGACGGATGGACTTTGATCGCGCGGTCGAGCCCGACGTGATCCGCGAGTGTCTGGAGATCGCGCTACAGGCGCCGACGCCCGGTGCGATGCAGAGTTGGCGGTTCGTGGTCGTCACCGATCCGGTTCAGCGCTCGGCGCTCGCGGATCTCTACCGTCGAGCTGCAGAGATCGACGGCCAGGAAGGGCACCTTCAGGCGAGCATCGATGCTGCGCGGGACGAGTCGTCGCGAGCACGAGCAATTCAGAACGCCCAGAACGTCCGGAACTTTACCGCGAACCTCGCCAGAGTGCCGGCGCTGGTTGTCCCAGCAGTCGAACTTGACCGGAGGATCGAACAACTCCCGCCGATGCCGCAAGTAGCTCAGTGGGGCGGCATCTTCCCCGCGACGTGGGGTTTCATGCTGGCTGCTCGCTCAAGAGGACTCGGGACCACGATCACGAGCATCCACCTTGCGCTTGAGCGCGAGGCGGCGGAGATCCTCAACATCCCGTTCGACCGCGTGACACAGGCTGGTTTGGTGACCGTGGCGTACACCGTTGGCCGGGAATTCAAGCAGCATCGCGCGCGCCGCTCGACTCGGTCGTGCACTGGGACAGGTGGGGGCAACTGCCCGGGGGGCTTCCCACCAGCGATTGAACGCCCGTGGCGCACCTCTTCGGCACGGCAAGCAGCAGGCGTCGCGCACGACCCTGATTCGTTCCGTGAGGATCCTCGCTCCGGTCTAGGCGTCGAGCAGTTCGAGGTGGACGTCCACCTCGTCGCCGACGGCGATGCCCTCGGCGGTGCGGACCTGCTTCTTCAGCGGCAGCACGTACGTCCCGTCCGACTTCTGCGGGAATACCGAGGTCTGCCAGCGCGTGGAGCCGATCATGGCGGCCACCCGGACGGAGCCGAAGCCACGGGCGAGCAGCTCGCCGACGCTACGGATGACCTCGGACTCTTCGTGCGGGACGGTGATGAAGTGCCACGCATCTCGCGCGTCCCAGAGCCAGACCTCAGCGGTGAAGTCGAAGTCCACGACGGCTCCCTAACCCTCGTGCTGGGCGCGCAACTTCTTGGGTGCGGTGAGCAGCCAGGCGTCACGGACGAAGCCCTCGATCTCGTCCCAGTCGGGCTCGTCGAGGTCGAGGCGGATGCCGATCCAGCCGTGGCGGCCGACGAACGCAGGCACCCAGAAGCGGTGCGGGGCCTCCTCGACGAGCATCTCCTGCACGCCCTTCGCCGCCTTCAGCACGGCGCCGCTGCGGTTGTCGTCGCCAAAGTGCCGTTCGAGGTAGTAGCCGAACCGCTTGCCGGCGACCTCCAGCGAGCGGTGCTCATTGTCGTAGCGGTTGGTCGCCTCGGTCTCGGGGTAGGTCGTGCAGATCTTGATGAGGCGGTCGCGGCGCTTGTGCAGCGTGGCGTCGCTGGCGGTGGCGGCCCGGGTGGAGGGGG
>Ga0114916_1000668_pt1 | contig 21779 bp, 16 predicted proteins | sample MalvirAntarct_66_FD_83501 | JGI IMG/M metagenome (GOLD analysis project Ga0114916, IMG submission 83501) | Marine viral communities from the Global Malaspina Expedition - Malaspina viral metaG Antarct_66 | ecosystem: Environmental > Aquatic > Marine > Oceanic | place: West Anvers Island... | reverse complement strand
TTTGTAGCGTATTAAAATTAATTATTTTCAATTGTCAAAACTCGATTTAAAATTATACCGCGGCTATGTTAATGATCAGGAACTCATTGTATCTGGCCATGTGTTTCAATCTTGGGCACCAGACAAATATCGGCTTGATAAAAAAGGAATTCGACATGCTGTATCCATTTTGCATATGTTCAGGATTAAACCCTTTCCCAATGTGAAAGTAACCTTGAGCTTCAAAAAACTTAAAGTGAACACTAGAACTTTGGACGATGGTTTTTTTAGGTTTACAGTTCCGTATAATGAATTTTTGGAAAGCGGATGGCATCCTTACGAAGTGAGTTGCAAATTATATGATTTTGGAATTGTAAATTCCGGTGAAGTTTTAAAGCCTTTTAAAAGCAAACTAGGAATTATTTCGGATATTGATGACACTTTCTTGATTTCGCACAGTAATAATTTTGTCAAAAAATTGTACGTGCTTTTGTTGAGAAACGTTAACCGTCGGAAAATATTTGATGATGTCGTGAAACATTATAAGGCGCTTAGTGCGGCAGGGCAAACCAACGAGCAAGCATCTAATTCTTTTTTCTATGTGTCGAGCAGTGAATGGAATTTGTACGAATTTATTGAAACCTTTGCACGCCTCCATGAACTTCCTAAAGCGGTTATAAAACTTAAAAAAATAAAAGCTGGGATTTCTGATTTCTTATTTACGGGAAGAGGTAGTCACGATCACAAATTTGTAAAAATTAAGGATATTATCATGTTTTATCCGCAATTGGAATATGTGCTTTTGGGCGATGATTCTCAACATGATCCTCAAATTTATGAACGCATCTGTAAAATTTTTCCTAAAAATATTAAAGCAGTGTATATCCGTCAGACCTCAAACTCTAAAAAAAATAAGGTCACCACTATTTTAGCTAATGTAGCAAGTATGGATGTGGCAACCTGTTATTATCAATTTAGTCAAAAGGCAATAGAACATTCAAAATCCATTAATATTATCTCATTTTAAATTTCATAAAGAGTCCAAATCCGCCATGGTATTTGGATTTTTGTTCTCTACCCAGATTATTTCTTTTAGGGGAATTTCTTTTCGTTCTTTAGATCAGTGTCACTTTGCTTGCCGTTGTTTTTCAGATAGGTATCCAGAAACTGAACCACTCTACTATAGGCCTCAATTTGGTTCTCCTTTTTTACAAATCCATGCCCTTCATCTTCAAACAGTACATATTCCACAGGAACCCCATTTTTACGCACACCAGCTACAATTTCATCAGACTCCACTTGTAGCACGCGAGGATCTTGTGAACCTTGTAATACAATTAGAGGCTTGGTAACTTTATCGGTATGAAATAAGGGCGAAATCCGTTTCAGTCGCACAGAGTCAGCCGTATACGGATCACCCAATTCTAAGTATAATGATTTTCGCATGGATTCCCAATACGGCGGGATGCTTTTCAGGGTTCTGATCCAATTGGTCACCCCAAATAAATTGACACCCACGTCAAATTCTTCTGGGGCAAAGGTCAGTGCTGCCATAGTCATGTAACCGCCGTAAGAACCACCAATAATTCCTATTTTATCACCATCAATTTCTGGTTGGGTAGCCAACCAATTTTTCCCTTCTACACAATCTTGCAAATCCTTTTCACCGTGATTGAGATCGTCCATTTGGTAAAACGTCTTTCCATAACCACTACTGCCACGGTTATTAACTGCCAACACCGCGTAACCTTGATTGGCCATATACTGAATCATCGAATTGAAATTTTGACGGGTTTGTCCTCCAGGACCGACCTCCGTGTACCCAAACCATTGCCGGAACTTTATTGTTTTCAGAAGCTTGATGGGGCAGGTAATAAATAGCAGGAATCTCAACGCCATCAAAAGATTTGTATCGCACCACCTTGGCCGTCACCAAATCTTCCGGGTGAATCTCTTCATTTAAAACGTTGGTGAGTTGGTGTTGTTCTTTCGTTTCAAAATTGTACGTGTATAAATTGGAAGGCATGTTAGAGCCACCCACATATAAACGCATCCATTTTTCGTCATTACTGAATCCAACACTGGTAATGCTTTGGTCGCCAAAATATGGCAGCTCAATAGGTTTGTTGGTTTTGGTGTCTATCACTTCAATCGCATTTTTGCCATCTTCATTCACATAAACCACCATATAAGATCCTTTTTCAGTAAAGCCAGCACCCATAATGTCCCACGGTTTCTGTAACACGTTAGAAGTTTCTTTGGTGTTTAAATCGTATGTCATTAAATAGCTAAATTCTACGCCATCATCTGTGGTGTAATACAACGCGCTACTGTCATTAGAGAAATCCTGAGCAGAATTACTACTTTGGTTGGCGTTAATTTTAGTTTTCTGCCTTGTTTTTACATTGTAAACATACAAATCGCTATCATTCGTGTTTAAGGATTGTACCAAGGCGATGTGATTTTTGTCTTTGGAAATGGCGCTAAAATTTAGTCCATCGTTATTCTGATAAATCAGCTTCGCGCTAAAATTGGCAACCTCCATTTCATACACATCAAAAAATTTAGGGTTCATCTTATTACTGCCAAAATAGAACGACTTCCCATCTTCTGCCCAACCGTAAAACTCGGCTTTCGCAGCTTTTTCAGGAGTCAAATCTGTGATGGTACCTGTGCTGTCCCTTAAAAAAATATGGTTAATTTCATCACCATTACCATCGGCAGATAGTAACATACGGTCATCATGAGGGAAAAATGATTCGGCAAAATAGGATGTGCTGTCTGAAGCAGTGATCGGCGTGTAACTGCCACCAGTAGTGGGCACAGTGTACACATTGTAAATTCCTGAGCGGTTACTCGAAATTAGAAGTTTGGAATTATCATAGGAAAAACTGCCGCCACCTACAGCTTCATTATCCATAAATTGCTCAATAGTGTAATGTTGCACGGTCATTGCAGTGTCTTCTTTTTCTGATGCTTTTTGGTCTTTGCAACTGGTGCAGGCCAGAATTAAGAAGATGAACATAAAGTGTTTCATGTGGTTGGTTTTTGTGTTAGTTAGTTACTATTACTATCTGAAAGCTATTGTATCGTTTAGACTAGTGAGGTGCTATACGTCAATGACTTGCCCTAAAGATAACAAAAACGTATTACCTGATTTGCAAAATCGATGTTAATAGCGATAGGGGTCAATCAAAATGTCGTATTTTTATAAGGCTATGACAAATAACAATAACATTCGTAAAGGTTTTGTCTTTAAAACCTATGAAGCCCCATTTCAATCTCCCTTTGATAAACTATTCGAGATATTTAAGGAATTGATTACGCATACTTCTGGCGATTTTGACGAAGCCATAGATTGGTTGCGCGAATTGGATAAAGAATATCAATTGACCACCGCTGAGTATACTGTTGATGATTTTATTGAAGATTTAAAGAAGAAAGGCTACATTAAAGAAGAAATTGATCCTGATGGCAATGGTGGGATGGCCATTACCGCAAAAACAGAACGGGCCATTCGCCAACAAGCTTTAGACCATATTTTTGGAAATATTAAACGCAGTGGCCAAGGGAATCATAAAAGTAAAAGTCCCGGAATTGGTGATGAGCATACCGGCGATTTTAGAAATTACCAATTTGGGGACGCCTTGGATAAGGTGTCGATGACGGAGAGTTTAAAGAATGCTCAAATTAATCACGGTATTGGCGATTTTAGATTGTCTGAAGACGATTTGGTAGTTGAAGAAACACTTCATAAATCGCAGATGAGTACGGTGTTGATGATTGACATCAGCCACAGTATGATTTTATACGGCGAGGATCGGATTACTCCAGCAAAGAAAGTAGCTATGGCTTTGGCCGAATTGATTACCACGCGCTATCCTAAAGATACTTTAGATATTATCGTGTTTGGAAATGACGCTTGGCAAATTGAAATCAAAGATTTACCGTATTTAAAGGTCGGGCCTTACCATACCAATACGGTTGCTGGTTTACAATTGGCGATGGATTTGTTGCGTCGCAAGCGAAATACCAATAAGCAAATTTTCATGATTACGGACGGGAAACCAAGCTGTTTGCGACTTCCTGACGGGCAATATTATAAAGATAGTGCAGGTCTGAATCCGTACATTACCAACAAGTGCTATGATATGGCGCAACAAGCCAGAAAACTTCATATTCCGATCACCACCTTTATGATTGCACAAGACCCATATTTAATGCAGTTTGTGAGAGAATTTACATTTGCTAATCAGGGGAAAGCTTTCTACACTGGTCTAAAAGGGTTGGGTGAAATGATTTTTGAGGATTATGAAACGAATCGGAAGAAACGGATTCGGGGGTAATTTTAGAAGATAGAACATAGAGAAGTGAAAATAGAATAGAGAAAATAGAACAGAGAAAAGAGAGAAGAGAGCTGATAGAATATGATTTTTACAAAACCAAAACGTTTTTGGCGTTCTCAGTACAAAATATAGATATAGAATATGAACATAGAAAAGATAACCACCTTAGGCGAACTTAAAAAATCCGGGTACCAAAGTAAGTCCATTAAAGATGAATTACGAGATAATCTGATTCAGAAAATTAAGAATAAAGAAACCACTTTTGAAGGTGTTCACGGTTACGAAAATACCGTGGTTCCAGAATTGGAACGCGCCATTTTATCTCGCCATAATATTAATTTATTAGGGTTGCGCGGACAAGCAAAAACCCGATTAGCACGTTTCATGCTGAATCTTTTGGATGAATATATTCCAGTTGTGGAAGGTTCAGAAATTAATGATGATCCGTTGCAGCCTATTTCGAGATTTGCTAAAGAATTAATTAAAGAGAAAGGTGATGATACGCCAATTTTTTGGTTGCACCGAAGTGAACGTTTTGCTGAGAAATTGGCAACGCCAGATGTTACCGTAGCCGATTTAATTGGTGATGTGGATCCGATTAAAGCAGCCAATTTAAAATTGAGTTATGCAGATGACCGTGTCATTCATTACGGCATGATTCCAAGAGCGAATCGCTGTATTTTTGTGATTAATGAGTTGCCCGATTTACAAGCACGGATTCAAGTGGCCTTATTTAATATTTTGCAGGAAGGCGATATTCAAATCAGAGGTTTCAAGTTAAGATTGCCCTTGGACATTCAGTTTTTATTTACAGCAAACCCTGAAGATTATACCAACAGAGGAAGTATCGTTACGCCTTTAAAAGATAGAATTGGATCCCAAATTCTGACCCATTATCCGACTGATATTGAAACAGCACGCTTAATTACAGAGCAGGAAGCACGTTTAGTGGAAGGTCAGAAAGACATGGTTGAGGTACCAGATTTAGCCCGAGATTTATTGGAGCAGATTGTTTTTGAGGCTCGTGATAGCGATTTTATTGATGCTAAAAGTGGCGTGAGTGCACGGTTGAGCATTACAGCTTTAGAAAATCTATTGAGTACCGCAGAACGTCGCGCTTTAAAAGCGGGCGATGCTAAGACAATGGTGCGCTTAAGTGATTTTGTGGGCATTATTCCGTCCATCACCGGAAAAGTGGAGTTGGTGTATGAAGGCGAACAAGAAGGTGCTGCGGTGGTGGCTTATAATTTAATTGGCGAAGCGGTCAAAAGTCTGTTTGAAGAATTTTTTCCAAAGATTGAAAAATTGAAGAAAGAGGATGCTGAAACGGCTTACGATGATATTGTCTCGTGGTTTTTCAATCAGAAAGACGGATTTGAATTGTTGGACGACTTAAACGAAGCAGAGTATAAGAAGGTATTAGATGCCATTACACCGTTAGACGAGTTATTGGCAGCACACCAACCTAATCTCAATTCAGAAGAAAGTTATTTCGTGAAGGAATTTGTGCTTTGGGCTTTGGTAGAATTTAAGCAGTTAAACAAATTCCGTTTTTCTGAAGGCACCCAATTTCAGGATCCTTACGGGAGTTTTATTAGTGGCATCTAGGGAGGTTAATTTTGATTAAGGACGTCATTGATTTGTATGGATCAAGCTCGTATTGGGATTTCAAGTACCTTTATAAGGTAATCTATTTTAGATAGTAATTTAAACTGAACTATTATGAAAAAGACTGAAGAAACACAATCTCAAGATAAACAAAGCTTGAAAAATCAAGCCATCAATAGTAAAGAGAAAGCCTCTGATGGTCAAGAAATTAATCCACAAGTGAAGCAAAAGCAGGAGAAACATCAACCTCGTGATAATGCGTAACTTAAATTTAAAACTCCAAGCAGTATGACAGCAACTAATGTATTAGGAATGGCAAATTTTCTTGTTAAAGGGAAAAAGATGAGTATGGTTCTGATAGGTATGCAATTGGCCTATTTAATTTATAAATACCAAAAAGATAAAAAATCAGAAACAAAGCAAATTAAAGCTTAACTTTATCTAGGCCATAAGTAATTGAACACACTTATATTGAAAAACCCAGTAGGTCACTACTGGGTTTATTTTTTGCTTTTATGTTACTATTCGTTTATCTAATTTTAATAATAGTGAAGCTGTAAAACATTCCTATAATTCTTTGGTAGCCACATAATAATTTCGGTCAATTGTCAACGAATTTCCCCTAGTCTTTAGTGTTGTCCAACTTGTTTTTGGGTCTATGCGTTGTCGTTTTCCATCTATAGTCACGTCAACTGGCATGTCAAAATCAGCAATTGTGTCAATCCAACGGTAGTTCAGTTGCCCATCATTCCATTCATATTCTAAAGTTGGAAGCCGATGATCTCTCAAATACTGATCAAAGAATGCGCTTAAATCTATGCAGGACATTTCAGAGATATAATTCTCTATTTGAGCAGTAGTCACAGTTTGATGGTAGAAGGTGTCGTTTAATCCTCTTAAAATTTCACGCCATTTCGCATCATCATTTATCCATTGTCTCAGCGTGTGTAACATATTGGAACCTTTGTAGTACATATCTCCTGAACCGGATTGGTTTACGCCATACGGTCCAATGATTGAACTATCATTCAGAATAGCGCGGCGCGTACCAATCACATAGGCCGCACCCGCGTCCTTTCCATAAAAATAATCTAAAAATAAACTTTCTGAATAGGCGGTAAAACTCTCATGAATCCACATGTCAGCAATATCTTTGTAAGTGATATTGTTGGCAAACCATTCGTGACCCGACTCGTGGATGATGATAAAATCAAATTTCAAACCCCAGCCTGTACCTGACAAATCATTGCCCAAATACCCTTTTTTGTAATCATTTCCATAAGTGACTGAACTTTGGTGCTCCATTCCTAAATAAGGCACTTCCACCAATTTAAAACCATCTTCATAAAATGGATAAGGCCCAAACCAATGTTCAAAAGCTTCCATCATGCGTGGGGCATCTTTGAAATGTGTTTTTGCCTTTTCGAGATTGTTCCGTAATACATAATAATCCATGTTTAACGGTCCTTTTTCACCATTGTAAACTTCTGAAAAATGGACATAATCCCCGATGTTGACATTCACACCATAATTATTGATAGGATTATTGACGAACCAATTGTAAGTCTTTTTCCCATTGTCATGTTCTTCAATACTGCGTAATTGCCCGTTAGAAACATTCATCAAGTCCTTCGGAACGGTTACGCTGATAAGCATACTGTCAACTTCATCATACATATGATCTTTGTTGGGCCACCAAACACTAGCGCCAAGGCCTTGGCAAGAAGTCGCTACAAAATCATGACCGTTGCCATCTTTTTTCCAAGAGAAGCCACCATCCCAAGGTGCTCTTATGGCTTCTTTTGGTTGCCCTTCGTAATACACGTCTAAACTTTGAATACTTCCAATTTCCTGAGCATTTTTTAAGGTAATAAAATGCGCATTGCCGTCATTTGAAACTTCTAAAGGGATATCGTCTTGAGTGACTTTGGTAATGGTTAAAGGGGATTGTAAATCAATTTGAAGCACGTTATATGGCTCCAAAACCTTATACTGAACGGTGTTTTTTCCTTTGATAGATTTTGAGGAAGGGTCAACTTCAACATCTAAATGATAATAGGTCAAATCCCACCAAGCGCGTTCTGGCGTTATAGAGCCTCTCAACGTGTCCTGTTTTGTAAAGGATTTCTCTTGAGCTGTTACCGTTTGAAATGTTAATGCAATAACTATTAAAATGTACTTGTTCATTGGTTAATTTCTTAAAATTGAATTTGGGAATACTACCACGCTTTCATGGCCATTGGCGCCCACAGAAGCGACGCCAAAATAGTAATTATCTATGACAATGCCATCGAGCGTGAATTCTTCACTATTGCTAACATATCTGGAATGGTCCCAAGTTGGGGAGGTTGTGTCTCGCCAATAAATTTTATAACCTATAGCGCCGTCCACTTTATCCCATTTTAATTTTACCGATGGTTCCACAATGCCACCAATAGCCACTGTTTTAGGTGGAGGCGGAGCGAATGCTAAACTAGCCATACTAATAGCGTTGACTGCGGTTAATTTAGCCGCATAAGGAAAGTTGACATGTTCAAAAGTATCACCATAAGTAATGCCGTTTTCAGTACGGATATCTTGATGTTGTTGGGTGTAATTCTCATGAGCTTCCATAATTCGGATGCCAGGAAACCCTAAATCGTTAAAAGGACGGTGATGACCACCACGACCAAATCGATCTAATCTGTACACCAGCATCGGATTCATTTCTGGCATATACGTTTGTGTAGTTTTATGTACATAACGTGCCAATTGACGCGAAATCCCATCGACTTCACCACCGTAGAATCGGCGCATTTGACGCTCCTTTTCAGTTTCCGTAGGAGGTACTGGTTCAGAAAAAATTCGAAAACTACGGTTATCGATTACACCATCTACACCTTTTATATTGCCAATCATATCATTATTCAAAACGCCAATAATGTCCCAACCTTTTTCTTTAGCATAAGCAGCCAATCCAGCGCCACCGAATAGGCCTTGTTCTTCTCCCGATAAGCCAACATAAATAATGCTATTATCAAACTTATATTTTGATAAGACACGAGCCGCCTCAATGGTTCCCGCCATTCCGGACGCGTTATCATTAGCGCCAGGAGCGTCAGTAGTGAAATCCATCGTGTCGCTGCCGCGCGAATCAATATCCCCACTCATAATGATATAACGGTTGGGATAGGTAGTACCTTTTTGGATGGCGACTACATTAACAACATAGGCATCGTGTGGCACCCGGTTATTTCCTTCCTTAGTTACAAAATCCTTTTGGTAAGAGACTTTTAAACAATTGTTGCATTCTTTGGAGATGGTTTCAAATTCTTTTTTAATCCATCGTCGGGCAGCCCCAATGCCCCGAGTTTCGGAAACGGTATCGCTAAAGGTGTTTCGGGTTCCAAAATTGACCAGCGTTTGCACATCTTTTTCAATGCGGTCGGCCGAAACAGCGTCAATAATGTCGTATATCTTTGGATCTGTTTGGGCATTCAGGCTAACACATATGCAAAGTGTCAAGCCATATTTTAAAATAGAAGTCATAAAGGATTTATTTAGAAGAGGTGTGGATGATTTATTTTTTATAAGTGAATTTTACGTTTTCAGTGCTGCCATCATCTTGCTTAATATCCACGTAAACGTTCATTTCATGATCACTTACTTTCTCAAAGGTCATGCCTTCAAAACTAACTGTGTCGGGCGTAATTTCTAGTAATGGAAAATCAATGGTCTCATCTTTTTCTTCCCATCCTTTAAGGTCGTTGCCAAAATGTTTTAGTTGTAAGATGAGGGTGTTTTCGATTTCCCGTATGATGATGATCTCATAAAACACCACGGTGTCCTTATCGATTAATTTAAACGTGGCCATCATTGATCCTCCCGAGGGTTCACTCCAGTTTTCTTCAGTTTGTCCGCCAAATGCTTCGCCTTTCCAGTCTCCGGAAATCCATTTAACCTGTTCCAATGTGGGAACTGTATTTTGCTCTAAAGGAGTTGGATTTATGATTGACTTGCCAATCAATTCCCCAACGATTGCTGATTTTTTACCGTTCGGGCTTATCGCTAAGCGGGTCAAATTGGTAATACCAAAATCTTTTAGTGAGGCCACTTTAATCCAACCAGTGTTTTTACTAATGTTGAGCCTATAGACAGCGTCACCTTTGGTCATGAGAATGCTATCTTCTGTGAGCCAATATAAGTCTTCACTATCAGGAAGTGCCTTTGCAATAGTTTTAATCTTGCCGTTTAGGGAATTGTAAGATTTGATATCGGATGCACCAACCGATTTTTTAGAAATAAAGCTGATAAATTTCGTATTTGGAATGTACTGAAGCGATCTTCCGACAGAAGTTGCAATTCTTTTATTCTCATAGGAGTGTAAATTGGAGGAATACAGTGACAGTCCATCGTTTTCCAAAACAGCGGAGACCAGATAGTCCTCGCCAATCCAGGCATGGTAACCGACTATCAGATCTTCAACGAGCACTTTATTGGTGATCAGTTGTAAATCATAACGGTACAAGCGCTGCGTGCCATCAGGATCTAGCCGAATGGCAGATACGGCATTTTGATTGGGAATTTTTAAGGGTGAATATTCGCTACCTTCGGTATAGCAAATCCATGTTTTGGAGCCATAATGCAAATCATATTTGACGATATCGGTTTGGCCATTTCGAGTGCTGGAGAATAGAATCGTTTGATCATCTATAAATGACGGCTGATTATCATAGCCTTCATTATTTGAAATGTTCTCAACTTTGGAGATTTTAAAAGCGCCTTGGTCCGAATTTAAATCAAAAAGGAAAACCTCAGTATTGGGTTGTGCAAAACTCATCAGAGGACTTAGCACAAAAAGGAGTATTACATAGGATCGCATGGGCATTAATTTTCATAAAGATATCATTTTTGAATCTATTCTATAAGAAAAATTTGGATAAGGAGGTGCCTGATCCATTAAACGAAAGTGGGAGAGACCTGCTCATTTACAAAAAGCAAAAAGCCAATTCAAATTGATGAATTGGCTTTTCTTAGTTAATAAAATTTATGTTAGTCAGAATTTTAGAAACTATATTTATTGTCAGCTTTCACTTTTTCAGCAATGGCTTTACGTAAATCAACAATGTCTGGATAGTTTGCATATTTTACATAACGCTTCAGACCCATCAACATCATACGTTGCTCATCACCCTCAGCGAATGAAATAATACTTTCCTTACCATTCTTTTCTACAATAGAAACGGCATTGTATAAGTATAATTTAGACATGGCAATCTGAATTTCTTGAGAGGCTTCACCAAAACGTTTAGCGTTTTTTTCAGTTCTCAAGATTGTGGATTCTGCCATATAAATTTCGATCAAAATATCAGATGCAGCCAATAATAATTGTTGTTGGTTGTCTAACTTTTCGCCATATTTTTGAGCTGCAGCACCCGCAACCATTAAGAATACTTTCTTCAGTTTAGCAATCATTTCCTTTTCTTCTGCAAATAATTCAGAGTAATCAGGGGTGTCAAAAGATGGAATGCCCATCAATTCATCAGCCACCGCTTGTGCAGGACCCAATAAATCTACATGACCTTTCATTGCTTTCTTAACCAACATTCCTACCGATAACATTCTGTTGATTTCGTTAGTACCTTCATAAATTCTTGCAATACGTGCATCTCTCCAAGCAGCTTCCATTGGTGTGTCTTTAGAAAAGCCCATCCCACCAAAAATTTGGATCCCTTCATCAGCACAATGTTGTACATCTTCAGAAACCGCAACTTTTAAGATTGAACATTCAATAGCGTATTCTTCAACACCTTTTAATTCGGCTTCTTGATGCGAATTACCCGCAGCCTCACGAAGCGCAATACGATCTTCAATATTTTTGGCAGCTCTGTATGATGCAGATTCACCAGCATAACAGTTGGTTGCCATTTCAGCCAATTTCAACTTAATAGCTCCGAAGTCGGAAATAGGCGTGTTAAATTGCTTGCGCTCATTAGCATATTGCACGGCATGGGAAGTGATTCTTCTTTGAGAATCTAAACATGCTGCTGCTAATTTTATACGACCAATGTTTAAGGCATTCATAGCGATTTTAAATCCTTCACCTCGACCAGCCAACATGTTTTCAACCGGAACTACGGTATCACTAAAGAATACTTGACGTGTTGAGGATGCGTGAATTCCTAATTTATGCTCTTCTTCACCTAAAGAGATGCCGTTGTTAAGATCTTTCTCAACGATAAATCCGGTGATGTTTTTGTCATCTTCAATTCGGGCAAATACAATAAACAAATCGCAGAATCCCGCATTGGAGATCCACATTTTTTGGCCGTTAATTTTGTATGATTTGCCATCTTCAGATAAGGTTGCTGTTGTTTTACCAGAATTAGCGTCAGATCCAGCGCCTGGTTCCGTTAATGCATACGCACCAAACCATTCGCCTGTAGCTAATTTTGGAACATATTTTTGTTTCTGCTCTTCAGTTCCATAAAGGGTAATTGGCATTGTTCCAATTCCTGTATGTGCTCCAAAGGCCGTACTGAAAGATCCCGTTCCACTAGAAATGTACTCGCATACAATCATGGTGGATACGAACCCCATTCCCAATCCGCCATAAGCTTCAGGAACAGACACACCTAAGAATCCCATTTCTCCTGCCTTACGCATGACTTCTTCAGTAAGTGCATAATCTTTAGCCTCAAAACGGTCTCTGTTTGGTATAATCTCACGGTCATTAAATTCAATAACCGAGTCGCGCATCATCTTTTGCTCTTCGTTAAAATCTTCAGGCGTAAATACGTCTTCGCATTTTGTTTCCTTCACGAGGAATTGTCCACCTCGTAGTATTTCTTTTTCTTGTTGTGCTTCCATGTTGTTAGTAGTATTAAGTATTTGGTATTAAGTATTAAGATTAAAAAAGTTGAATTTTATTCATCTTGATACTTAATACTAACGTCTTTATTCTGTTAATTTAAATCAATCAAGAGCCAAGAGTCAAGAGCCAAGACTAAAAATTTAGTCCAGATTGAAATCTTGAAATCATTTTTTGAATGTGTATTATTTTTTGTTCTAGTTCTTTAAATTTTTCTTGTGACAAGTAGTTTTCGTTAAATGCCACTATCAATTGTGTTTCCCATTCGAATGCTGAACCTAAACTGTCTTCAAGATATTTATTGAAATGTCTATTTGTGCTTTTGCTCGATCCTTCTGCGATATTAGAAGGAATAGATACTGCACATCGGTTCATTTGTGTTACTAAAGCAAATTTTTCAAAATCTGGAAAAGATCGTGTTAGCAGATAGTTTTCTCTAACTAAACTAATCGACTCTTCCCAAATTTTTAATTTTTTGAAATTATGCATTAGTCCTGGGTCTTGATTCTTAAAATCCTGATTCTAATTAAGAAACTCAAATATCCCACAAGCGCCTTGACCTGTACCCACGCACATCGTTACCGCTCCGTATTTTCCTTGCATGTTACGCTGACGCATTTCATCGAATAATTGGACTGATAATTTTGAGCCTGTACAGCCAAGTGGATGACCTAATGCAATGGCGCCTCCATTGACGTTGATGATGTCTGGATTTAAATCCAATTCCCTGATAACGGCAATAGATTGTGAAGCAAACGCTTCGTTTAACTCAATCAATTCTAAGTCTTTTTGCTGTAAACCTGCTTGCTTTAATGCTTTTGGAATCGCTTTTACTGGACCGATACCCATAATGCGCGGTTCAACACCTGCTGCTGCATAATTGACTAATCGTGCAATAGGTTCAAGATTTAATTCTTTAACCATCTCTTCACTCATGATCATTACAAACGCAGCACCGTCACTCATTTGTGATGAGTTTCCTGCCGTAACACTTCCGTTGGCAGCAAATACTGGACGCAATTTCGCAAGGGCTTCTAAACTTGTTCCTGCTCTTGGACCTTCATCTTTAGTTACTGTGTACGATTTAGTCGCTTTTTTACCGTTGGCATCTATATAGGTTTGATCAACAGTAATCGGTACAATTTGTTTTTGAAAACGATCTTCTGCTTGTGCTTTTAAAGCTTTCATATGGGAATGATAGGCAAACTCATCCTGATCTTCACGAGACACTTTGAATTGGTTGGCCACTGCTTCCGCAGTATTTCCCATTCCCCAGTAATAATCTGGGTGACCAGCTTTTACGGTATCGTAATTTAATTCTGGTTTAAATCCGGTCATCGGTACAGCACTCATGCTTTCAGCACCACCTGCAATGATGCAATCGGCCATGCCTGCTTGAATTTTTGCCGTGGCAATTCCAATGGTTTCAATACCCGATGCACAAAAACGATTGATAGTTACACCAGGAACATCCACAGTGTCCAATCCGATTAACGAAATAAATCGTGCCATATTAAGGCCTTGTGCGCCTTCTGGCATGGCGTTACCTACGATAACATCGTCAATACGTTTCTTGTCGAGGTTAGGCAATTCTTTCATCATGTACTGAATGGTCTCAGCAGCGAGCTCGTCCGTTCTTTTAAATCGGAAAACACCTTTGGGCGCTTTACCAACAGCAGTTCTGTATGCTTTTACTATATATGCTTGTTTCATTGAAATAGTATTAAGATTTTAGTATTTAGTATTAAGATTTTGTGAGCGTGTTTTGTAATGAAAAATTCATTTTACATACTTCTACAATGTCATTAATAATCGGTTTAATTGTTTCTTTTGTGACTAATTTTAAGCGCTCTGAAAGGTATAACTGGGTTAATAATTCGTAGGAAGACCCATTGGCAATACCTAAAAACTGTTTAAATTCTCCATTAGAATTTCTTCCAGCACCTTCTGCAATATTTGATGGTATAGAGACGGCACTTCTTCTAATCTGAGAAATTAAATTAAATTTTTCTTCCGATGGGAAGTTTGCGGTAACGCGATAACAATGTTCTGTCACATCCATTGCTTTCTGCCAAATCTTTAAATCTTCAAACCTATGCATAACTTTTAGTATTAAGATGTTAGAATTAAGTATTATGATTAATAGGTCTATTTAGATGTATTAAGAATTTCATTTATATTGTATTATTAGCCTACTTAATACTTAATTCTTTGTACTTAATACTTAGTTCCGCAACGGTTTCCCTGTTTTCAGCATGTGCTGAATTCTTTCCAAAGTTTTTCTTTCGGTACACAATGATAAGAAGGCTTCACGCTCCAAATCCAATAAATATTGTTCCGATACTAAGGTAGGTTCTGATAAATCACCTCCAGCCATCACATAAGCTAGTTTGTTGGCAATTTTCTGATCATGTTCGCTAATGTAGTTGCTGTCTTCCATAGAGTCTGTTCCTACTAAGAACATTCCTAAGGCTTGTTTTCCGAGTACTTTAATATCTGTACGTCTTATAGGTTGGGTGTAACCAGCATCTGCCATTAATTTAGCATGTGCTTTAGCTGTCGCTAACTGTCTATCTTTATTGACCACCACAACGTCTTTTCCTTTTTGTAATAGGCCTAAATCAAAAGCTTCATAAGCCGAAGTAGAGACTTTCGCCATACCAATAGTTAGGAAATATTCTTGAAGCGTATTCAATTCCACATCACCCTTTCTAAACGTATCTTGAGCGCGGAGTGCCATTTCTTTAGAACCGCCACCACCAGGAATCACACCAACACCAAACTCTACTAGTCCCATGTAAGTTTCAGCTGCAGCAACTACCATATCAGCATGTAATGAAATTTCGCAACCGCCACCAAGTGCCATACCGTGTGGTGCAGCAATCGTTGGGATAGCAGAATAACGCATACGCATCATGGTATCTTGGAAATATTTAATCGCTGCGTTCAACTCATCATATTCCTGTTCAGCAGCCATCATAAAGATCATTCCGATGTTTGCTCCAACTGAGAAGTTTGCTGCTTGGTTACCAACAACCAATCCTGCGAAATCTTTTTCAGCAATGTCTAAAGCTCTATTTAAGCCTGAAAGCACATCACCTCCAATAGTGTTCATTTTAGATTGGAATTCAACATTTAAAATGCCGTCTCCTAAATCTTCAACAACAACACCTGAGTTTTTAAAGACTTCTTTCGACTTGCGGATGTTATCCAATATGATAAAGGCATCCTGTCCTGGAACTTTCTCTTGTTGTTTAGTCGGAATATTATAGAAAAACGTGTTGCCTTCCTTAACAGTATAAAATGATGTGTTGCCCGATGCAATCATCTCTGTAACCCAATCTGCAGGCTCTAAACCTTCCGCTTTCATCAATTCGATACCTTTTTCAACACCAACAGCATCCCAAATTTGGAAAGGACCATGTTCCCATCCAAATCCAGCTTTCATAGCGTCGTCTATTTTGTAAAGCTCATCGGTGATTTCTGGAATTCTATTAGAAACATAAGCAAACATGGCTGCAAAGTTCTTTCTATAAAATTCGCCTGCCTTATCTTTTCCTGAGATTAAAATCGGGAAGCGGTCAACAACTTTATCGACTGTTTTAGTGAGTTCTAAGGTTGCAAATCGTGCAGATTTTTTATCTCTATATTCTAAGGTGTTTAGATCCAATGTTCTAATATCCTTGCCTTCTTTTTTGTAGAAACCTTGACCAGTTTTACTTCCCAACCATTTATTTTCCATCATGGTGTTGATGAAATCTGGTAATTTGAAAAGTTCGTGAGCTTCATCCTCTGGACAGTTGTCATAGATGCCATTAGCCACGTGAACTAATGTGTCTAATCCAACCACATCGACAGTTCTGAAAGTTGCCGATTTTGGACGGCCAATAACCGGTCCGGTTAATTTATCGACTTCTTCAACCGTTAAGTCCATTTCCTTAACTTGATGGAACAAACTTTGGATTCCGAAGATTCCGATACGGTTTCCGATGAATGCCGGCGTATCCTTAGCAATAACGGAGGTTTTGCCTAAGAATTTTTCACCATAACCATTTAAGAAATCCAACACCTCTTGAGAGGTTTTTGGTCCAGGAATGATTTCAAATAATTTTAAGTAGCGTGCAGGGTTAAAAAAGTGAGTTCCACAGAAATGCTTTTGGAAATCTTCACTTCGGCCTTCACTCATAAAGTGAATAGGAATACCAGAGGTGTTAGACGTAATCAACGTACCAGGTGTTCTGTGTTTTTCAAGTTTTTCAAAAACTTGTTGCTTAATATCTAAGCGTTCCACAACAACTTCCATAATCCAATCCACATCCTTTACTTTGGCAATGTCATCTTCAAGATTACCTGTAGTAATTCTACTTGCAAAAGATTGGTGGTAAATAGGAGAGGGTTTCGATTTTAGAGAGGCAGTCAGAGAATCATTTACAATTCTGTTTCTAACGGCTTTGTCCTCTAAGGTTAATCCTTTAGCTTTTTCAGCATCTGTCAATTCTCTTGGAACAATGTCAAGAAGCAACACATCCACACCAATATTGGCAAAATGACATGCAATACCGCTTCCCATAATTCCGGAGCCAACAATGGCTACTCTTTTTATTCTACGTTTGCTCATATTATTATAAACTATTTTCTTTTTGATTGTAAATATTTTTATTTGAAATCATGTTGTTGATTTTTTCGGCAACTTCATAAAAGTGGGTCAACTGTTCTTCAGTCACATTCTTGCGAATGGCTTCATTGAAAATCAGAACTTTTTCTCTAGAGTAGGCGCGTTTTTCTTTCCCAAAATCGGTCAGAAAGATTAAAACGCCGCGGCCATCTTCCGGATTGGGGCGACGTTCAATTAATCCACGTGCTTCCATAGCTTTTAAAGTTCTGGATAAACTCGTGGCTTCCATGCCCATTTTCGGTCCCATAGCGGTAGAAGGCGTCCCTTTTTCTGGGTCTATACTCAATAGTGCGAAGCCGGTTGCCATTGTGGTGTCAAACTTAGAGGCTTCTTCATTATACATTTTTGTAACTGCTAACCAAGTGGTTTTTAGTACATAATCAATGGTTTTATCTTTCATTGTAAATCATAAGGAATCCAAATATACAAAAATTTATTATGCATGCATAGTAAATTGAAACTATTTATTCAGAATTTTTATAACTGATAAAATGCCCTCATCGCTCCGTTTCGATAGATCAATTGCGTGTAGACTGTGCTGGTAATTTGTATTTTTGCGGTCTATAATTCAACCAGAACTGCACTATGAGATTATTTTTTAGAAAACAGGAATACGCTATTTTAGTTTACCGACTGTTTTTGGCTTATGTGTTTTATTTTTTGGCTAGGGTTTTGTTTTTCTTCTACAATGCTGCGGTTTTAGAAGTGCACTCAGTTAGTGAATTTTTTAAATTGTCCTATTACGGACTGGCTTTTGACACGGCAGCGATATTATATGTCAATTTGCTCTTTATAGTATTGTCCATCGTGCCTTTGCGTGCGACGACCACATTAGGGTATCGGAAACTATTAATGGTGGTCTATTTTGTGACCAATCTGTTGGCTTACGCTCTTAATTTCGTCGATTTTATTTACTATAAATATAATTTTGCCCGAACGACATTGTCGGTATTAGATGTTGTAAAAAATGAAAACAATAAAATAGGGCTATTTTTCAGGTTTATGATTAGTTATTGGCACGTTTATGTGCTTTTCATAGTGGTGAGTATTTTTTGGATTTATCTCTATAAACGCGTCAAACTTCCTCAGACAGGACAACGTCTCTCAACCAAGACTTATTATTTGTCGTCCATAATCGGATTTGTCATCATCGGCATTTTAATTGTTGGTGGTATTAGAGGAGGCGATTTTAAAAAAAGTACGCGACCCATTAATTTGGTAGATGCGAGTAAGCACGTCAAAAAAATGGAGCAAGCCGATTTAGTACTCAATACGACCTTTGCTTTTATCAGAACTTTTGGGAATAACACTTTTAAAAAGGTCGATTTTGAAGTGACAGACGAGGCTGTTGGGTTTTATATTCAACCGATAAAACACTACTCCAACATTACGCCAAGCACTCCCAACGTGATCGTAATCATTACCGAAAGTATGGGTCGGGAATATTTGGGGGCTTTTAATAAAGAAAAGACCATTAAAGACTATGTGAGTTATACCCCATTTTTAGATTCCTTGGCCCAACACAGTCTTATATTTCCGAATGCCTTTGCCAATGGCAGCAAGTCCATCCACGGCATGTCTTCAGTACTGGCAGGCATTCCTTCTTTTGTGGATGCGTTTACCTCGTCGAGTTATGCCAATCAGAACATAGAGAGCTTGGTTTCAGTGTTGAATGATCTTAATTATGACACTTCATTTTTTCACGGCGCTCCTAACGGTTCTATGGGGTTTTTGGGATTCAGCAATATTTTAGGATTTGATCATTACTACGGGATGGAAGAATACGGAAATGATGACGATTTTGATGGGAGTTGGGGCATTTGGGATGCACCTTTTATGCAATTTATGAAGACTACCTTGGACAGAAAAGCGGAGCCTTTTTTTAGCACGCTCTTTACCGTCTCTTCACACGAGCCTTTTAAAATACCAGAACAGTACAATGGAAAATTCCCCAAGGGTCATTTGGCTATGCATGAACCGGTGGGCTATACGGATTATGCCTTTAAACAATTTTTTGAGACTGCGAAAAAGGAACCTTGGTTTGAAAATACCTTATTTATCATTACTGCAGATCATCCTAATCAGGTCTATTATGACGAGTATAATAAAGTGATTAATAGGCGAGCGGTACCGATTCTGTTTTATAAACCGGGTGGAAGTCTGGTAGGATCCAATGCGAAATTAGCGCAACAAATTGATATTTATCCTACGGTATTGGATATAATAGGCTATACAAAACCTTTTAGAAGTTGGGGGAGAAGTCTCGTTTCTGATGACAGTGTAGAACCTTTTGTGATTAACCATAACGCGTCTCAATACCATCTGTTGCGCGGCAATTATATCTGTACGTTTGATGGTCTACGTGCCACAGGATTTTATGATATTAACGATAAGAGCTTAGAGCATAATCTAATTGCGAACAAAACACCAGAAATGGAAGAGGTAGAATTGGCCTGCAAAGCGTTTTTAAAAGATTATTTTGAACGGATTGTGGATAAGAAGTTGAACTAAAAAAAAAGAACTTCAACAAACGAAGCTCTTTATCTTACGATCTGTATATCTTTTCAATAAGATCTTTATACATTTCTTTGATGATCTTGCGTTTCATTTTTAAGGTAGGCGTTAAATGGCCACCTTCAATGGTCCAAATATCGGGAGTGATTTCAAAGCGTTTCACTTGTTCCCATTTGCCAAAATGCTCATTGGCAGCATCAATTTCTCTCTGAATACGGGCAATGACCACGTCAGATTTTATAATGGTAGCGTTGTCTAATGCAATGTCTTTATTTTTCTTCTTAATCCACTCTTTAATGAATTCGAAATTTGGTTGAATTAAAGCCGCCGGCATTTTTTCACCTTCGCCAATCACCATGATTTGCTCAATAAATCGTGATTGTTTCAATTCATTTTCAATCAACGCAGGCGCTACATATTTTCCGCCAGAGGTTTTGAACATCTCTTTTTTACGGTCCGTAATCTTTAAAAAGCCGTCCGCGTCAATTTCGCCAATGTCGCCAGTGTGAAAATACCCGTCTGTCATGACTTCTTGGGTCTTTTCAGGTTCTTTAAAGTAGCCTAGCATCACGTTAGGTCCTTTTACAAGAATCTCACCATCAGCCGCAATTTTCACGTCCAGTTTGTCAATAATTTTACCTACGGTCCCTACTCTAAAACCACCATTACGCATATCATTTACCGCAATTACTGGAGAAGTTTCAGTCAAACCGTAGCCTTCCATAATTGGCATTCCTGCAGCAGCAAAGGTCCGGGTTAAACGGGTTTGCAGTGCCGCACTTCCAGAAACCATCAGGTCCAATTCGCCGCCAAGACCTTCTTTCCATTTGCTGAAAATTAGTTTTCTGGCTAGTTTAAGTTGTGTTTCATACCACCAACCGTTAGCGCCGTAAGGTTCATATTTCAGACCTAATTCAATGGCCCAAAAGAATAGTTTTTTCTTAACGCCCGTCAGTTCGCTGCCTGTAGCCACAATCTTATCGTACACCTTTTCGTACAACCTTGGCACCGCGGTCATCACATTTGGTTTGACTTCCTTAAGGTTGTCACTCATTTTATCAATAGATTCGGCAAAGTAAATCTCCACACCACACACTTGGTACAGGTAAATGACCATGCGTTCAAACACATGACACACCGGTAAAAAACTTAGTGATTTTGATTTTCCATTTTCAAAAGGCACCCGTTTTTGACTTGCCAAAACATTAGACACTAAATTATCATGAGATAGCATGACGCCTTTTGGTCTTCCTGTAGTTCCGGAGGTGTAAATTAGCGTAGCCAAATCGTCAGGTTTTACAGCAGCCATGCGGGATTCTACTTCCTGTTGATTGCTTTTATCTTTGCCTAGTTCTAAAACTTCATTCCAACTTTTTTCGCCAACGATATCGTCAAAGGTATAGACTGCTCTCAATTTTGTATTGGCTTTAATGGCATTGACCTTAGCCAGTACTTCTGCATCAGATACAAAACAAATAACAGAATCAGAGTGGTTGAGAATGTATTCATAATCCTGTTCAGAAATGGTCGGATAAATTGGGGTGTTTTGGGCGCCAATTTGCAGAATTCCAATATCCATAACATTCCATTCCGTTCTGTTATTAGTGGAAATGACGGCAATTTTATCGTTTGGCTGGATTCCCAATCGCAATAAACCTCTACTTATGGCATTGGCTTGGTCTACATATTCCTGAGAAGAAATGGATTTCCATTCGCCATTGTATTTTGTAATAAGCGCTTTATCAAGATTATAATGTTCTAATTGATATTTTGGAATATCAAAAATTCTGGTAATACCTGTCATTAG
>Ga0114916_1000666_pt1 | contig 21816 bp, 25 predicted proteins | sample MalvirAntarct_66_FD_83501 | JGI IMG/M metagenome (GOLD analysis project Ga0114916, IMG submission 83501) | Marine viral communities from the Global Malaspina Expedition - Malaspina viral metaG Antarct_66 | ecosystem: Environmental > Aquatic > Marine > Oceanic | place: West Anvers Island... | reverse complement strand
GTCAACGAAGAGGACGAGCAGGCACAATGAAGCCGTGACAGCGAAGCATTGGCGAGTGGTGCTCTGGGCAACCATGCTCCTCTTCACCTTCTGGGTGGTGTGGAGTGCTCGCCTAGCGCTGCTGCCGTTCGCCGTGGGCGCCATAGCGGCGTACGCGCTCTCGCCCGTCGTCGACCGTCTGGCGAGCATCGTGCCGGCCCGCACACGCCGCCACGATGTCCTTCGACGTGGCGCCGTGGTGCTGCTGATCTACGCGGTGTTCTTCGGCGCGCTCGGCGGCATCGGTGTCGCGGTCGTGCCGATCGCCATCAACCAGGCAACCGACTTCTTCGACGAACTCCCCGCGATCACAGAGGAGGCGCGGATCCAGCTCACCGGGTGGGCTGACCGCTTCCGAGCATCCGTACCGGACGACCTCCGTGGTGAGATCGACGGCGCTACCGAGGAGATGAGCAGCCAGGCTACCGAGATGGTGGGGAGCCTCATCGCAGGAACGGCAGGCTCGCTCACGAGCGCCATCGCCCTGATCGCCGGGTTCCTCATCATCCCGTTCTGGCTCTTCTACGCGCTCCGGGACCGCCACTTCATCGAGCGCAACTTCATGCGAGCGGTCCCGCCGCCCATGCGCGACGACGTAGCGCATGTGGCCCGGATCTCGGATGTGCTCCTCGGGCGCTACATCCGTGCGCAGTTGCTCCTCGGTCTGATCGTCGGCGTGGCCGTCGGGGTCTCGTTGACGTTGCTGGACGTGCAGTTCTCGGTCGGACTTGGCTTGTGGGCGGGCATCACGGAACTCATCCCGATCCTCGGGCCGTGGCTCGGGGGCATACCGGCAGTCATCATCGTGCTGGCCACCGCGCCGGACCTGCTGCTGCCGGTCGTCCTCATTTACTTCGTCGTGCAGCAACTGGAGAACAATCTCCTGGTGCCTCGCATCCAGGGGAACGCGGTCGACATCCACCCAGCGATGGTGATCATGCTCCTCGTCGTGTTCGGAGCAATCTGGGGGCTCATCGGCATGATCGTCGCCGTCCCCGTGACGGCCATCGTCCGCGAGCTCTTCTGGTACGCCGACCGCCGCCTCCGAGGCGCGACCCCGGACGCTGCGTTCGCCGCGAGCCATGTGGGGGCGCAGGAGGTGGACATGCCGCTGGATGCCGAGGTGGATGAAGCGACCATCAAGGCCGCGGAGGACGCCGCCGTCGCCCTCGATCCCACGAACGATGCGCGGTACGAGGACGGCATTGACCGCGACACAGCGGGCGAGGAGCGCGTCGCCGAAGGTGGCAGTGGAGAAGTGACGCGTCCGGCGGGCCCCTCCGAACCGCCGGACGCATCACGGGTGTAGGCGAACCTAGTTGTTGGCCATCGTCCCGCGTAGGACGACCGGCCCATCCGAGCCGCCGGTGTTGCTCGCTACCACGAAGACCCGCACCGGCGTCTGCTCCCGGTCGAACGAGAGCACCACGGTGGCGTCCCCGTTCGAGGTCGGTAGGAACGTGTTGGCCATGACGAGTTGAGAGTCCTTGTCCTCCAGCCACGCCTTGTACGAAGCGCCCACTGGCAGCGGCGGCAGGCCGTACACCAGCAGCACGCCCGCGGACTGTTCCGGGCTGTAGACGTACTGCCCGTGTGCACCGTGTGAAGCCGGCGTCGAGCCCAGGGTCACGATGTGCACGTCGTCCGCTGCCTGCACAGCGAGCAGCGTCTGCTGATCCTTGATGGCCGTCTCGAGGCGCAGACCCAGCGTTTCCGCCTGCTGCGCGTTCACGGTGGTCTGGTCGAGCGTGTCGAGACGCTTCGCGCTGGCCTCGACGACCGCGGCGAGCGCCGACTGCTCCTCGCGGAGGCCGGTGATGGTGTTCTGGAGCGACACCGCCCAGACGGTCACGAGCAGGAGCGCCGCGGCGAGGCCGGCCGCGGGCAGGAAGCGCCGCCAGTGCGGCCCGGAGCGCCACGGGCTCGGCGTGCGGCGGGCTGCCTCGATGACTCGGGAGCGCAGGCTTGGGTCCGCGCGGCGGAGCGGGACGGACATCGCGATCATGTCGGCGAGTTCGAGGTACGCCTCGTACTCGCGCTCGGCGCTGGCGTCGTTGCGGATCAGGCGCTCGGCGTCACGCGCGTCGGGGTCGCTGAGCGACCCGAGGGCGTAACCGGCCAGTAGTGCCTCGCGCTCTTCCGGTGTCACGGCGCGCCTGTCCCCTCGTTGCCCTCGTCGTTGTCACCATTCTCGACGTACTCGTCGAGCGCTTCCCGAAGTTTGCGCATGCCGAGCCGGATCCTCGTCTTCACCGTACCCAGCGGATCCCCGGTCACATCCGAGATCTCCGCCTGCGTCAGCCCGGAAAAGTACGCCAGCTCAATCGCTCGGCGCTGCTCCGGAGGCAGCCGCGTCATCGCCATCCGCACCGCTTCGCGCTGCTCTCGCAGCTCCGCGCCCAGTGCCGGATCGTCCATCCGGTCCGTGGTCGCGAGCGAATCCAGCGGGCTGGACTCGTCCTCTTCCTGGTCTTCTGACCGGCTTCGCCGGGAGACGCGGCGGAGTTCGTCCAGCGCGCGGTTCCGGGTCACCGACATCAACCACGAGATGAACCGCCCTCGCACCGGGTCGAACGAGGCCGGCTGCCGCCACAGGCGGAGGAAGACCTCCTGCACCACGTCCTCAGCGAGCTGAGCGTCGTGCAGGACCCGGAGGCTGACCGAGAAGACCAGCGTGGAGTAGCGGTCGTACAGCTGCTCCAGCGCGTGGATCTCACCACGGCCCAGGGCCTCCATCAGGGCGGCATCCTCGGCTGCGCGCTCCGGACCAACCGTCCGAGGTCGAGCACGCGACGAAGTACCGTCCTTAGACGTTACGTCGCGGAGGTGCCGCCGGATTTCCGGTACTCGTGAGGGCTCGCGCCTGGGCGCAGGATCAGTCACTGGGCCTCGCGTTGGGGGGAGCGATGGGGGGAGAACCGTCTCGATGTGCGGCGCGATCATACCGGAACTGGCGCGCGTCAATCTGACCAATCTCGCGAGCGAGAGGCGCGGCCCAGAGTCGTCAGAAACGTGCCCTCAGCGGCCCGCTAGACCGCGTGGCCCGTACTGAAGAGCAGCCCCCGGGCGAGCACCTCGCCCGCGAGGACCGCGCCGAGAGCGATGTAGAGCAGGCCGGTGGCGGACATCATGCCGCGGATCTGCGCCGCGCGGAACGCAAGCCACGTCACCGCGATCGGGAACAGGAGGCCAACGCCGACGCGTAGCCAGAACGCCGGATTTGCGCCGAGACTCACGCCGAGCCCGTCCGACAGAGGCACCTCCTGCGCCGGCGCGAACGTCCCGATGAGCACGAGCACGGTCTGCAGCGCGAGCGCGCCGAGGACGACCAGCGACATCTGCTCCATCGGCTCCTTCGGCAGCCGGCCGGAGGTCAGGTACCAGTGCCCCCACATCATCGCCATCAACGCCCCGCCGAGGACGGCGGTGGACGCGAGAACGCTGAGCACCGCGAGCAGCGGCGTCCAGACCGGCGGCGCGATGAACAGCCCGAGGAGCATGATCGCGACCACGCCGGCGACGCTGCCCGCGATCCCGGCCTGGATTGCCCGCTGGCGCTCGCCCATCATCGCGAACACGAGGTGGCCGAGGCTCCCCGCGAGGAACAGCGCGAAGGCGACCCCGAACGGGCGATACCAGTTGTCATCGAGTCGGTAGCCCTCGATGTCCGCGCTCGGGCTCGTGGCGAGGAACGTCCACATGGCAAAGACGGCGAGGGGTACGAGGGTCAGCGCGCTCGCCTTCACGTAGCCCAGCGTCACCTGCCCTCGGCGGTCGAAGACGACCACCATGATCAAGGAGCCGACAGCCAGTTCGGCCAACAGCAGGAGGACGGTGTAGGGGAGGGATGCGGCGCTCACGCCGCCATCGTCGGCGCGGCCCGGAATACGCTCAACGTAGCCGCCAATTCCGAGGGCTGCGCGTCGCCTCGGACGTACAGCGGATGGCGCGGCTCACCTCGCCCCGTGACGCCGAGGCACCACGTCCCGGCCGGCAGCAGCGCACGCACACGTTCGGCACGAGCCGCCAAACGAGGGTGCACGTTGCCCCACGCCGCGATGACGCGGCGGTCGCCCTCGGACGTTCCGAGCGCCTCACGGAGTGCTCGCTCGCCCCGTGGCCCGAGCAGGTCGTCAGCGTCGAGGAGCGCGCGGGGCTCGGGAGAGCAGAGCGCGAAGAGGTTCACCACCCGCAAACCGCCGAACTTCCACGCCTGCGAGAACGCGATGCAGCGCCGGATCGTGGGATCGTCGCGACGGTGGTCCCCCATCGACGGGTTGAGCATCACCCAGGTCAGCGTCGGGCCCTCGCCCCAACGCCGACCGAGGGCGTACCGGTAGCGACGGTCGCGCGAGAACGAGGCGGTGCGCTCCATCAGCGGTCGGGGACGAGGTCTTCGACGCGCCCGCCCCAGCGCACCGCCTGCAGCCGGTTCCCTGCCGGGTCGCGGAACGTCAGGACCACGCCGCCCGGGACGTCCTCCACCCGTTCCACCTCGAAGGCGGTCGTCGCGAGGTGGTTGCGGAACGCCTCGGCGTCTTGAATGCGGAACGCGGCCACGACCTCCGAGGACGGCTCGCCGGCGGTCACGAGCACGTCGATGTTGGCGAGGTGTATCCGGACTCCCTCCGGCCTGCCGGACGCCTCCCGCTCGAACACGACGGCGTCGAGGGCGTCCCGGTAGGCCTCGACGAGGGCGGCGGCGTCGGCTGCACGGAGCACGAGGTGGTCGAGCGAGCCCAGCAGCGCCACAGTCACCCTCAATCGGTCGTCATCGCTCGACGCGCCGCGAACCGTAGTGGTGGAATTGCACTGGTTCGGAGCACGTCGATGGTAGGCGCGGATGCCCCGGCTATGTCACCATCACTGCATGCCGCAGTACGTCGTCGCCCAGCACGGAGACCGACGCAGGTACCTCGTGAAAGCACTCCACGAGGTGTCACGGCGCATCGGCCGCCTCGTCCAGACGATGGACGACGAGATGCTCGACAGCCGCGCCGCTGGCGACGAGTGGTCGGTCGCCCAGATCATCGGCTACCTCCGCGACGCTGAGCGCGAGGACTACGACGCCCTCGCGGCGATGGTGCGCGTCGACGGCTCCCGGATCGAGGACCGCCGCGCAATGCACGGCCCCAACGAGGAGGGCTACCACGCGGACGACGTGTCCGACCTCCTGTGGGACTTCCTCACGTTGCGCGAGGAAACCGTCTGGCTCCTGCAGAGCGCCGGCACGGCCTGGAACAACGTGGGCATCCACCCCTACCGGGGCGAGGTCGCCCTCGCCGAGTACGTGATGGAGATGAACGTCCGCGACCTGGACGCCATGTGGCGCATCCAGCGCGCCCGCGACGAGCACCGTCCGCCCGGCGAGCCGCAGGTGATCGGCGCCGCCGACATCTAGCGCACTGCGCGCTCAGCTACCCTCGTCGCCCCCAGCGCTCGTACGAGACGTACTCGCCGAGGTCCATGCGCCGGTCACCTCGACCCTGCGGGCGCCCGCCACCCTTGGGATAGCCGAACGTGATCGCCATCGCCACAACCTGGTTCGAGGGCAGGTCCAGCACCTTCCTCGCCGCATCGTCGTGCTGAATCCCGACGGGGCAGGAGGCCAGCCCGAGGGCGTTCCCGGCGATCATCGTGTTCTGCGCGGCCCGCCCGGCATCGAACGGTCGGGAGCCCTCGATGCGGACGACCACGATCACCAGCGGACTCGCCGGAAGGTGCGTCGTGAAGTCACCGCACTGGGCGAGGGCGTCCTTCTGCTCCTGGGACTGGACCACGATCAGCCGGATCGGCTGCTCGTTCTTCGATGAACCCGCCATCCGCGCCGCCTGCAGCAGCCGCTGGAGGTGTGCATCCTCGACGGGTCGAGGGTCGAACTCGCGGGTGTCTCGCTTGGTGACAATCGCTTCGTAAGCGTCCACGGCTCCCCCTCGCGTGCCGCGGGAGGCTACCAGAGTGCGGGCGGCGAGGGCGCCCACCGTCCGAGCGCCCTCGCACGCCGCACCTACCAGCGACTACGCGTGCCGTACCCCCCAATCGCGAGCACCAGCAGCACCACGATCAGGACGAGGAGGATGTTCTCCGTCAGGACAAACGCGCCTCCTCCGAAGAGGAGCAGCAACAACAGAAGGATCAGGATGATTGCCATGTGACGCCCTTCGAACAGCACGATGCGACCGCGCTGCTGCCCAGTGAGGGGGCGTCAGGTGGAGCGCATGTTGGCAGAAGGTTGCGAGCGGCGGATTGGCACGAGTTCGCGGCGGTCAGCCGCAGCGTCCGCCGTGCCCGAGGAGACGACCGACCGAGGCGTACCGCAGGTCGGGTGACCAACCCGCCATCTCGCCGCTCGTCGGAAGCACCGCGAGCCACTCACCGGTCTCGATGTCGAACCACGCCTGCGGGCCGAAGGCGCCGATGGCGAGGCGACCCTCGTCGACATCGGCGACGAACGAAGCACCCTCGAACTCGGTGATCAGGCCGGACTTGCGGTCCCAGACCCGGACACGACCCAGCGTGGCATCTTGTGCGTCGTTGATCTGACAGGCGTTCTCAATCCACGCAACGTGATGGCCACCCGCCTCAAGATCTCCCGGGAAGGGCTGTCGGGCCGCAGCCACGTACTGAACCGTCAGCGTCGTCACGTCGACGAGGTAGATCGTCGTGATCCCCTCCACAGGCGCCGTCATCACGGCAACGGTCTCCTCGTCCAGCACGTCCACCAACCATCCAGTCACCTCGAACAGCGCCTCGCCATCCAGACCAGTCCATACGACCCACCTCCTTGTGTAGTCGCCGCCTGACTTGTCCAGCAGAGTGCTCCGGAGGAACAGCCCGTCGTCGAAGTTCGCGGAGGATCCGTCGGGAAGCAGTTCGATATCGCGCGTCGCACCCGTGTCCAGATCGATCAGCCGCTCTCCTGCAAGGAGGAGATGCTCCTCTAGAAACTGGAAGAGCGGGCGGTCAACGTCGAACCGGTGCTCCTCGTCGGACTCCAGATCACGAGCGTGGATGACAGCGGCGCTCCCGCCTGCCGTCCGTGGCGCGGTCCACGCGAGGTAGCGACCATCAGGCGAGAACAGGGCCCCGCCCCACAATGACGGGCCGAGAACCTCGGTCTCCTCCGTTACGAAGTCGTAGAGGAGGACATCCTCCAGGGGGTGCTCCGGCTCAGTGAATGGCGAGTCGGGTTCGCCGAGGGCGACGACACGGTCAGGCACCGGCGGCTCGTCCGCCCTCGCGTCGAGTTCGACGACAGGAAGGTGAGCGGGAGGCTCAGGCCAGCGCACGACCTCGGCCACAGGAGTCTCGGTTGGTGTGCCAGGCTCAGTCGGCATGGCCTCCGTCTCGGAGGCCGTCGCCGTGGTAGGAGCCGCAGTAGAGGGAGTCGAGTCGTCACCCTCGGAAGTACAACCGACGAACGTCATCTCCAGACCGACGGCCGCGACGAGAGCGAAGCCCCGACCCAATCTCACCAGGCAGGCGCGCCGAGGAGTTCCTCGACAGACGGCATGAGCTGCTCGGGCTCGGTGAACGGTCCGAGGCAGGTGGAGCCGGAGCAGACCCAGGCGACCTTCGCCTGGTCGGGCAGGCTGAGTTGGTACATGAGCTGGGCGTCCGCAGTGTGGTCGAGGCGCTGCACCGTGCGGCCGGGCAGCTTGAGGCGCAGCGCGGCGCGGTGGAGCGGATCAGCGACGGCGTCTGGTTCGCCTGCCTCGTGCTCGGAGACGATCTTGAACTCGGGCTCCGCGGAGAGCAGGCGGTCGACGACACGAGCGTAGTTGGCGCCGCTGAGGCCACGGTTCTCGAGGCCATGCGCGAAGGCGCCGAGGGTGTCCTGCGCGAGCGAGAGGTGACGCTCGTCGTGGGTGAGGCGTGCCAGCCAGATCAGCCCCTCGGCCATGTCGGCGTTCTCGGCGAGGGGGTAGAGCGGCTCGGCGAGGAGCCCCGTCTCGTCGCCACCCTCGGCGAGGTCGCGGAAGCCGATGCCCGGCTCGTGCCAGTCGCGGTCGACCACGCGGGCGATCTGTCGCGCCTGCTCGAAGTAGTGGGGCTGGCCTGAGATCTCATACGCCTCGAGTAGCGCGAGGATCATCTGCGCCTGGTCGTCGAGCACGCCGAGAGTGTGTGGGCTGCCGTCCCACGCGTGGTACATCCCGGCCTCACCCGCGCGGACACGGCTCAGGAGGAAGTCCACAATGCGGCGTCCACTGGTGACCCAGTCACGTCGATCGAGGAGCGTGCCAGCCTGGAGCAGGCCGCGAGCGACGACGGCGGCAGCGCCGGTGAAGACGCGCCGGTCGATGGCGCTCGCGCCAGGGTCGGTGACCTCGGAGTTCACGACCGCGCCCGTGGCATCTCCCAGAGCACGAACGACGTAGTCGGCGGTGCCGACGATCGCGTCTTCGAGGAAGTCACGTGCCTCCTCGTCGGAATGAGCGATCTCGGACAGCGCGAGGAGGAGCGCACCCTGTGTACGGGACAGCTTCTCGGCGGCTGGTTCACCCCAGCCGTTCGCCTCCGTGGCGTAGCTGAAGAAGCCGCCGTCCATCCGGTCGTACAGACCGCCCTCGACCATCCCGCGGGCGAGGTCGAGCGCGCGGTTGAACTCGGGTGCGAGGCCGCGGCGGTGGTAGGCGTAGCGCAGGAGGCGCAGCACGGCGGGGTGCGGGTAGTGGCCAGGGCGTCCGTGATCCTCGAGGAGGAGCGCGCCGTCCTCCAGCCAGCGCGACTCCACGATCTCCAGCGCAACGTCGAGGATCGAGGGCGTCAGGACGCCAGGCGCACGGGTCGCGCGGGCGGCAGCGCGCTCGGCAGCCCGCATCGCGCGGCCGGCATCCACGCGCTGGGACACGGTCTCCCGGTCGCGGTACCACTCATCGATGACCAGGTGTGAGGCGTGGATCAAACCGTCAGCATCAAGGCCAGCCTCGGTGCGGATCGGGTCGCCCTCGGGGGTGAGGAACGCGACGGCAGGTATGGTCGGCGCGTACCGCAAGGCGATATCGGGGCGCTCGTCGGCGTCAGCTCGGATCGCGATGAACTGAGCGCCGATGACGTCGATCACTCGCTGGTCGGAGTAGGCGCCCTCGTCCATCTGGTGAGACTCGGTGGACCACGAGGTGACCACGCTCAGGAGGATGGGCTGATCTGCTTCGCGGGCCTCCTCGAAGGCCGCGTCATCCCACTCACGCCAGGCGATCTCGCGGGCGCGATGCGCGCGCGGCGAGAACGGAAAGGAGCCGTCAAACGTCGTCGTCAGTGGGGACAAACTGCACCCCCTGCACATTGCGGCATCCGGTGGCTACTGCCTCCGGTGGTCTGTGATCGAGCGTACCACTGGAGGGCTTCGACGCTGTGTCACGAGCGTCAGGGAATCGCCCTAGCCAACTGCACTTCCATCCCGCCCGCCGGGAACGCCTCCGTCTGCCCCGTTGGCACGTACCCGCACCGTGCGTAGAGGCGTGAAGCGCGCTCGTTCCCTTCGGCCACCCACAGCCTCAGGCGTTTGAGTCCCGCGTCAGCGGCGAAGTGTTCGCAGGCGTCGAGGAGTGCCCGACCCCAGTTACCACCCCGGAGATCCTCGTCGAGCCACATCTGGTTTACTTCGCCCTCGCTGACCTCACCGGCCTCGACCCGGACGCTGACGAGGCCGCCGAAGTTGCCATCGCCACGGTCGAGGGCGAAGCCGGCCATCTGGGCCGAGGTAGCGAGGCGCCCTGTGAACTCGCGCCACTCCTCGTCGCTCCGCGTCGAGGCCTCTTCGAAGGTGGTCGAGAACGCGTACGGCGCGAGGCGTAACGCGCGCAGCCGTACCTCGCGGTACGCCTCGACTTCGTCCGGGCGGATGCGACGGACTTCCACGCGACCTCCACTGAACTAGATGCCGAGGTCGTCCTTGCCGAGGAGGGCGCGGGCGAGCGAGCAGCGGCCGATGTGGCCGTTCCCGTGTGCGATCAGGACCTGGAGCGCGTGCTCCGCCTTCGACCGCTCGCCCCACGGGTTCACCTTTGTGACCTCGGCGAGCTCGTCAGCGCTCATGGCCCGGATGCGGGCAGTCGCCGACTCGCGGACGGCGTCGACGTACTCGACGAACGCCGCGGGCTCCGGGAAGCGGAGAGCGCGGGCCTCCTCGTCGGTCATGCCGGTGCCCTGGGCGACCTTGGGCAGCCCGAACCGGTCGACGTACCCGTCGCGCAACCAGACCGGCTGCTCACGGTGGAAGACGAAGAACACGATGTTGTCGACCGTCCGGACGACGTGCCAGATGTCGAACCCGATCGAGTGCGCCCGCTCCGAGGGCTGGTGGTTGAGCTCCTCGAGCGTCAGGTCCTCGACGCTGCGGCGGCAGTTCTGGAGCAACCGGTCGAGGTGCAACGACAGTTGCTCGGAGAGGTCGACGGGGGCGGGCATCACGGTGTCGGGCATGGCTAGGACTTCCCTCGCGCGGAGTAGATCACATAGGCGCCGATGGCGATGAGGATCGCGGGCCAGACGAAGCCGGCGGCAGCCCAGCCGAACCACGATGTCCACGCCCAGGAGGTCCGCAGCAGCAGCATCACGCCGAGCGCCAGGATGATGATGCCGAGGATCAGCGTAGCGTCCGCGCCTCCTCCCCCACCGCCGCTCCGCGCCTCCGGGGGAGCGGATCCCTCGGGGTCGGGCATGATGAACCACATGATGATGTAGGCGATCAGGATGCCGCCGCCGATGCCGGGGATGAACAGGGCGATGACGAACAGCACGCGGACGAGGGTGGGGTCGACGTCGAAGTAGTCCGCGAGGCCACCCGCCACGCCGCCGAGCTTGCTGTCGTGGCTCTTGGTCAGACGCTTGGGACCGCCCGGGGACGGCGGTGGCTGATCCGCCATCGCTACTTCCGCTCCGCGAGCAGGCCCTCGATGACCTCGAGGTCGGCGTCGGAGATCTTGTGCAGGTTGCCGCGGAAGCACATGCCGAGCTTCTTCGGCCCAAAGTTGCGGGTCTTGTCCAGGAGGTCGGTGATCTCACGGACATCGATCTCGTTGCCCGGCTTCGCGATCACGACGGGCTTCGTCTTGATGCGGTACGGGAAGTCCTCGCCCGGCTTCCCCTCGCTCTCGAGGCCGATGTCACTGTGGTCCTCGAACGCTTCGCTCGTCACCTCGACCACGCCGCCGAACTGCACCTGGCCAGTGAGGTAGAAGACGATGCGGTCGCCGGGCCGCATGTCGCCTGACTGCTTCTTGCGGCTGGATTTGAACGCGGTGACGTCAAACTTCCGCTTGCGGAGGACCTCGAAGTTCTCCGGCGATCCCACGGTGATCCAGGCCTGCGACATGCGACTACCTCCGCTGCCGCAAGAGCATACCGGAGCACCCGAGGCGGCCCGCAAACTGACAGCAAGAAGCCCCGCTCGCGCGGGGCTTCTTCGTTCACCTCGGAGGGTGCTCTAGTGGCAGGGGCGAGGCGTCCCGCCACCGTCGGCTGCCTGGAAGGACGAGCCACAGGCGCACGAGGAGGTCGCGTTCGGGTTGTAGATCGTGAAGCCGGACTTCATCAGGTCCTCGACGTAGTCGATCTCGGCCCCGGCGATCATCGGCTTCGATTCGCGGTCGATGACGACGCGCACGCCGTCTTCCATCTCCACCACTTCGTCGTCTTCCTCGACGGATGGGGCGATGGACATGCCGTACTGGTAGCCGGAGCAACCGCCACCCACCACGAAGACGCGGAGGAGGCTGTTCGCCTGGCCCTTGGACTCCAGGATGTTCTTGGCCTTCACGGTCGCGCGCTCGGTGATCGTCACCAGCGGCCCGTCGTAGGCCGGAGCCTCCTCGATCGTCTCGATCGTGGGCTTCGAAGAAATCGTCGCGCCCATGCCGGGCAGAGGAGTAGTCGTCATGTACGTTCGTCCCTTTCGGGGTGCGTCCCTTGCGGGTCTAGAGACATTCTACAGCCTCCGCAGTAGGAAGTGCAGTGCTCCACGAAGCTCGTGCTCCGCGAACCTCGCCCTCCGCTTCCGACCCTTCCCCCCTTGCGGGGGAGGGTTGGGGTGGGGGACGGGGCCGCTCACTCGCACCGAGTGGGCGTCCTGTAGCTCCAGAGTCATGCGATCCAGACGGTCTTCATGTTCACGAACGACCGGATCCCGGGCTCCGCAAGCTCTCGGCCGTACCCGGACTTCTTGATGCCACCGAACGGGAGCCTCGGGTCGCTCCTCACGATGCCGTTCACGGCCACGTGTCCTGCCTCGATCTCCGCGGCGAGCGCCTTCCCACGAGCGGGGTCGGTGAAGATCGCGGCGCCGAGGCCGTAGCGGGAGTCGTTCGCGATGCGGATCGCCTCCTCCGCGTCGGCGACACGCGCCACCGCGGCGAGCGGGCCGAAGGTCTCCTCGCGCATCGCGGTGTGCTCCGGGCGGCACTCCGCGAGGAGGGTCGGCTGGTAGTAGAAGCCCGGGCCGGTGATCGGCTTGCCGCCCGCCTGAAGGCGCGCGCCTTCCTGGACGCTCCGGCTGAGCTGGTCCTCGAGGTCATCGACCAGATCGCGCCGTGCGAGGGGGCCAATGTCGGTCTCGTCCTGCGTCGGGTCGCCGACGTTCAGCGCCTCCATCGCGGCGCGCATCCCCTCGACCACCCGGTCGTAGACGGGTGCCTCCACGATGAAGCGTTTGGCGGCGATGCAGGACTGGCCGGAGTTGATCACTCGAGCCTTCACAGCAGCCTCGACGGCCGCGTCGACATCGGCGTCCGCAAGGATGATGAAGGGGTCGGATCCGCCGAGTTCGAGGACGGACGGCTTGATCGCTTCGCCCGCCGCAGCGCCGATGGCGCTGCCTGCTGCCTCAGAGCCCGTCAGCGTCACGGCCGCGATGCGGTCGTCCGCGACCATCGAGGACGCCGTACGCGCACCGATCAGCAGGCTCTGGAAGATCCCCTCGGGCGCTCCGGCCTCACGGAAGACATCCTCGATGGCCCGGGAGCAGCCGGGGACGTTCGATGCGTGCTTCAGGATCCCGGCGTTCCCCGCCATGAGCGCAGGGGCGGCGAAGCGGAACACCTGCCAGAACGGGAAGTTCCACGGCATCACGGCGAGCACCGTGCCGAGGGGATCAAACCGCACGAACGACTCATTCGCGTCCGAGGAAATCATCTCAGGCGCGAGCAGGCGCTCGCCTTCCTCGGCGAAGTAGCCGCAGCCGACCGCGCACTTCTCAACTTCGGCGCGCGCCTCGCGGATGGGCTTCCCCATCTCCGCGGTGATGAGCTGGGCGAACTCTTCCTGCCGCTCGCGGAGGACGCGGCCGGCGGAAGCGATGACCTCGGCCCGCTCGTGGAACGGTCGACGCCGCCAGTCGCGGAACGCAGCGACGGATCGATCGAGGGCCTCGTCGACCCGCGCCTCGTCGGAGTCGTACTCGGCAAGCGGGGCGCCCGTGGCCGGGTTGATGGCAGTGATGGCGTCGGTGGTCGTCATGTCGTCCTCCTACCGATCGAGGATATGACTCACGTCACTCCCTGCCCTCGGGCTGCCCTCGGCGGCGTCGCCCTACTCGCCGACCACCTCCGCGCCGCCGTCCGCCTCCACCTCCAGGCGCTCGCGACGCAACTCGGCGCGCACGGGCTCTTCGGTGGTGGACACGCGTTTGCGCACAATGATGCGCTCGCGGACGACGACCCGCTTCGTGACGACGAGTTCCTCCTCGAGGATCGGGATCGAGAGCGCCCCATCCTCGAGCGTCTCGATCTCACCCGAGTCGCCCGCCCCGACCTGGACGTGCTCGACCTCGGCGTCCTCGACGGAACGAGGCACGTAGGCGATCCCGTCCTCGGACTCGACGGTTTTGCGGAAGCGCACCGTCCCGGCGGACTCAGTCGTCTTCCCGACGTGCAGTTCTTCCTCGTGGAGCACGAGCGCGGGAGGACGGCCGTCCTCCCGCGGTTCGCGTGCGTCCGCCACGGCGCTAGAGCCCGCGGCCAGGACGGTCGTCGTCCTGCTCCACCTCGGCGTGCTCGCGCCCAATCCGCGTGGAGACCTCCTCGTGCTCGGTGTCCGTCTCACGGTCGAGGGCGACACGCTCGGTCGCGCGGGTCTCCTTCTCGACGATGGGTTCCTCGCGGCCGAGTTCCATCTCGACGGTCTCCTCGCGCAGTTCAGCGCCAGGGGCTGACTCGTTCACCGGCTCGCGGCGCACCTCGGCGCGGTCCTGCTCGAGCGCGACATCCTCGGTCACCGTGTCCGTCTCGACCCACTTGCGGAGGCGAGCCGTCCCGGCGGGTCGCCGCTGCTTGCCGATGCGGGCCTGCTCCTCGTGAAGCGTGACGCCAGCCTCGTCGGTGTCGCCGCTGCGTCCGGCCATCGGCTCGCTGCGCGCTTCGTTCGCGCGGCCCTGCGGCTGGTCGTCCGCCACATGCCCCGTCGGAGCCTGAAGCTCATAGATCCGGTAGAGCTCAGCCTCGGTCGCCGGGGAGATGTGCTCCTCGTTGATCTCTGGCGTGCCTTCGACACGGTCCTTCGGGTACGCGATACGAAGGCTCCCGTCGGACTGCTGCGCGCCCTCCAGCGGGACGAGGTGCTTCGTCTTGTTGATCATCCCGGACTTCACGCCGATCCATTCCGGCTGCCCGCTGTCGTCGTCGTAGTAGATGTCCTCGAGTTGTCCGACCTTCTCGCCCTGCGCGTCGATGACGTCCGAACCGCGGGCGGATTGGAGTTCTTCGAGTCCGATCTGGGCTGCCATGTTTGCTCCTTGGATGTTCGAGTTCCGCCGACCTCCGAGGCAACGTAGGGAGCGCCGGGTGACGGTTCGCTCGCCCTGCTCGGCACGGCTGTAGCGGATGCATCGACCGAGGCCGCACGAGGGCCCAGATATGACGAATCGAGTAGGACAACGTAGAGACAGGGCCGTCGAGGTATAGCGGCGAAGCGCTCTACCTCGCGGGCAAATCCCGCACGAGGTAGCCGCACTGGAACTCGTGGGGGACGTGCTCCGCCGGCAGCGGGAACACCTCCGCGCCGACGAGCGCGCCGAGCATCTGCTGGTCGTGCTCGCAGGGTTGTACGCGCGCAGTCGGGTCGTCGACGCGCGTGCAGAGGCAGCCCCGCCCGAGGAGGTGGACCTGGCCGTCTTCGACCGATACCTCGAAGTCGATCCCCTCCTCCGCAACGAGTGCGGCGACGGAGCGCGCGCGCGCCTCGAGGGTCGTCCCCTGCACGCGCGGCCCGTACTCCGCGGCGATGCGTGAAGCCATGCGCTCAAAGACCACGTCGGCGATCTGCCGGCCACTGCGGCCGGCCGTCTCGCCCTCGCCGAGGGCGACGATCTCTCCGAGGAGTCGCTGCGTCATCCGAACGTAGTGGTGCGGGAACATGCCCGCGCCAGTCTCGGTCAGCGTGAACACGTGCTTCGGGCGCCCCGCCCCGCCTCGGACCTGAGCCACCGAGACGAAGTCGTCGCGCAACAGCACGTCGAGGTGGCGTCGCACCGTGGCTGGCGCTAGCCCGATCGCCCGTGCGAGTTCCTCTACGGACATCGAGGTGTGTCGACGCAACAGCGCGAGAATCTCGTCACGCGCGCCATCGGGTTTCCGAACGACTGCCATGCGCGAAGAGTAGCGAGGTTGGGATGCTTTAGGTGCAAAGAATGCGCTAAACCACCACGCCCCGCTGATCGGCTCGGTGCATGAATCTGCCACGCGGTAGCCCTCGTGTTTGTCTTGAGGGACACCGGGCGCGAGCACCGTGCAGATGTCCCCACTCCCCCTCGGCTAGCACCGGTCGCCGACCGGAGAGAGTGCTGCGCTGTGTACGAGTCCATCCCTGCTGCTGTGCCAGACACCGTCCGCGAACTCGACACCGAAGACATCCTCTTGAACGTTGGGCCTCAGCACCCGTCCACGCACGGCGTGTTCCGGATGGTTCTGTACGTGGACGGCGAGATCGTCCGCGAACTGATCCCCTACCTCGGTTACATGCACCGAGGTCAGGAGAAGCTGTGCGAAACCATGGACTACCGACAGGGCATTGGGTACATGGACCGCACGGAGTACCTCGCGTCGTTCAACGCGGAACTGTCCTACGTCATGGCGGTGGAGGCCCTGGCGGAGATCGACGTGCCAGAGCGGGCCCAGTGGATCCGGATGATCCTCTGCGAACTCAACCGCATCTCGTCGCACCTCATGTTCATGGGCGCCTTCGGGATCGACGTCGGCGTCTTCGCGACGCCGATGATCTACGCCTGGCGAGAGCGCGAGGAGATCCTCACCCTGTTCGAGGAGGTGAGTGGCGAGCGGATCATGTACGGGTATTTCCGCGCGGGTGGCCTTGCGTGGGATGTGCCGCTGAACTTCAAGCAGCGCGTCCGGCAGGTGCTGGACAGCGCACGGACCGGCATCAAGGACTTCGACGGCCTCCTGACGAACAACGAGATCTTCATCGCTCGCACGAGGGGGATCGGCATCATCCCCGTCGAGGACGCGATCGACTACGGGCTCACGGGTCCGGTCCTCCGCTCATTCGGCGTGGCCGTCGACGCACGCCGCGACAACCCGTACCTGATGTACGACCGCGTCGACTGGGATGTTGTGACCGGTACGACCGGCGACGTGTACGACCGTTACCTATGCCGACTGCTGGAGATGGAGGAGTCCGTACGCATCATCGAGCAGTGCCTCGACCAGATGCCGGACTACGGCCCGATCATGCCGGCGAAGATGCCTCGCATGCTCCGCACCCCACCCGGCGAGGTCTACATCGGCACCGAGGCACCCCGCGGTGAGTACGGCATCTACCTCGTGAGTGAGGGTGGGAACCGTCCGTATCGCCTGAAGATCCGCAGTTCGTGCTTCGCCAACCTGCAGGCGCTGCGGGACATGTGCATCGGTAAGTACGTCGCGGACGCCATCGCTGTCCTCGGCTCGCTCGACATCGTGCTGTGCGAGGTCGACCGCTAGGCACGTTCGGCACGCGGCGTCACGAGGCGCGACCTCTGCGGCGTATCCTGAGGGCATGGCAGCCGGCCCGCGCATCTACCTGGACCACGCCGCTACGACGCCGCCCGACCCGGCGGTCGTGGAGGCAATGCTGCCGTACCTCGGCGAGATCTGGCACAACCCATCCTCGATCTACGTCGAGGCGCAGGAGGCAGCGAAAGCGCTCGACCGGTCGAGGGCGCGCATCGCGCAGTTGGTCGGCGCGACCGACGCCGAGGAGATCGTGTTCACCTCGGGCGGGTCGGAGTCGGACAACCTCGCGCTGCGTGGGGTAGTTGCCGCCTCGACGCGTCGAGGGAAGCACGTGATCACGAGCGCCGTGGAGCACCACGCGATCCTCGACCCGCTGGAGCAGATGGAGCGCGAGGGCGTGGTGGAAGTCACCATCCTCCCCGTCCGCTCAGACGGCACCGTCGACCCGCAGGCCGTCGAGGACGCCGTCCGCGAGGACACCGTGCTCGTCTCGATCATGCACGCGAACAACGAGGTCGGCGCGCTGAACGACATCGCCGAGATCGGTCGCCGCGTGCGGGCCAAGAACCCTCGGACCGTCGTGCACACGGACGCCGTGCAGTCCGCCGCCCACCTCGGCGTCAACGTCGACCGCCTCGGCGTGGACCTCATGACCTTCACCGCGCACAAGATGTACGGCCCGAGGGGCGCCGGCGCGCTCTACGTGCGACACGGCACGCCGCTGCAGGGTCAGATCCTCGGCGGTGGCCAGGAGCGGCGCGTGCGCGCCGGCACGGAGAACACCCCCGCCATCGTCGGCTTCGCCCGCGCGATGGAGATCGCCGCTGAGCGCCGCGAGGCCGATGTCTCCCACGAGCGCGCCCTGCAGGAACGACTGATCGAGGAACTCCCGAAGCGCGTCCCAATGCTCGCGATCACCGGCCCGCGCGAGGCCGACCGACGCCTCCCCGGAAATGTCTCGTGCGCCGTCGGGTACGTGGAGGGTGAGTCAGTCCTCCTCGCGCTGGACCTCGCAGGGATCGCCGCGTCCTCCGGATCCGCCTGCACCACCGGCTCGGTCGAGCCCTCGCATGTCCTCGTGGCGATGGGGATGCCCTCTGAGCTCGCTCGGGGCTCGCTGCGCTTCACGCTCGGCCGGCAGAACACCGAGGCGGACGTCGACCGGCTGCTGGAGGTGCTTCCCGGCATCGTCCAGCGTCTGCGAGCGCTCTCCCCGATCCCCGTCACCGAGCCGCCCTCGGACTGGGCTCGCTGGTTCGAGTAGTTCCGCTCTGCCCTCCGGCCATCGAGCGACGCTACCGCCCTCGCGTATGCTCCCGTTCGACCTCGACGCGACGAAGGAGCAGTGACCATGGCCTACGCGATCAACCACATCCACCTGAAGGCGACCGACCCGAAGAAGTCCGCGGACTGGTGGGTGGGCGCGTTCGACTTCACGATCTTCAGCGACACCGTGCGCGACGCCGGTGACCGCTTCATCGCCATGGACAGCAGCAACGGCGTCCGCGTGAACATCTCCGAGGCGCTCCCCGGCCAGCCCCCGCTCGCCCCTGGCGACGCCGGTGTGCACGAGGGCCTGGAGCACTTCGGCCTCGACTCCGAGAACCTCGAGGCGGACATCGAGCGGTTGACCGGCCTTGGCGCGGAGGTCATGCAGGGCCCGACCGAGATGGGGCCGATCCGCATCTGCTTCCTCAAGGCGCCCGACAACGTCCGCATCGAGCTGATCCAGCGCCTGTAGGCGCCGGCACCGCGCCGAGGGCACTGCCCCCGCGTTGCCGCTCCGAGGTCGGGCGGGATAGCATTCAGATCACGCACGAAGCGGGGGCATCGCTTTGACCAACATCCCGATCTTCAGCTCAGAGCCCGGCGCCGGCGCGATCCGCCAGGGGCAGCAGCCCGGCGGCGAGATTGCGCTGCCGCACCCCGGCATCCGGGGCGCCGAGGAAGCCGCAGCGATCGAGGAGGAAGTTCGCAAGAACATCCTCGTCACCTCGGTCGACGGACTGCTGAACTGGTCGCGCGCGCACTCGCTCTGGCCGGCGATGTTCGGCCTCGCGTGCTGCGCCATCGAGATGATCGCCTCGGCCTCCTCGCGATACGACATCGCCCGCTTCGGCTCGGAGGTGTTCCGTGCCTCGCCGCGCCAGGCGGACCTGATGATCGTGGCCGGGACGGTGACCTGGAAGATGGCGCCGGTCGTCCGCCGCATCTACCTCCAGATGGCGGAGCCCAAGTGGGTCATCTCCATGGGCGGCTGCGCCACCATGGGCGGCCCATTCGCCTACGCCTACTCGGTGCTGCCCGGCGTGAACCTCGTGACCCCCGTGGACGTCTACGTCCCCGGCTGCCCGCCTCGGCCGGAGTCGCTGCTGCAGGCGCTGATCATGCTGCAGGAGAAGATCAAGCACTACGAGGTGACCGGTCAGCGCGAGCGCCCCGAGCCGGACGGCGACTTCTCGCCGTACCTGCCCGAGGGCGACCCGATCCGCCGCGAGCTCGAGTCGCTGTTCTACCCGTACCCGGGCCTGGACGACCCCGACCGGCTCTCTGGTGGCGTCCCGCTCGCCAACCGCTAGCGCGACTCTCTACCCATCCCTGACCGTCTCCCGGCTGATCGCGGCCTGACCGCAGCGCGATCGGTTGGGATACTCGTGCCATGAGTCCACTGATTCGCACGAGGCTGCCCCGCCGGTTGCTCGCCAGCAGCCTCGTGCTGGGCGTCCTCGCGATCGCCATGCTGCTGACGGCGTGCGCGCAGGCGCCGGCGACGACGAACTTCGGCACATCCGAGGCAGGCGAGGGCGCCTCGTCGCAGGTCCAGAGCGTCGTCCCGAGCGGGCCCACGCTCGGGACCGTCCCCGTCTGGCTGCGCGAGCACGGCATCCTGCTCTGGACCCCGGCGGTGGCGGCTGCCGGCACCTACGCCTTCGAAATCGAGAACATCGGCCTGCAGGCGCACGACTTCATCATCGTGCGAACCTCCAGCATCAACTCGATCCCGGTGCGGAGCGACCGCGCGATTCTGCAGGGCCTGACGGTGATCGCGCGCTCGCCGGTGCTCCAGCCCGACCAGGGCACGACGATGCTCGCGAACCTCAGCGAGTCCGGGAGCTACGTGGTGCTCTCGAGCCAGCGGCAGGACTTCGGCATGGGGATGGCCTCGATCCTCACGGTCGGGGACGCCTCGAACGGACGGGTCGATCCACTCCCAACGCCACCGCCCGATGACAGCGAGACCATCGCGGCCTACCTCGTCGACGACGCGATCTTCCTGCACGACCAGCAGGTGAACGCCGGCATCGTCACGTTCAACGTCCAGAACATCGGCCCGTCCGAGCACGACTTCGTCGTGGTGCAGTGGCGAGGCGACCCCACCGCCCTGCCCGTGGACGACGAGGGCGAGTTGCTCCTCGACGGCCTCATGGTGATGGCGAGCCTGCCCCCGATCCCCGGCGGGGAGGCCGCGATGCTGGAGGTCGAGCTGGACGAGGAGTTCGCCTACGTCGTGCTCTCCTCGCTCCCCGGCGACTACGACAAGGGCATGAGCGCCCAGGTGCTGCCGCGCTAACGCGCGGTCTTTCGGTCATCGATACGGGTCTGTTACCCGTCGCAAGGTTGACACGCCGAGGAGGCTAGGCAGAGCATCAGGGCGGCCGGAAGGCCGCTTACCCATCCCCGGTTCCAACGACCCGGTCGCGACTGATGGAACACCATCGAGCGTGCGCCGTGGCCGAGCACAGACGGTGAGGAGCATCGGCATGATTCGAAGCGTGATTGAGCGGCTCGTCCGCCCCTCGCGGACCGCGTACGCCCACTGCGACCTGCCCTGCGGTGTCTACGACCCCGCGCAGGCCCGCATTGAGGCGGAGTCCGTGAAGGCGATCCAGGAGCGCTACCAGAAGGCGGGCGACATGAAGTCCGCCCCGGAGTCCGTGGAGGACTACAAGTCCCGCTGCCTGAGCATCAAGGAGCACCGCGCTGACCTGGTGAAGGAGCACCTCTGGGTGCTCTGGACCGACTACTTCAAGCCGCCGCACGTGGAGAAGTACCCGCAGCTGCACGAGCTGTTCTGGAACGCCACGAAGGAAGCCGGCCTGGCGAAGAAGTCGCAGGACCCCGCACAGGGCCAGAAGCTCCTCGACCTGATCTCGGAGATCGACACGATCTTCTGGGAGACCAAGAAGGCCTAGCCCTCACCGGTCAACGATCGGGACGGCCGGGGGCAACCCCGGCCGTTCTTCGTGAGGAGCCCCACACGCCCCACCAACGACGAACCAACCGCACCGCCCGCACCACCCGGATCGCCAGGCTCACGGCCGGCCTCGCGCTGGCGGTGGGCAGTCTCGCCGTGCTCGCGCGCTTCGCTCGCCTGATGTCGCGGCGCTACCTCCGCGTGGCCGTCGCGGGGGAGAGCATGACGCCTGCCCTCCAGCCAGACGACTTCCTCGTGCTCCGCGCGGGGGCGCCGAGGGCCCACGACGCGTTCGGACAGGTCGTCGCGGTGCGCGACCCGAGGCCCGAGGGCGATGGGCGCGTGCTCCTCAAGCGCATCATCGGACTGCCCGGCGAAGCGCTCCGCGTCGGCGGTGGCGTCCAGATCAACGGCCGGGTGCTGGACGAGCCGTACGCCCACGGCACCACACCGCACGAACAGCACCGCGGCATCAATCGCCTCGAGGCAGACCAGTACTTCCTCCTCGGCGACAACCGAGGCGCATCGACGGACAGCCGCGACTTCGGCCCCGTCCGCGCCGCCGACATCCTCGGCACCGCCGTCCTCCGCTATTGGCCCGTGCCGCGCGCCTCGCGGCTACGGCCGGTGGCGCGC
>Ga0114916_1000665_pt1 | contig 21845 bp, 23 predicted proteins | sample MalvirAntarct_66_FD_83501 | JGI IMG/M metagenome (GOLD analysis project Ga0114916, IMG submission 83501) | Marine viral communities from the Global Malaspina Expedition - Malaspina viral metaG Antarct_66 | ecosystem: Environmental > Aquatic > Marine > Oceanic | place: West Anvers Island... | reverse complement strand
GTGCAGGAATTCTGCTGCAATACGCTGGTTTTGCCTTCGTGATTAATCTAATTCGTGAGATTGTAAAAGACTTACAAGATGTCAATGGCGATAAAAATGGCGGCCGACTTACACTTCCCATAGCGATTGGCAGAAAGCGCGCCGTAAAAGTGGTTTTCGCCCTTGGTGCGCTAAGCGTAGCTGGCACCATTTATTATATGTATCAGGTGCTTTACAGCCATCAGGTCATTGCATCCTACTTCCTAATTCTAATATTAGCGCCACTATTGTTCTTTTGTATAAGAGCATGGAGCGCGTCAAATGATAAAGATTTTCGGATACTTTCAAGCATATTGAAGGGGATTCTTTTTGTAGGAATTTGTTCGATCTTGTTTTATCCTGAAGTTATTCTGAATTAATATGAAACTAAACACCTCCAATAGCTATATTTTAGAAAACGATCACGTAAAGTTAATTCCACTGCAGCAAGATCATTTTGAGCTGTTATTGCCCTTTTCTGAAAACGAACCCAACCTTTGGGACTATTCTCTTACTCCTGCTAACGGGAGCGAAAACCTAGAGAAATATCTTGCTGCTGCACTTAAAAAACGAAGCGAAGGAGATAGCTATCCGTTTTTGGTATTTGATAAAAAAACAGAAAAATACGCAGGAAGCACTAGATTTTATGATATTCAAAAACATCATAACACGGTTCAATTAGGATATACCTGGTACGGGAAAGATTTTCAAGGAACAGGACTCAATAAGAATTGTAAATTTCTATTACTAGAATTTGCTTTTGAAACTGTTGGTGTGGAACGCGTAGAGTTTCGGGCAGATGCCTTAAACCAAAGAAGTGTTGCCGCTATGAAAAGTATTGGTTGCACGGAAGAAGGTATTTTAAGACAGAACTGCGCAAGTGCAAAGGGTAGGCGAGACAGTATTGTGTTTAGTATTTTAAAGGACGAATGGTTTGGTGGCATTCGTGAACAATTAAGAAACAAAATTTAATATGCTGAGACAGAAACTGAAAGATTACAATATTATTCTTGCCTCTGGATCACCGAGAAGGCAAAACTTTTTTAAGGAACTTGATGTAGATTTCACCATTGAGGTCAGCGCAATTGAAGAGATCTATCCTCCGAGCCTCGTTGGATCTGAGATTACAGATTTTCTTGCCCAATTAAAAGCAACTCCCTTCACAGAGCTTTCGGAAAATGACATCCTCGTGACCAGCGATACCATTGTATGGAAAGATGATAAAGCCATCGGCAAGCCTACAGGCTATGAAGACGCTAAAAAGATGCTGCAAAACCTAAGCGGTGCCATGCATGAAGTGATAACCTCTGTTTCCTTCACATCAAAGCATTTTCAGAGAACCATAAACGACACTACCAAAGTTTGGATAAAAGAGCTTTCAGAAGAAGAAATCGCCTATTATTTAGATACGTATAAACCCTATGACAAGGCAGGAAGTTATGGTATTCAAGAGTGGTTTGGCTATGTAAGTATTGACCGTCTTGAAGGATCTTATTTTAATGTGATGGGATTGCCTACTCGACTTGTTTACAAAACGTTAATTGAGATTGCCAACAACCAATTTTAGGTTATTTTTACTTTAAACCCTTCCAATATGCACTCCTCATTTTTATACTGCCTTGCAATGGCATTACTTTTTGCAGGTTTTACTGCTTGCGACCAATCCTACTCAAAAGAACTCGACGCTGACGTTACGGCGGAAATAACGAAACAGAAGGACACACCCAAAGGTAGAAACCTATCTCAGAATTTCAAAGATTATTGGTATGCCGGAACTGCAGAGATCACCTCCTATCGTCTTGTCCAAGAGCGCTACGGAGAGTTACGCGAAGGCACTTCAGTAAACATATTTGTCACGGAAGATTTTCTTCCCAAGGAACAGGTGAAGGCAAATCGATCTTCAGCAGCAAACATTCCTGTGCTCAAGTTAAACAACACCAAGAAGTTCAATACTGGCATCTATCCATATTCCATTATGAATAGCACCTTTAGCCCAGTAGGATATACAGGCCATGCCCTAAAAGTGGCCCATTCTATGCAAGAATGGTGCGGACAAGTCTATATGCAATTGAATAATCGATCTAATTTTGAGATCCAAATCCATTCCTATTTTGAAGGAGAAGCGGATCAAGAGTTGAGTCTGCCGAAGACTTGGTTGGAGAGTGAATTATGGAATCTCCTTCGGATCAATCCAGCGGAGCTCCCTACAGGTGACCTTAGCATTATTCCATCTTTTGAGTATATGCGAATGCGGCATAAAGAACCTGCGGCACAAATGGCGTATGCTATATTAAAGCAGGGAGATTCGATGAGTAGTTATGAGATTGAATACCCTTCCATGCAAAGGCAACTTACTATTTACTTCAATAGTTCCTTTCCTTTTGAAATTGAAAAATGGGAAGAGACGAATGCTGCGCGAAACAATAATGGCGCTCAGTTGAAAACGACGGCTACGAAAATGAAACGCATGCGCTCAGCATATTGGAAACAAAATTCCAACAAATATGTAGTTTTAAGAGACTCATTAGGGCTGCGTTAATAATGAGGTTTGTGCGCATAGCGGAAAAATTGTTAAAGAAATTGCAACAGATTTTTTCAGTCTCCTATTTTGGGTATCTTTGAAACGAATCTCAATCAAAAAACCTCATGGGCGAATTCCGCTTACTCATAATAATTCTTGCTTTTTCCGCTGCAAATATCTTTGCACAGCAACCGCAGAAGCCCACCGCCTCTGAAATTCATCACAACCTTGAAGCGCTAAACTTCTTAGGGTCCGCATTATATGTTGCTGCGCATCCAGATGATGAAAATACAAGGCTTATTTCTTACATGGCAAACGATTTGCATGCAAGAACCGCCTATCTGTCCCTCACCCGAGGAGACGGAGGTCAAAACTTGGTTGGGCCAGAAATTCGCGAATTATTAGGTGTAATTAGAACACAAGAATTACTTGCCGCTAGGCGAACGGATGGCGGTCAGCAACTATTTACACGAGCGAATGATTTTGGATATTCTAAACATCCAGACGAAACTTTAGCCATTTGGAATGAGGAAGAAGTCTTAGGTGATGTGGTTCGCGCTATTAGAAAGTTTAAGCCAGATGTTGTTGTGAACAGATTCAATCATCGAAATCCAGGAAGTACTCATGGACATCATACTTCTTCTGCCATGTTAGGTTTTGAAGCTTTTGACCTTGTTGGGGATGCCTCGAAATATCCTGAAACAGCATCTGAATTTGGTGCTTGGCAACCTAAACGTCTTTTCTTCAATACATCTTGGTGGTTCTACGGAAGTCGAGAAAAATTTGAGGCGGCAGATAAATCGAAGTTGGTAACCGTTGAAACAGGAAACTATTATCCTGCCCTTGGTTTGTCAAACGGAGAAATTGCTTCTTTGAGTAGAAGCATGCACAAATCTCAAGGATTTGGAAGCACTGGTACACGTGGGAGTCAGACAGAATATTTGGAGTTTTTAAAAGGAGATTTTCCACAAGACAGAACAAATATATTTGATGGAATAGATACAAGCTGGTCTCGCATTGAAGGCGGAGCGACTATTGGTGCCATATTGGATCCTCTTGAAAAGACCTACGATTTCACCAACCCCTCGGCTATTTTACCAAATTTGGTAAAGGCATATGGGCTATTAAAAAATGTAAAAAACACCCATTGGCGCGATATTAAAATGAAGCAATTGGAAGAGCTAATCATAGATTGCTCTGGACTATACCTTGAAGCAGTAGCCAATGTTCAGGCGGCAACTCCAAAGGAAAACATTAAAGTTACCGTTGAAGCGATTAACAGATCAAATGTTGAAATGAAACTTAATTCGGTTTCCTCATCATTGATATCCTTTCCTTCAACAATGGCACCAACCCATTTATTAGCTAATAATAAATACAACTTAGAAAGTACTGAGAACACATTTTCTGGTTCCCAATTCAGTGCGCCTTACTGGTTGAAACAAAAAGGTAGTCTGGGTATGTATCGTGTTGACGATACGAGCCTCATTGGTGAGCCGGAACAGGTAAATCAGTTTCCAGTAACGTTTAACATGACGATTGCGGGAATGCCATTATCCATTCAGCGTTCTATAGTTTACAAATTTAACGACCCTGTCAAAGGTGAAGTGTATCGTCCTTTTGAGGTACTGCCTGAAGTTACATCAAGTATCCCTGAAAAAGTACTAATCTTTGCTTCAGATGATGCGCAGAACATTCCAGTGCATATTCGTGCCGGACGCGATAATATTACAGGTAGCGTAACCCTTCAGCATCCTAAAGGCTGGGTGGTTTCCCCAGCAGAGCATGTTTTCAATTTAGGAAGAAAAGGCGAAGAACAAACCTTAGTTTTCAAGGTTATTCCTCCGAAAAAACAAAGTGAAGGATATTTAAAGCCATTGGTAATGATTGGCGATTCGTTTTTTAACAAAGAATTGGTCACAATAGATTATGACCATGTTCCTTATCAAAGTGTATTGTTGCCATCAGAAGCAAAAGTGGCGCGATTGAATATTCAGAAAAAAGGAGAACTAATTGGCTATATCGAAGGCGCGGGCGATGCAATTCCAGAAAGTTTGAAGCAAATTGGCTATGAGGTTGCAACAATCAATCCTTCAGAAATAAACACGGCTACCCTTGCTAAATATGACGCCATTGTGGTAGGTATTAGGGCGTATAACACTGTGCCTGCTTTGGCTTTTAAGCAAACCGAATTAAACCAATATGTAGAAAATGGTGGCACTTTAATACTACAATATAACACCTCCAGACGTCTTGTGACTGAAGATCTAGCTCCTTTTCCTCTTACCTTATCACGAGACAGGGTGACAGATGAGTTTTCAGCAGTTGAGTTTCTTGCACCACAACATGAAGTGCTAAATAGTCCAAATAAAATCACTCAAACCGATTTCGAAAACTGGGTACAAGAACGCGGCCTGTATTTTCCAAATGAATGGGACGATAAGTTCACACCAATTCTAGGAATGCATGATAAGGAATCTCCGCAAACAAAAGGGTCACTTTTGGTTGCTGAACACGGAAAAGGGCATTATATTTATACGGGGCTTAGCTTCTTTAGAGAATTGCCAGCAGGTGTTCCCGGAGCATATCGTTTGTTTGCGAATCTTTTATCAATCGGAAAAGAATAAACAACACTGACTATATTGCACAATACAACTACAGAAATGGAACAAGAGGAAATCAAAACAAAAGTGAAATCCAGATTTATTTGGAAGCATGGGTTTACAATGGTCCTTTTAATAAATGCCATTTACATCATCTTATTCTATTATTTAATGCAAAGCTATACCTAAGATGGGGAAAATTGATTGGTACATCCTCATTGGAACATTGCTGTTTATTGTTCTCTACGGAACCTATAAGTCCAGAGGCAATAAAAATGTAACCGACTACCTGAAAGGTGGAAATAATGCACGGTGGTGGACTATTGGGCTTAGTGTCATGGCAACACAAGCAAGTGCTATTACATTCTTATCTACACCTGGACAGGCCTTCCACGACGGAATGGGTTTTGTTCAATTCTACTTTGGACTACCTATTGCCATGGTGGTTATCTGTTTGGTGTTTATTCCTATTTATCACAGATTAAAGGTTTTTACAGCCTACGAATATCTAGAATCTCGCTTCGATTTAAAAACCAGAACATTGACAGCCATTCTCTTTTTGATTCAAAGAGGGATTGCGGCTGGAATTACCATTTTCGCACCCTCCATTATCTTGTCGGCTGTACTTGGGTGGAATTTAATCCACCTTAATATTATCATAGGAATCCTTGTGATAATCTACACAGTAAGCGGTGGAACAAAAGCAGTAAGCGTAACCCAGAAGCAACAAATGGTAGTGATTTTCGCAGGAATGCTGTTCGCGTTTTTAATGATTCTGAACTATCTTCCACTCGATATTAGTTTTAATAAAGCCCTAGAAATAGCAGGTGCTAACGGAAAATTAGACGTTTTGGACTTCTCCTTCGACTTTGAAAATAGATATACATTTTGGAGTGGTATCATTGGTGGAACCTTTTTAGCACTGTCCTATTTTGGTACGGACCAAAGTCAGGTGCAACGCTATCTTTCTGGCAAGTCGCTGAAAGAAATGCAAATGGGAATGATTTTTAACGGACTCCTAAAAGTACCAATGCAGTTCTTTATTCTTCTTATTGGCGTTATGGTTTTTGTTTTTTACCAGTTTAATAGCTCGCCCCTACATTTCAATCCGAGTGCGGTTAATGCCGTTATGGAATCTCCTTATGCTGAAGAATATCAGGCGCTGGAAGATGAAAAGGATTTGCTTGAAATTCAGATTAAAGACAAGCAGCTGACCTATTCAAGGCTAACTGATGAAGTTTCCAAAAAAGAAACGCTGGCGGATATTGTCAGGTTAAATAATGTTGAAACAGACTTACGGCAATCATCGAAAGACTTGATTAAACAAGCAAACCCGCAGGCCGAAACAAACGACAAGGATTATGTCTTTATTCATTTTATACTGAATAATTTACCGCGCGGACTCATAGGTCTACTTTTAGCAGTTATATTAAGTGCCGCAATGTCTTCAACAGCATCAGAGTTAAATGCACTTGGATCTACAACTGCAATAGATCTTTACAGACGAAATAGGCAGGGACGCAATGACAAACATTATGTTAACGCTTCTAAATGGTTTACACTGCTTTGGGGTGTGATTGCTATCTTGGTAGCTTGCTTTGCAAATTTATTTGACAATTTAATTCAGCTCGTAAATATTATAGGCTCGATTTTCTACGGAAACATCCTTGGCGTATTTCTGTTGGCATTCTTCTTCAAATATGTAAAAGGAAATGCCGTATTCATTGCCGCCTTTATTAATCAAGCATTAGTAATCTCGCTCTATTTGATGGATAAATATGAAATTATCAATATTCCATATCTATGGCTAAATTTTGTAGGTTGTGTTACTGTAATTGCAATTGCGCTATTCATACAATCCATCACAAGAAATAAGAAAACTGCATAAATTATTCCAGAGCTTGTTACACTAAAAGTGTAGTCAAGTACGTTTTTCATAATCTAACACATACTTATTTTATGAAAAAAGGCTTTTTACTTTTCGTTTTAATTATTGGATTAACGAGTAGCAAACCAGATTATAATAGCGCGCAATATGATCTTGCAACAGCTATCGAAAAAGGTGTCATTAGCTATGAATTTACTGGGAATTCGAGCAGCCCACACTACTTTCAACCCATTAACATTAAACTAGAAAACCTGACAGAAAAAGAGATTCAGGTCCGAATTCCAATTGGGCAAACATTTGCTTCCAAAACAAAAGATCATCAAGACATTATCACCACACAAGAGGAAATGATAGTGCTGTTGCCAAATGAGACTACTAAAAACTCCATCTTTGGAATGTGTATTCAACAAAGCGTGGCCGCTCCAAATGATGAAGCAAACTATTTTTTAGGCGACATGGCTTCTGGCGACTTATTGGATTTAGCTGGTGAGATTCAAAAGCGTTCAGCTTTCAACACGCTTGGACAGTATTCCGTATGGACCTTGACGGATGACACAGCATTGAACGCCATCAGTGGTTTCGATCTCGAAGAAGCAACACATTTTAAAACATACGTTGCAAATTTATTAGGAGTGCCTGTTCCTGAATACAATCCAGAAGACTTATACCTTACTGAAAGTGAGCCAATACATATAACACGAACGGTTGGCGGAAAGTTTCGATACAAGTTTTATAAAACATCTAATGTTACCATCGGAATGTTCGATGATCAGGATATTATTGTACGAGAGCTTTATGCGAATGCTCAAACTAAACCAGGCGAACATTTCTTGGAATACGAATTCGATACGGAGATCTATCCGGACGATGTATACTACATTCGGTTAATTATCAACGGTGAAATAAAGATCAACATGGAAATGAAACCACGCCGGTCCTAGTATAGAGCTAAAGAACATCAGGATAAGCTAATTAAAACGCTAACCCATTCCCAGTTAATATGCGGCAAAAAAGCTACAGTGGCACTTCCTTTAACTTTCAGTAAAGTTAAAATAATTTACTATTAGAAAAATCACCTTTCACGTTGGTTGGATGCGGATGTTTAATCCTAAAATAAGAGTAAGTGATTATTAGCGAACCGAAGCATTCATAGTAATAACTGTATTCAAAATGAACAATAAAAAAAACGCCTTCTGAAGATCAGAAGGCGTTTTAACTTTTAAAAAGTAGCTAAGCAATTATTTCTGCCATTCAGCTATTGAATCTTTGTTCATTTTAACATAATCAGCATTCCCAGCCTTTTCAGCTAAAGCCATTGAAGATTTGGCTGCTTTAATTGCACCTTCAGTATCACCAGCTTTCGCATAGATTAAAGATTGCTGTCTTTGCATCCAAAATGCATTGGCATTCATACCCACTGCATTATCGATCCACGTTTTTGCCTTGTTGATGTCTTTACCGTTTTCTAGGTAATAAACAGCTGCTGCGTAATAGTCATTTGCACCAGGTCCGCTCATTGCACTATCAATATTCGCCATTACTGTAGATTCTGTGTCAACTTTAATAGATATACCTACATAAGCGTTTTCCCAAAGAATCCCTAAAACAGCTCCGTCACCTTTTAAATCATCGAAAGACATTGTAAACGTCTCAATGCTCATTGGCATTGCCATAACTTCAGCAGTAACTGTAGCTGCAACTTTGGTTTCATCCAATTCACTTGGAGCGCCACCGCCTGCATATTCAGTGTAGAAATAAACGTCCCAGCTAGATGCCATCGGCTTTGTGAAAATAGCGTACGTACCAGCCTTTAGTTCTTTTCCTCCAACTGTCACATCTTCACTGAATGTAATCTTCGTGCGTGAATTCGCCCCTGTTCTCCAAACTTTATTATAAGGTACCAAACCACCAAATACGGTTCTTCCTCGCATAGAAGGCCTAGAATATTCTAGTGTCACATCACTAAGACCAACTTTTTGTTCTATTTTTTGAAACGGACTCGCCGCAGGCGTACTTATTTGCGCGTAAGTCGTTATCGTCATTAAAAAGGCTGCTGCCAAAAGTATTACTTGTTTCATAATGGTTTCGTTTAATTTTTGATTCATGCGAAGTTACAATTAGGTAAAATGCCTTTTAGTTAACAAAACCTTAAAAGAACTTTGGTAATTCTTTAAGTTAGCCGACCTATTAGTATCTTTACAAAATGACAAAACGACTACTAGCCGAGGCTATAGGGACATTTGCACTGGTATTCTGCGGGACAGGTGCCATCGTTATTAATGAGTTCACAAACGGAACTGTTACACACCCGGGTGTTGCAATTACTTTTGGTCTCATTGTCATGGGAATGATTTATGCATTCGGGGATATCAGTGGGGCACATATTAATCCTGCCGTAACAATTGCCTTTGCATATGCTAAAAAATTTCCATGGAAAGAAGTCCCTGCTTATGTCATTGCTCAAATTTTAGGTGCTATTGCTGCTAGTGGACTTTTATTGTTTCTCTTTCCCGAAAACGAATTCTTAGGAACCACGCTACCCCAACTTTCAGTGTTCAAAGTTTTTATTTTTGAAGCAATACTTTCCTTCTTTTTAATGGTGGTTATTATAAATGTTTCTACAGGTTCTAAAGAAATTGGTGTCATTGCCGGGATTGCAATTGGAGGCGTGGTCTTATTAGAGGCGCTCTTTGCTGGTCCAATTACTGGCGCATCAATGAATCCAGCTCGTTCCATTGCCCCTGCGTTAATTTCTGGACATTTAGAGCACTTATGGCTCTATATTTTAGCGCCAATTGTTGGCTGTATTTTGGCCGTAATTAGCTGTAAATTGGTGAAGGATGACAACTGTTGCAATGACAATTGTTAATATTTTGTTTAAGCTATTTAATTATTATTGAAACAGTTTTATCTTTGGGCAAAATGAATCATCCGCCGTACTATGAAAATTTACACACTCCGTGCCACACAAAAGCTTCCAATATCAGTATCCGAAGCTTGGGATTTTCTATCAGACCCTAAGAACCTTAAAAAAATAACACCGGAGTATATGGGTTTTAAAATACTGTCTGGGGCTGACCGACCTATGTTTTCTGGTCAATTAATACAGTATATCGTAACTCCTGTATTGGGGATAAAAACAAAATGGGTTACTGAAATAACCCACATTGAAAAGGGAAATTACTTTGTAGATGAACAGCGATTTGGGCCTTATGCGTTATGGCACCACAAACATTTCATCAAAGAAATTGACAATGGGGTTGAAATGGAAGATATCATTGACTACAAACTACCCTTTGGTTTTCTAGGCCAACTTATGCATCCAATTCTTGTAAAACCGAAGCTCAAAGAGATATTTGATTACCGAAAAGAGAAACTTAATTCATTATTCGGAACTTTCGAGCAATAGTAAATCCTAAAATGGTAGAAAAATTAAATGTCTTTTGGTTCCGAAGAGACCTTCGTTTAGAGGACAATGTTGGGTTTTCGAAGGCACTACAGGGCAAGTTTCCTGTTATGCCTATCTTTATTTTTGATTCTGAAATTCTAAATGAACTCCCTCGCAATGACGCTCGCGTTAGTTTCATTTTTGAGTCAGTTACAAAGCTTCATATACAGCTGCAAACCTTAGGAAGTGGATTAGCGGTTTACTATGGTAAGCCTATGGAAATTATCGGCAAGTTAACGAACGAGCTCAACATACAGAACGTTATAACCAACAGGGATTATGAGCCCTATGGGTTAAACCGTGATTCAGAAATAAAAAAACTGCTGGCAGAAAAATTATTAGGTTTTCATACATTTAAGGACCAAGTGATTTTCGAAAAAGATGAAATTGTAAAAGAAGATGGTCTGCCTTATGTGGTATACACACCTTATATGAAAAAATGGAAGGCGCTTTTTGACGCTAATATCCATTTAAAAAACCACGAATACGAGAACACTATCACCAATCTTTATAAAAATTCAGAATGGCCTAACGTAAGCTTAAAGGAAATTGGGTTTAAGATGAGCTTGCAGAAAGTACCGATGTATCATCTTAATTCAGAAATCATTCAGGAATACGAAACAAAACGAAATTATCCCAATTTAGACGCAACATCACACCTAGGACCACATTTACGGTTTGGAACGGTGAGTATTAGAAGCGCAGTACAGCAAGCGATTTCAGAAGAAAATGAAGTCTTCTGGCAGGAATTAATTTGGCGAGAATTTTTCATGCAAATACTATGGCATTTCCCAAAAACAACGCATTATGCTTTCAGGGAAAAATATGACCGTATTCAATGGCGAAATAACGAACATGAGTTTGAAAAATGGAAAAATGGTCAAACCGGCTATGCTATTGTGGATGCAGGAATGCGAGAATTAAACGCGACTGGTTTTATGCACAACAGAGTACGTATGTTAACAGCAAGCTTTCTATGTAAACACTTGCTCATTGATTGGCGCTGGGGTGAAGCATATTTTGCTGAAACGCTACTTGATTACGAGTTGTCAAGTAATGTTGGAAATTGGCAATGGGCAGCCGGCACAGGTGTAGATGCGGCTCCTTATTTCAGAATATTCAATCCCTTAACACAAATTGAAAAATTTGATAAGGACAAGCTATATACTAAAAAATGGGTGCCAGAATTAGACACACCCGAATATCCCGAAAAAATGGTAGATCATAGGTTTGCACGTGAAAGATGTCTAACCACTTATAAAGAGGCTCTTTCCTAAAATTTTTAAAATTTTTCACTAAAAACTGCATTTCATCGTTTATTTATGTATCTTTATCGATATTGTGTGTATAAAATAGATTATAACAACCCCCAAATCTAGCTTATGGAAACCATTGAAAATGAATTTAGTAACGGAGAGATCACTGTTGCTTTTGCCCCAAAAAAGTGTATTCACGCTGAAAAATGTGCCAAAGGACTGTCAGAAGTTTTTAGAACTTCAGTAATCCCATGGATTTATTTAGATGGAGCAGCTTCAGATGAAATCATTACGCAGGTAAAAAAATGTCCCTCCGGAGCATTGAGTTTTTGCTATAATAAAAAGGAAGCTTGTTAAATAAAATTTCTTATAAAAATTGAGAGATTTCGTGTATTTTTTTTTTACTCTTGTACTATAAAACTATCACGAAGACCTAAGACCAATATTATGAGGAAATTAGTTGCCCTTATCCCCTTTTTACTCCTTTCTTGTTCGCTACTTGCACAAGAGAGCTCTGCAACAGATAATTCAATTAAAGCACAATTTGTTAATGTCATTGACAAATCCAATAGCTACAAAGAATTTAAAGTAATTAAGAAAGTTAAATTAACGCGATTACGAAAGAATATTTCGGACTCTGTTTCAAAATTAGCGTTGGAAATAATCAATTTAAATACAGCGATTGAAAATCAAGCAATAGAAATTACTACGCTAACGTCTGAACTCGCTAAAACCAGTGAAGACTTAACGGTTTCACATGGCAAGGAAAACGGTATACATGTATTTGGAATTAAAACACGCAAGGCTACTTACAATCTGTTTATGTGGTCTGTTATTGGATTGCTAATAATGGGACTCTTATTGTTCGTGTATAAATTCAACAATAGTAATTCGGTAACTCGAGAAGCCAAGATAAAACTTGTTGAAACTGTGGCTGAATTTGACGAACATCGTCAGAAAAAACTAGAAGAACAACAGCAACTTAGAAGAAAGTTACAAGACGAAATCAATAAAAATAGAAAAGCTTAGGTGTCTATTCTTGTAATCTTAGCTCCTAACGCGCGTAAGCGCTCATCAATATTTTCATACCCACGATCTATCTGTTCAATATTTTGAATGGTACTTGTACCATCCGCAGACAAAGCCGCAATTAGTAGCGAAATACCCGCTCTAATATCTGGAGATACCATTGTAGTGGCCCTTAGGCTTGATTTAAAGTCATGGCCAATTACAGTAGCCCGGTGTGGATCGCATAAAATAATTCTTGCACCCATATCGATCAATTTATCCACGAAGAAAAGTCTGCTTTCGAACATCTTCTGATGTATTAGAACACTTCCTTTTGCCTGTGTACAAACCACCAACACGATACTTAACAAATCTGGAGTGAAACCAGGCCAAGGTGCATCTGCCACAGTCAAGGTAGAACCGTCAATATATCCTTGTATCTCATAACTTTCCTGAGCAGGAATATAAATATCATCACCTCTTCTTTCTAATTTAATTCCCAACTTTCTAAATGTGTCTGGAATCAATCCCAAATTATCCCAACTAACATCTTTAATTGTGATTTCGCTTCGTGTCATCGCAGCCAAACCAATCCAGCTACCAATTTCTATCATATCAGGTAAAACACGATGGCTGCAACCACCTAAGCCTTCAACGCCTTCAACAGTTAACATATTGGATCCAATACCCTGGATGTTTGCCCCCATTGAATTTAGCATCTTACAAAGTTGCTGCAAATAAGGCTCACAAGCCGCATTATATATAGTTGTTGTGCCTTTGGCCAGTACAGATGCCATGACAATATTGGCAGTTCCTGTGACAGAAGCCTGATCCAATAGCATATATGTTCCTGTTAGACCATTTGGTGCGTCAACACCATAAAATCGTTCTTCTTTGTTATATCTAAAATTGGCTCCCAGTCTAATAAAACCTTCAAAGTGCGTGTCCAAACGCCTTCTACCAATTTTATCTCCTCCAGGACGTGGAATATAACCTTTGCCAAAACGCGCAAGCAAAGGGCCCACAATCATAATGGAACCTCTTAATGAACTTCCCTCCTGTTTGAATAATTCCGACTCCAAATATTCGAGATTGATATCATCAGATTTGAAAGCAAATTTACCCTTTCCAAGTTTCTGAATTTTAACACCAAGGTTTCCTAGAATCCCAATGAGCTTATTTACATCGCGAATGTCTGGAATATTATCAATAATAACTTCTTCCGGAGTTAAAAGCACAGCACATAAAATTTGAAGCACTTCATTTTTAGCACCTTGTGGACGAATTTCACCTTTAAGTCTGTGACCGCCTTCAATTTGAAAAGTTCCCATAAATAATCTGAGGAGATTTATTGTCGCTTTCTATTGCGATTGTTGTTGTTGTTGTTGTTGTTACTCTTGTAGTTTTTCTTTCCTGAGTTACTATTACTGCTATAGCGTTTTTTAATCTGTAATAATTTCCCTGAATCACTCAATACTTCTGTACTATCTTTTAGATTTAATTTACCCTCAGATAATTCAAAAAGATGATTGAAAATCACATCATCTTCCACGGTGTCTTTGTTCCAGTTTAGAAAACACTTCTTCATGTGATTGGCAATCGTATGTACAAGTCCATCCTTCTTATCACCATCTTCCCAGTTTATAGCAACATCAATCATCCGCTTGATATTATTTCCGTAAAATCTATATTTTGGGTAATTTTGAGGATAGGCCAAAGGCTCAGGAGGCGCAGCTAGCTCCTCTCGTGAAGGCTTATCAAATGGAGAGTCAGCATCTAGTTTAAAATCTGAGATAATAAACAGTTGATCCCAAAGCATATGTTGAAAATCCGAAACATCGCGCAGATGAGGGTTTAGATTCCCCATAACGGCGATTATACTTTTAGCATATTTATTGCGCTCTTCTTTAGTTTCTTTTAGCACGGCTTGATCCACCATTTTTTGAATATGTCTTCCATATTCTGGAATTATCAAATGCGGACGCTCTGTGTTATATTCTATTTCTTCTATCATGTGTGTGTTTAATACGGGAGATTGTAAGGCTGCTTAAGTAATCTGGTAGTACGTTAAACTACAGTGGCAAGCAGTAATGTGCCAATTATGGAACGCAAAATACTAAATTTATAGAGAAATAACCCCTTCGAACTTAGAAACTTCAAGATATTTTTCAACTATAGCATCCGGAGAAACCATAGTAACTTTAATAGAGACACTTGTATAGGTTCCTTTTGAAGAGTCTCGTGTAGTTAATAACGCATTCATACCATCAAAAATTGCTTCTATTTCTGCTATTTTCCCCAAGCTTGCTGGTACTATGAACTTAAACAAATAAGGCGCTGGCCAATTGGCATCTTCCGCCAACTGAGCTCGCAATCTATCATAAAAGTCTGAGGTGTTTTTTTCTGAATTCATATCGTATTCTAACTAAAACCTCGGCAAATATACACTTTCAGTATCAATAAATATTTCCGTTCTTTGTTAAAGGAGAAATTGCTTTAAAACAACATTCCAACATTAAAAATTGAGGCTTAAATGAATCAAAAACGTATCGTGATAACTGGCGGACCAGGATCCGGTAAAACCACGCTCATTGAACATCTAGAAATCGAGGGGCATACGGTAATGCATGAAGTTTCACGAGCGGTAATTAAGGCTGCACAGGAAGAAGGTATTGAACAACTTTTTCTAGAAGACCCTATGCTTTTTAGTCAGAAGTTACTTGAAAGCAGATTAAATCAATTTGAAGAAGCTTCGTCGATGGAAGATTCTATTATCTTCTATGATCGGGGTATGCCAGACGTGACTGCTTATATGGATTACATAGGCTCGCCATATACCGAATCTTTTGACCAACCCTGTGTCGAATTCAGGTATCATTCTATTTTTCTATTACCTCCATGGGAAGGAATTTATCTTCAGGATAATGAGCGTTATGAATCTTTCGATCAGGCCGTATTGATTTATCAGTTCTTATTACGCGGCTATCAAAAGTATGGCTATAACATTGTCGAAGTGCCCATTGGAACTATTGATGAGCGTATTCATTTTATATTTGGACACCTAAACCAAGGCTTGTGAATTCAGCTGCTCACATCTTAGCAACGTACTGGGGCTTCAATTCTTTCCGACCACTACAAGAGGACATTATTAACGCCGTATTGGATGGAAAAGATACAGTTGCGCTTTTACCTACGGGAGGCGGAAAATCGATTTGCTTTCAAATACCAGCCTTAATTGAAGAAGGAATCTGCATTGTAGTGTCACCACTAGTAGCGCTCATGACAGACCAAGTGAAGAGTCTACAAGAAAAAGGCATAAAAGCACTTTGCATTACGGGAGGCATTTCGTTATCCGAATTATCCACCCTTTTGGATAACGGCATGTACGGTAACTACAAATTCTTATATCTCTCGCCAGAACGATTGCAACAAGAGGTTGTTCAAAATTCCATTCGGCAAATGAATGTGAACCTGATAGCCGTGGATGAAGCACATTGTATTTCCCAATGGGGAAACGATTTCCGACCTGCATATAAAAACATCATATCGTTACGCGTTTTGCATCCATTAGTCCCTATTATCGCGCTTACAGCTACAGCAACGCCCGAAGTACTTGCAGACACGATTTCAGAACTTAATCTGGAGCTTCCAGCGGTCTTTAAAAAGTCGTTTATCCGCTCCAATTTAGCCTATCAAGTACAAAAAGAAGAAGACAAACTATATCGCATTGGTCAACTTCTCAAAAACAATAATGGTTCTGCCATTGTTTACGTCCGCTCACGACAAAATGCAATTTCAACTAGCGAACATCTAAAGAAATTAGGGATTACTGCTACCTTTTATCACGGCGGAATCAACAAAGAAGATAAAATAAAGCGACTAGAACAATGGAAAAAAGGTGTCGTTTCAACGATGGTTGCCACCAATGCCTTCGGAATGGGTATAGATCATCCCAATGTTCGATTTGTGATACACATTCAACTTCCAGATAGTTTAGAAAGTTATTTCCAAGAAGCAGGTCGCGCAGGGCGTGATGGTAATTATGCCCGTGCAATTATTCTTTGGAATGACTACGACAAGGTCTTGGTTAAAAAACAATTCATAGACGGATTACCATCGCCCAAGTTTTTGAAAAAATTGTATCGAAAATTGAGTGCTTTTTTCCAGATATCCTATGGCGAAGGAGTCTTCACCCAACACAGTTTTAACTTTACAGATTTTTGTCAGAAGCACGACTTTAATCCGACACATGCTTATAATGGTCTTAACAGCTTGGACCGACTAGGAGTTATCCAGCTTTCAAAAGAATTTGGACGTAAATCGATACTTCGTTTTGTAACCACTACGGAAAACGTTTTAGACTTTTTCAAAAACGATACTACGGCATCGGTTATCGGTAAGACAATCTTACGAATTTACGGTGGCATTTTTGACAGCCCCACTCAGGTAAACTTAGACCTTGTGATAAAAAAAACAGGGCAATCATTGGGAACTGTGATTGCTGTCCTCGAAAAGATGCAGGCACAAGGGCTGCTAGAATTAAGCTTGCGCGTGACAGACGCTTCTATTACATTTTTAAAACCAAGAGAGGACGATAGAACGATTAATGTTTTTTCGAAAGAAATTGACGCAATAAACCAAAAGAAAAAGGATCAAGTTAGGGCGGTTATCCATTATATAGAAAATGGCACACAGTGCAAAAATGTCCAGCTAGTTCGTTACTTCGGAGAGAATGATGCAATACCTTGTGGGGTTTGCTCTGTTTGCTCTTCACAAGAAACCATGCCTAGCGAAAAGGAAATTGTCCTTATCTCAAAAGAAATTCTGTTGGTTTTAGAAGAAGGAACCATGAATTCGCGTAGCATTTCAGAAAAAAGTACCTTTGCGGAAACTAAAATTATACACGTGCTACGGTTACTAGTAGACACAAAAAAAATAGTTTTCACTTCTAAAAACGAATATAACTTAGCCTAATGAAAGACCTTCGGATTGTATTTATGGGAACACCAGGTTTCGCAGTTGGTGTGTTGCGCGCTTTAGTGGAAAACCACGCTAATGTCGTTGGAGTTATAACCGCGCCCGACAAACCAGCTGGACGGGGTAGAAAATTGAAAGCTTCGGCTGTTAAAGAATATGCTCTTGAACGGGGTCTGAAAATAGTACAACCTACCAATTTAAAAAACGAGGACTTTTTAACTGAATTGGCCGAATGGGATGCCAATTTACAAATCATAGTTGCATTCAGGATGCTTCCGAAGCTAGTATGGGCCATGCCAAAATATGGCACATTCAATCTTCACGCTTCTTTACTACCACAATATCGTGGTGCTGCTCCTATTAATTGGGCAATTATGAATGGCGAAAAGAAAACAGGTGTCACCACTTTCTTCATTGACGAAAAGATCGATACGGGTGCTATTTTATTCGCTTCTGAAGTAGCTATAGAAACTAGAGAAACAGTTGGCAGCCTTCATGATAAGCTAATGACCGAAGGAAGCGACTTAGTACTAAAGACGGTTTTAGCAATTTCAGAAGGAACTGCCATACCTAAAGCACAACCAATGACTAGTGCGCTGAAAGAAGCACCTAAACTTAACGCTTCAAATACCCGAATAGATTGGAATCAGGATCCAGAACCTATTGACGCCTTTATACGTGGCCTGTCTCCCTACCCTGCTGCTTGGACTGAGCTACACTATGAGGACGACACATTAAAGGTGAAAATATACGCGACCGATTTCGTAAATGAATGCCACGAAGACCAAATTGGAAGTATGACCACCTCTAAAAAAGAGCTTAAAGTAGCCGTTCGAAATGGCTACATATTTATTAAAGAATTGCAAATGCCGGGGAAACGGAAAATGGACATTATTTCATTACTTAATGGCTTCGACTTTGGAAGCAACTCCAAAATGATGTAAACCCCTATTCCCGCTCATCTTCTTAAAAAGCAGTTTCTGACCGTCTGTTTATTAACAAACCCTGCTAGTTATCAACAAAAAAAGGGATTTAGCCCGTCATTCCTTGCATGAACCGATAATCCCATTAAATTTGTAGAGCATATAAATAAAAGTGTAACCAACAATTTAATTTTAATATTTAAACTATGAACAAATCAGATTTAATTGATGCAATGGCAGAAGATGCCGGTGTAACAAAAGCAGCAGCAAAAAAAGCATTAGAATCTTTCTTAGGAAACGTTGAAGGATCTCTTAAAAAAGGTAACCGTGTATCTTTAGTAGGATTCGGATCTTGGTCAGTATCTAGAAGAGCCGCAAGAGAAGGAAGAAACCCTCAAACAGGAAAAACTATCCAAATCGCAGCTAAAAACGTAGTAAAGTTCAAAGCTGGTTCAGATTTACAGACCAGTGTAAACTAATTGCACTACTATTTAATCAAAGCCCGCTTCAACTAAGTTGAAGCGGGCTTTGTTATTTATTAATTTACACATCAGTGAAATATTAAGTTGCTAGTTTAAAATTTTATCATTAGATTTAGTTATTAAACTATCAATATGACTACCTTAAAACCAGATAAAGGCCTTTTACTTGTTGCCGAACCTTCCATTATTGGCGACGTTTCCTTTAATAGGTCTGTAGTTTTACTGGCGGAATATAATGAGGGGGGGTCTGTTGGTTTTATTCTCAACAAGCCTTTAAAACATAAGCTTAAAGATTTTATTCCTGAAATAAATTGTTCGTTACCTGTCTACAATGGAGGACCTGTTGAACAGGATAATTTATATTTTATTCATCGTATTCCTGAAATAATCCCAAATAGTGTTGAGATTTCTAATGGGATTTATTGGGGAGGCGACTTCAATGCCATACTCGAATTACTCAAAGATGATACGTTAAAAGACAATCAGATTCGTTTCTTCTTAGGATATTCTGGTTGGGAAAGTGAACAATTGGAGCAAGAGTTAATGGTAAATAATTGGGTTGTGACAATAAACGCGGACAAAAACGAAATTATAGGGAAGTCCTATTCAAACTTTTGGAAGGAAAAAATGATTGAATTTGGAGGAGACTATATGCTTTGGTCTAATGCTCCAGAAAACCCAGGATTAAACTAACCTAAGCGTGCTTTCGTATTAAGCTTAGCCAACAAATCTTTGGCTACAGTGCTCGTATATTCCTTCTTTCTATACTTACTAAGCGGCTGAATACCTATAATCACGTTCGTCATAAATATTTCATCAGCCTTTTGTAACTCAAAGGGTGAAACTGATTCGATTTCCAAAACATAATCAGGAATGTCTTGAATAATCCCGATGATTTGTTTTCTCAAGACACCATTCAAGCAGCCATCATCTAACGGTGGTGTTTTTATTTTATACCCATTCACTAGAAATAGGTTTCCATTGAGTGCCTCTACAACTTGCTTTTTTTCGTTTAATAAAAGGCAATTCTGATATCCATTTTCTTTAGCAAATATGCTTCCTAGGACATTCACAATTTTATTGTTCGTTTTTAAGGTTGATAACAACCCCGCAGTAATATAATGATCCTTAAAAAGCTCCACTTCAAAAGCTTCCTCGTTCAAATTATAAAAAGAGGTGTCTAGCTCCTCATAACTTATTAGATAATTAACATCATGATTAGAAGGGGTATACTTCCCTCCTTCTTTGCGCCAAACTAACATTTTTACCCGTATGGCATTTTTACTCTCCAAAACAGGAGCGATGGTCTTTAGAATTTCCTCAGCAAGGAATTCCATGGTGAAGCTCATTGGAATCTCCATGCGTAAAATTCTCATCGAAGCCATCAACCTAAAATAATGATCTTCCCAAAAAAATATTTTTCTAGCAGAAACGCGAAGTGTTTCAAAAACCGCATCTCCATAGTTTAGCCCGCGGTTGTTTGCATCTAAAGAGTTTGCGCTTGAATCGAGAAGTTGTCCGTTTAAATTTATCATAAAAAAAAGCCGTTCCAGTACATTTTGGATCGGCGCAAAGATATTATTTTATACTTAGAACTATTTAGAACCTAAGATCTGTTTTAATTCAGAAATCATATTTTCCCAGAGCATCTTACCCTCTTCTACTTCATCATCTTCAGCGAAATCTGTAATCATTAACGAAACATCTTTTGTTATTTCATCAACCTGGATTCGAAGTTCGAAAAAATAGTCGGTTCCATCATCCTCCATCCATCTAAACTTGACGCGTTCATTATTCTTTTTGGTGAGAAGCTTAGCCTTCTCTTCACTGCCATCCCAGATAAAAGTAAAGAATTCACCTCTCGAGTTGACATTATCTGCATACCACTCACTCATCCCTGAAGGCGTAGAAATATATTGATAAAGAAGGGAAGGAGACACCTGAATGACGAACTCCATTTCAAATTTAATTTTATCAGACATAATTTTGTTAGTTGAACCCCAATATATAGATTAATTTATAACCGCAAAAGAAAGCATCATTTTTTTTGTGATAAAAGGATATGAATTTTCAAATAAAAAAGCGAATTGAATGCTTGCGACTCGCTAATTTGTTTTTATCTTTGCCACCTCTTAATTATGGCGAGGTAGCTCAGGTGGTTAGAGCGTCGGATTCATAACCCGGAGGTCTCGAGTTCAAGTCTCGATCTCGCTACGAAAATCAAACCCAGTACATTTGTACTGGGTTTTTTAATTTCCGGAGCTGAAGCGCGCTTCTAAGCGACAGGAAATTAAAAAACATATAACACGAAGAGTTTGGGTTTGATATGCTGTAAGCCTCCCAAATAGACTCGCGAGACGGCTTGAAAAGCTGTTGAGCAATTCTCGATCCCGCTACAAGAAAGGTATTCATCCAGAAGGCCTTTTTTATTGAGACAAAGTCATCGTTAAATTTAAATAACAGGCATATTCTTCAATTCAGACACTTCTAATCCTCTAAAATAGGTTAGAGATACGAGGCACACTCTTTTTTATGTGATTCGCCTTATGATACATGTCGTTTCGTTCACTAAATCAAAGCGTTATCTTTGGTGTAATTAATCAAGTGCAAAACAATAGATGTATTATGATACATCTATTGTTTTATACGTCACATTATCACAAATGTTTATATTTATAAAAGAAGTGAAACAATCAAAAATGAGCAAGAGAAATATACACC
>Ga0114916_1000664_pt1 | contig 21858 bp, 15 predicted proteins | sample MalvirAntarct_66_FD_83501 | JGI IMG/M metagenome (GOLD analysis project Ga0114916, IMG submission 83501) | Marine viral communities from the Global Malaspina Expedition - Malaspina viral metaG Antarct_66 | ecosystem: Environmental > Aquatic > Marine > Oceanic | place: West Anvers Island... | reverse complement strand
TAGTGCAGGTTTTATGGGCATGACAGGTGCAACTGCTGGAATGGCAGCAGGTGCTTTAACAGGTGCAGGAATTGCAGCTTTATCTGGTGATGACATACTAATGGGTGGCGTTTCTGGTGGTCTTGGTGGATATGGTGGTGGAGGTTTAGGGGCAGCTAATAGTGCAGCAAAATTAACTGCTGCTCAAGCAATGGGAAGTGCTCCACTTAATAGTTCTATAAATGCTGCTGCTGGATATACAGGACCCGCAAGTATGATGCGAAGTGGTGCGATAGGTGGTATGCCAACAGCAGGTACAGGTATAGGAGGATTAACTCAATCACAAGCTGCAATAGCTAACCCAATGGGACAAGCAGGCAAAGTAGGTTTTAATAATGGAGTTTTACCTAGCGCTAATAGTCCTGCTTTTGCAGGAGAAGGCGGATATTCATATACTGCAGAAGACTTATCAGGGGGTATAACTCCTGAATTTGGTAAAGACTATGGATTTAAAGAAGTATTTACTGAGTTGGGAGGAGGTAATTTTAATGCTGATGGTACAGCTAATTCTAATGCAATGTATAAAGGCGCAGGTAAAGCTGGTCTTACTGCATTACCCTTAATAACCGCAGCTACTCAACCAGAACCAGGACCTGGGTATGAAGATGACCCAATGAATAAATATGACCCTAATCGTACACTTGATTTAAGTATGGATACAGGTATTGATGCTGCTTTAAAAAAAGATTCAGGTTTAAGATTATTAGCTGAAGGTGGATATCTTAGTGGACCAGGTGATGGTATGAGTGATGACATTCCTGCTACTATAAATGGAAATGAACCAGCAGCTTTAGCAGATGGAGAGTTTGTAGTACCAGCAGATGTAGTTAGTCATTTAGGTAATGGTTCTTCAAATGCGGGGTCTAAAAAACTTTATGAAATGATGGCTCAACTTAGAAAAGATAGAACAGGAACAGAAAAACAAGGAAAAGAAATTAACCCAGAAAGGTATATTCCCGCTTAATGAAAATATCCATGGTGCCAAAAGCACATGTAGAAGTAGTATGGTCAAAAATAGAAAAATATGTAGAAGGAGCCGCTAAATATACTTATGGTAGGTTTACTACAAATGATATAAAACAAGGTATCCTAGATAAACCAGAGCAACAACTATGGATAGCTTTTGATGACACACAAATTTATGGTTTTTGGGTAACAGAACCTTTTACTTATCCTCAAATAAAAGTGCTTATACTGCATTTTATAGGGGGCGAACAGTTTAAAAAATGGCAATCAATAGCATTAGAACAGACCCAAAAGTATGCAAGAGACCATAGCTGTAAAATAATGGAATCTTATGGCAGACCTGGATGGGGAAAGATTTGGAAAGACAACGGTTATAAAGAATTATTTACATTTTACGAATTACCAGTGGAAAAATAAACTATGTTAAATTTTTGGAAATTAATTACTTTTGCAATCTCTTTTTGCACCTTTTGGGGTAAAGGTGGGGGCGGTGGCGCACCTCCTCCAACAAAAAATACATCAACTTCTTCTGATTTACCAGAATATGCTCAACCTTTTTATGAAGAGTTGATGAAACAAGCGGGTAAAGAAACTTATACTACAGACTCAGCAGGCAAGGTTACAGGGGTTAAAGATGCTCCTATTTATAGTGGAGATAGATTAGCAGGTTTTACTGATGACCAAACAGCTGTACAAGCAGGTATTAGAGGGTTAGACCCTCGTACAGAATTTGCAGAGTCTATTACTGAAACTGATACTATAAGTGGATTAGGAGCTAGTGCAGCTGCAAGTGGAATTGGTGCAGCAAGTGCCTTTACTCCAGGTACACCAGGTTCGCTTGGTATGACAACACCAGATACATTTGATGCAGCGGCAGCTTCTAGATACATGAGTCCTTATCAAGCTAATGTTACTGATATGCTTAAAACAAACGCTAGAGAAGATGCAGCTATTGCTAAATCAGGCAGGGGCATGGGTTCTATTAATAGAGGTACTTTTGGCGGAGGCAGGCAAGCTCTTATGGAGGGTCAAGCTGATAGAGACTTACAAACTCAACTTGCATCAATTGGGTATCAAGGTCAACAAGATTCATATAAAAACGCACAAGAACAATTCCAAAGAGATAGACAGGCAGGAATGAGTGCAGAAGAAAATACATTACAAGCTGATATGGAAAGAAGAAAAATGATGCAACAAGGTGAACAGTTTGGTGCTGAACTACAAAAAGATATAGGGCTAGCAGGTATGCAATATGGATTACAAGGGGCTGAACAAAAAGGTACCTTAAGTATACAAGAACAAAAATCTCAATTAGAACTATTACAAGCTCAAGCAGCATCAGGTGCAGAACAACAGGCACTGCAACAAGAAATAGATAATTTAGGTTATCAAGAATTTATGGAAAGAGAAAATGCAGCTAAAAGAAATATTGAGTTTCAATCAAACATACTGCGTGGTACTGCAGGTGCATTAGGTTCAACTCAAACACAATACTCACCCGCTCCAAATTTAGCTTCTCAAATTACAGGTATGGGTGTAGCAGGTTTAGGTCTATATAACTCATTGAAATAAGGTTAACTATGAATATTATACAACAACAAGAAATGGCTAGAAACTCTAGTGAACAACAACTAATACAATTAGCGTCTCAACCTAATCCTAGTATTATGCCTCCTTATTTAGTTACAGGTGAGTTAATGCGTCGTAAGTCTATTCGTGAAAAAATGGCTCAAGCTCCTACAGAAAGTGTTTCTGAAGAAGTGTTAGCTGAAGCTGTACAAAGTACAACGCCTAAAGGTATTGGTGCTTTAACAAATAATATGCAAGCTCCAATGGCTGCACCCCAAGAAGAAGTAATGACTGAATCAATTACTGAAACCGGAGTTGCTCAGTTACCTGCACCTAACATAGGTCAGAACTACGCAAATGGTGGTATTGTTGGTTATGGTATAGGGGGTAAAATTTTACAAGGCGGAAAATATATAGTTGATAAGATAACAGGTAACCCAATTAAAAGTGGAGTAGGAGGTTTAGGAGTAGGCTATGTTGCGACAAGAGATAGTGAAGATGAAACAATAACCAAAGATGGAGAGGAAGAAGTAATTAATAATACTGTAACTGAGTCTAGAGTTCGTCCTACTCCCGTAGCCCCATATGTGTTAGATACCAGTAAGCCTGACTATAGTTATTTAAAAGAAGATACAGAAGAATATGGACGAAAAAAAGCAGATGAGTTTAAAGCGTTTATGGGAATTGACCCTAACCAAGCAAAGTATTCAAAACGTCTACAAGAATTAGAACAACGTAATATAGATGATGAAGGTGATTTACTTAATAACGCATTAATAGCGGGTGGTCTTGGAATGGCTAGTGGACAATCTCAAAACTTTGTAGATAATTTAGTGTCTGGAACTCAAGCTGGTGTAGGTTCATATACTAAAGGAAGAGAAGATATAAGAAAAGCAGAGTCAGATTTATTTGCTTTAGAAACTGAAATTGGAAGAGCTCAACGAGCAGAAGAAATGGCTATTGGGTTAAAAGGATTTGAAAGTCAAGAGGCTGTTGAAGCTAGAAATCGAAATGTTGACTTAACAGAAATAAAATCTCAACTAGAATTAGAAAAATTAAGAGTATCAACTGTGAATGCAACACTTAAAGCTAGAATAAATGGATATAATATAAATTCTCAAAAAGATATATTAGCTCATGCAAATGCTTTAGGTTTAAAAGAACAACAAGCACAATTAAATAGTTTATTATTAAATCAAAATCCAACACCAGACCAAGAGAAACAAATAGCCCATATGGAGAAACTTGTAGACAATATAGTAAAAAAAGCAGAAGCTTATATAATAGGTAAAGGGGGTTCTTTGACTCCAAATGCTATACCTAACAGTGGACAAACAAATGCAGATGGTCAACCAATATATAACATAGATTATTAAATGCCTTATTCAATTAGAACTGAAGATGGTATCCAAATAAATAATATACCAGATAATATATTACAAGATGATAATATATTAAAAGAACGTGTAGAAAAAGCTCGTCAAGAAAGACAACCCCAACCCTCCGGTGTATTTGAGTCTGAAACTCAAACTGAAACTATAACTCAACCTCAACAACCAGAAAAAGAATATGCAGGATTTTTTGATTCTGCTATAGGCGCTTTTGGCGACACTGTAGATATATCAAAACTTGGATTTAAAGCTGCGCTTCCTGGAACTACAGCTGAAGAATCTTATGCAGATTATGAAGCAAAACAAGCTTTAAAACCACAGCGAACAAGATTTAGCTATGCTGATATAGAAGATGCTTTTAAAACAGGTGGATTTGAAGGGGCTAAAGAATTACTTAAACAACTTCCAGGAGGTTTTGGAGAAGCTGCGGGTATGATTGCTCCTATGTTAGCAGCAGCTAGAACTGGAGCAATGGTAGGCTCAGTTGTACCAGGAGTAGGCTCAGTTTTAGGTGGTATTGTTGGTGCTGCACTTAGTTCTTATTTTCCTCAGTTTGGAGGTAATATATCTGAACAAGCACAAAAAGATATTAAAGAAGGTAAACCTGTAGATATAGATACTGCTACAGCAGCTCTATATACAATACCTCAAGTAGCCTTAGACATAATTCCTTTTGGATTAGGTTCAATAAAAAGATTAGCAGGTATGGAAAAGGCATTACCTCCTGGAGTGTTGAGAGCAAGGATTGCAAAAGAAGGTGCTATACCCACAGCTGTTAAAGGTTTTGTAACAGTCGGAGGACAAGAAGTACCAGCAGAAATAGGGCAAGAAATGATTACTAAAATACAAGCAGGTAATGACTTTCTTGATGAAGAGTCTATTAAAGAATATAAAGAAGTAGCTGCGTTATCATTTTTAACTGGCGGTATAGGTGTACCAGGAGCATTACAACGAAGAACTGATGCACAACAAGCTATACAAACTGAAAGTGACGCTGGTAATATTCCCCCATTAATGACAGAGGTACCTCCTACAAAAGAAGAAGAAGAGGATAGTAGAACAAATATAGTTAAAGATAAAAAAGAAATAAAATTTGATAAAGAAAGTGCAGCAGCATTAGAAACTGTTAATCAATTAGCTAGTAATATAAATAAATTAGACTTAGAAAATGCTAATATAAAAGCTCAAGGTATTCCAGATTGGAAAAAAGTTCAAGATACTAAGGTAAATACGCAACAAATAAATTTTTTCTTAGATAAAATAGCTGAACAAAGATTTACTACTAGAGAATTTGCAGAAGAAGCTTTAAAGGGACAATATAATTTTAACCCTTCACTTAAGGGTTTACTACAAATACAAGAAAATGAAGATGGTACTTTTAGTGTTACTAAAGCCATAGCAGAAGCCATATCTGATTTACCACGTGATGAAGAGGATAAAAAAGAAACAAAAAATATTACCAAATTAAAAGCTAAATTAGCAAAAGAACCAATTGAAACAACTTGGGCTGCATATACAACTCAAGATACTCCCTGGGCTAGTCTTAAAAAAGAAGACCAACGTCGTTTTACACAAGCAAAAAAAGAAAATAAAATTACCACAGGATTAATAGAGGATATTCAAAGTAACATAACTGTGTCTGGTTCGGTACAAACAGCAAAAGCTGAATTAGCAAAAGCAAAAGAAGCTCAAATAAAAAAAGATAAGAAAGAAATTAAAAAAGCTAATGCACAGATAAATGCAGGGAAAGAAGTAACTACACTACCTGATACTATCACTAAAGAAGATGCTGCAGTATTAGATGCTAAGAAAAAACTAGATGCTGAGGAAAAACTGTTAAAGTTCCTTGGAAAAGAAGGTATCCAAAGTAACGCAACTCAGCCAGAGGGTACTTTGGATACACAAGTAGTGTCATCAGAGACAGTTATTGATGAAGAAATAACGCTACCGGGGCAGGGTAAAAGAACCGCTGCACAAAAAAATGAAGACCGACGTAATATAGATATTTTTAATAAACTAGAAGAAACAAAAGGAAATGCTGATACCCCGTATGCAGGACTAAATGCAGAAGGTAATATAAACCCTCCAAGTAAATCTGATATTAGGAGTTCCTTTGCTCCTATTTTAAATCAAATGGAGAAAAATGACGAAAAACAAAAATTAATCCAAGACAAAGTAACAGCATCAGCTATTTATATAGGGGGCAACAAAGGTATTGCTCAAGCTAAAAATAGTTTAGCAGAGTATGTATTAGGTGATAATGCTACAACAAAAGAAAAAGATAATTTTATTAATGAAAACTATGCAATTAGACAACTTTATGAGTCACGTCGTGAAGTAGATAAAAATTATTTAGATTTAAAGGGAGGGGCTAAAAAAGCAGATGCCGCTATTAGAAAGTCTAGAAATATAGCAATTACTCCAAAACAAAAAACACTTAATCTTGACGTTAATACATTAGACTCAGTTGTACAAAATGATATTAATAACTCTATTATATCTCAAGAAAATGTTAAGAACTTATATGGTAAAGGCATTGGTGTAAATAACTATCAAGGCGCTATACCTACTGTTAAAAATATTCTTAAAACTAATTTAGTATCTAGTCAATTTGCTACTATTCCTGAAAAAACATTTAAAGATGTAACTCGTTCTATAATTCGTAACAATGCTGAAAAAATAGATGAGCCGATGGTTAAAAAAGAAACAGATAGAAGGATAAAAGAATTTGATAAAAATGAAACAAGCAACGCTATTAAAGAAATAAAAAACCTTTCATTAGATTTTAAAAGAAATGACTCTAAAAGTAATTGGGAAATCCCTGAATTTTTAAAAACAGGTGCGGTGTTTGGTTCAACAGAAACTGTATATGAGACTGTTTTTTTAAATAACCCAGTTGTTGTAAATATAGATGGGTGGATAAGGGTTGTATATCAAAATTATACTTATGAACAAGCAGCAGATAACCTATTAACTGGAGCTTCTCAATATTCAAATGATAGGGGTTTATTTCCTGTACCAAAAAAAGTATTAAAAGAACGTCAAAAATTAAGAGATGAATTTATAAACTCTGCAATAATGCAAACATATATTAAGACATATAATCTTAATCCATCACAAGAAATTGCAGACTTTGAAAGTTCTATGGCAAGAGGAAACTACTTAGCCGCTAACATTACTAGTGCAGGTTCTATTTCAGATAAAGCTGCAAAGGACCAAAGAACATATAAAGCAACAGATGCGGATAGAATAAAAGAACAAGTTAAACGAGAAGCTAAAATAGCTAAAGACCGAGCAGAAGAATATAGTATTCAAAAAAATATTGAAAGTAATAAATATGACCCTACAGAGTCAAAAGATGCAAACCGTTTTACTGAAGATGAAGTTAAAGGTGCAATTGGAACAGGAATTACAGATAGAGTAGATGTAGAAACAGGGCTTCTTAGTGATGAATCTCCAATTGACCCATATTTTAGAAGAACTGTTAACAACCAAACAGGACTTATGCAATATGTATTTGATGTTGAAGTAGAAAATGCATCATTAGAGAATATAAAAGAAACCGCTCAAAGAAAAGAACCTTTAACTAATAATCAAACTGAAACTATTGTAGATTCATGGGTAACTTTAAGCCAAGCAAACTTTGTTAGTAATATAGGAAGTGGAAGAGATTCTGCTTTTTCCCAGGATAGAGATATTGTTAATGTTGACTATGAATTAGGGGCTGCTTTTAATAACTACAATGTAATGGGCATCGGTTCTTCTAACTATATAATTAGTAGTCCAGATTATAGAGAAAGCAGAGACCTACGTGAGGGTCAACAATTTCACCCTGCTATGAGTATTCTTATGGGGGAAGGTGAATTACAAGAAGTATGGGAAAGTCCTACAATAGGAGAAGCTATAGATAAGGGAATATCTATTTTAGAAAGAAATATAAGTAGAACTGGGCGTTTACTAGAAGAATTTTCTCCTGCAGTATTTAGAAAATGGATTAATAATAAGGATATTGAATATGAAGAGTTAGCAAAAATTCCTCCCCAAACTACATCAGATAGTGAGTTTGAAGAGTTTGTTCCTGAAGTTCTTAGTGTAATTTTACCCTCAGGTAATACACAAGTAGAGTCTCAAGTAGATGCTGTTCCTGCTGGAATTGGAATAATTGCTTTATCTCGAAGCTTAGAAAACCAATTACAAAATTTAAAAGCATTAGATAATGTAAAAAATATTAAATACCAAGAAATAAAAAAATTAGGGAAAAACAGTGGTGCTGCTGGAATGTATTCAAGGATGTTAGACAATTTAGAAACTTCTAAAGCTATTATTGCTAACCAATCAGCTCTGTCTTTTAACCCTCGTATATTAACAGAGAGATTTGATAATGGATTATCCACATTTATACATGAAACTAAACATGCAGCAACAGTTAATGGGTTGGCTATTTTACCAAGCTTTGAAAATCTTGTATATAGTTTAAAAAATTTAGGGTTGTTAAAAAGCATGGCTAATGACCAAATGCTTGAAAATATACTTCTTAAGGGTGGTATGGCTTCTGAAGAGGTTTTAAAGAAATTAATAAATAATGATGGTGTTAAATTAAACTCTCCTCTTGTAGCTTATGTTGAGTTTATGGCGGAGGGAGAGAGGGAACCGCTTTCTTACGGAGATAATTTTAAATTAGGTTCATTAGACATAATTGAAGATGGTAATTTAACAGGTTTAGTTATAAAAAACGGAATTCAGTCTTCTAAAAATACTTTAAGAATAGTAGAGGAATTAATAAAAGAAGGGGGAAACACTGTATCAGGAGCATTACGAAAAAGAGCTGATGCAGAGACGGGAGCTAAAAGATTAAAAATTATGAGCTCAAATCCTATAGATTCTAATAGATTTTATGTAGGTAAAAGAGTAGATAACGAAGGTGATTCTACTAAAGTGTATGCGTCAGTATCGTTCCAGCCTATCTATTATGCTGATATACCTACAACACGAATAAATCAATTGGCATCAGATGGTTTTAGAAGAGATTTAATTGATGCATATTATTACAAAACTTTAATTAATAATATGCGAACAGGTAAAATATCTACTAGTGGTGTAAATTCTCGTGAAGTTCTTGCAGCACAATTATTAGATAAGGATGCTAAATCTGAAAATGTTTTTCTTATGGGTACTTTGTCCCAAAAAAATGTAGAAATAAATAACCAAATTTTAAATAAAGCAAGAGATGCAGCTAAAGAAAGAGGTTTAAGATTCTATGGGCTATTTAATATAAAAGAATTTTATGCGGAACTCCAAACTAATCCTGGGTTTTCAAAGTTTTTAGCTTCAATAGAAAGTGTTTTAACAAAAGAACAAATAGAACAACTTGCTAATCCATCAACACAAAAAGGATACGAATGGGTAAATCGAGAAGCTACTAAACTTTTTAATCTATTACAAGACTCTCTTTTAATGCTTGGCAAAATGTTAGGAATAAATGTAGATAATACATTACTAAGCGATTCAATTGCAGCAGCTTCATCTTTATATAATGTAGGAGGCAGCACACAAATAAAGTTTAAAAAAGAAGGCTTTGGGATTTTTAGAAGAGTAAAAACAGAAAATTATGATATAACTCGTGAGGAAGAAATACGTAATGCTTTGTTAACTAACGAAGAAAGTGCAGAGATAACTAAAATAAAAACAGAAGAAGCACAAGGAGAAAGAAAGGAATTACCAGAGAACTTTAATTTATATGATAATAGTTTTGCAGCATTTCAAGAATTTAGAAAACAAAAAGAAAGTTCAAATGACTTTGAAATATTTTCTTTTGGTGAAGACTATACTATAGACGAAAGTTTTGAAAACATCGCTAAAAAAGAAATTAAAAAATCAAGAGTAAAAGCTCAAGGAAAAGAAACAATTAATGTAGCTACTCCTATAGGAAATATTGTTTTAAAAGTTACTCAAAAACAATTAAAAGAATTAAGAACTGCTAGAAAAGAAAGAGAAAAAAGTTTTAATGCAGCGAGAAAATCTAGTGTTAGCTCTGAACAACTAGTAATTAACTCAGCTAAAAAAATAGACCGAGAAGACCATTCTTACTTTAAAAGTTTTAAGTCTCTTATGAAGTCTATGTTTAATGACCCTAATAAATTTTGGGAAGATATTGAAATAAAATATGTAAACGCAAAAGCTCCTTTAAGAAGATGGGAAGCTAATCTAAGACGCTCTAAGATGTTAAAGGTTGGAGTAGAGGGATATAACGACGCATATAATCAATTAGTTTTAACTTTTGGAAAAGCGGATAATCTTTTAAAAGATTATTTATATGAGCCCCTTCAAAATTATGCTACATCTTTACAGTCTTATATAGATATTATAGGAGAATCTAATCTTTCTTATAAAGAAGAGGCTAATGCTAAAGCTTTTTTACAAGAACTTATGACAGCACAAACTGCACAAGAAAGAAGAAAAGTTTTAGGGTGGAAAAATAAACCATTAAATAAAGCAAATATTATTCAACTTCCAGATGGCTCTCTTACTTCTCCAGCTGATATGAGAAATGACATATTTAAGATAATTACTACATTAGATTTTAAAAGTATGTCTGAACAAGAAAGAACAGATGCTATTAAAAAATACCGAAATAATTTAATAACGTTAACCGATAATAATACAAAATTTAGTGGTCAACCTTCTGTTGATGCACTTGGTTATAGCCCTACAGGTATTAAGTCTATAGATATCACTTCTGAAGAATATAATGGTAGTGTTTTAACTTATGCTCAAGAAGAGGCATTTGTAAAACAATATAAAGACTTAAAAAAATCTAATCCTAAAGTGCATAAAGCAATAAAAGAATTTACAACTGTTCAATCTGTTGTACAAAAACAAACAATGAAACTAAATGTAATGGGTAACTTTACACCTGCAGGAGCTTTAAATATTATAGACCTGTATGATTGGAATTTTTATATACCTTTAAAAGGAGCTAAACAAGCTTCAGAAATAGATATAGACCCTTCAACAACTTTGCTTTCAAAAGAACTACAAAAATTAGAGGCTTCATTTACGGGTAGTAGCACTCAAGCAGAAAATCCTTTTCACCAAACTATTATAGATGCTACAGTAGCTTCAAACAGAGCTGGTCGAGTTAACTTTACTCAAGCAGTATATAATGCTATTTCTACAGAAGTAGAGTATGACAAGCGAGATACAATAGATACTCCTAAAAAACCTAGACTTTTAGATGGAGAAATAGTAGAAAGATTTTCTTACAATGAAAGATACAACCCTAACACCCAAGCAGAAATTAAAAAATTAGTAGGTAGAAAAGATACTATTCTTCATTTAGCTGATAATGGTGATGTAATTGTAATGAGAATAAATGATGAAAATATGATTAGAGCTATTAGGGGAGAATTTAAAGCTCGTAGTTGGATTGTAGATGCATCTAATACTTTTACAGGATTTATGGGACAGATGCATACTCGTTTTAATCCTCCGTTTGCTCCTCTTAATGTTATAAGAGATGCAGTTACTGATTTTATTTATCTTAGTACAGATTTAGGTATCTCAGATGGAGTTGGATTTGCTAATAATATAGCTCAACAACTTACAAAAGGTGGCTTTCAAGACACTTGGAAAATAGCTTTTATGTATACTAAAGGAAACATACAAGGAATAAGAGACCTTGTAAAAGATGAAGAGAAAAAAGGTAATATGTACCCAAGAGAAATGATGGAATACTTAACTAACGGGGGTATTATTTCTTTCTCACAAGCTTTATCTAATGAAGGAGCTCAAAGAAAATTAGATAAACTATTAAATCAAGGGACTATTTTTAAAGGTAGAAAAGCCGCGGTAGAATTTTTTGATGGGTATATGGGAGCCTTTGAGTTAGCTACTAGAGTAGCAGCGTATACTACATTTAAATCAAATTATTTAGCTAAAAATAATGCGGGACCTAACCCTTCACCAGAACTGTTAAAAGCAGCACAGAGTGAAGCTACTGTATATGCAAAGAGATTATCTAATTTTGAAGAAGTAGGAATATCAGGTACCACATTAGGTGGATACTTTATGTTTTTCAGACCAAGTGCAGTAGGTGCTGCTAGAGCATTTGAAACCTTTGGAGTAATGTTTCAAGACATAAATACTGCTGCTCAAACTTTACCTGATTACATAAAAAAAGATGCTACAAGATATAAAACTTGGGCAGATGACTTTAATAAACGCAAAAGTGCAGCACAGACAGCGACAGGTTCTTTATTAGGTTTTGGGGCAACAATGTTTGCCTTATCAGTATTACTATCGGGTGATGATGAAGATAGAAGAAATAAAACTCTTAATGATGATTTGCAAAGATGGTCAAGATTTATGAGGTTTGATATTAGTGGTATCACAGGTAACCCAGATGATGTGTTTCAATTTCCTTGGGGCTTTGGACCAGGAGGCATTGCCGCTATAGGAGCACAAATGGCGGGACTCTTTACAGCTAGAGAAAATACTCCAGGAAGTGTTTTAGGTAATATTATAGCTATTGGAATGGATTCATTTTTACCTCTTCCCCTTTCTAGAATGAACCCTCTTGATGAACCTCTTCCATTTGCTTTAGATACTATATCCCCTTCAGCAATTAGACCTCTTATTGAATTTACATGGAACAAAAATGCTTTTGGTCAACAAATTTATAGAGCTAGAAGTAGGGGCTTTGGTAGTGCATATGTAAGTGGAGATAATATAGCTGAAAGTTATAAAGATTCTAGTGCTTGGCTATTAGAAAATACAGGTATAAATTGGTCTCCTAATTCAGTTCATTTCTTTTTAAATAATTATGTAGATGGGCTTTCAAAAATATCATCTAACCTATACTCAATGGGGTTATTAGCTGTAGGAGAAAAAAACTTTAATCCTAAAACAGATGTTCCAGGAGCTTTTTTAAATAGTTTTATATCACGATATTCTAAGGTTGACCAACGAGCTTACGGAAGAATAACAGAAGAATTAAGTGAACTAGAAAATGACCTTAAAATATTTCAAATAGCTAATCCTGAGTTATATAATAATTATATAATGAAAAATCCTAATGTTCCGTACATAATAACAAGGTATAATACACTTAAAGCGTCTCTTAATAAGTTAAATAAGTTAGCTAATGATACGAGACAAACTAGAAGATTAACTGCTAAACAAAGAGAAAATAATCTTAAACCAATAAAAGATATGCAAATTATAGTTAAGAAAAATATTGTAAAAGAAATGGAGTCTTTATTAGAACTCCGTAAATAGGAGAGTATTATGCTACACGATTTAACTAAGGAACAATTAGAAGTGGCTCTTCATTATATATTTTCTGTTATTCCAGGAAAGATACCCAAAATTTTAGAATCTTTAACAGAAGAACAATGGATAGCGGTAGAAATGTTAGCTACTCAGCTTGAGGAAGAGCGCGCGACAGTAACTCTTCATTAGATTATTTAATTCTCCACACTCTTACACCTATACAACTATCTTTCTTAGTTATAAAAGCTTTAACTTTAACCTTTACTCTTTTAGCACCTGAGTCAATAGCATAGATTAAAGGAGAAGGTTTAAGGGTGGGTATAAAAAAACTTTCTCCAATTTCCATACGCTCAAATGGCAGTATCCATTCAGGCTCATTATGCAACCTCATTATGTTCCTTTGCTTCTCTTAAAATATCTTGTAAAAACTTAGTAGTATCTATCTCAATAGTAGTAACAGAACTAAGACCCGTGGTAGGTTTCCATCCTACTCCCATACGTTTTTTACGGTCTTGAATTTTATATCCTTTCTGTTTCATTTGAAATACAAACTCTCCTACACTAACCCCATTCTTCGTTAGATAATCTCTTAGATGACGCTTTTCTATATACATTTTTGCTGTATCTATCTCAGCTCTAATAATTAATTCGTTACGAGGTTCCATAGCACATTTATGTCCATCTATAGCTAATACCCCTGTTTGATGAGTATTAATATATTCTCCTAAAATACTCTCATAATCAATATCATTTAATCTTATAATGTTATCTCTTACATTAATTATTTCCCCTACTACTTTTTTATATATTCTTTCTAAATCTAAGTCTACTATCCCTGCTTCTATAGCAATTTCACCTCCTGTAAAAGTTGAGGCTACTAAATTCTCATAAAATCTATAGGTAGTATCATTACCGAAGTCCGCTTTAAATCTTTGAGCCCATTTGTCAAGACCTGATTTAATAGTTTCTTTAGAAGTTTTATATAACTTTTGAATGTATTCTGGTCCTGCCCACCCATAGTTTTTTCGAAGTGGGTCAAATATATCTCCACCTGCAGTAGGGTCATCTACAAGCACTCTAGGTTTTCTTACTGTAAATTCAAGAAGTCTAGCTACTTCACCATTTGCATTTTTTTTGTAGTTTTGTATTTTGTCATACATAGGATGATTAGAAGTAAATATAGCAACAAGAGAGGCAGACTGCTCCTGTTCTCTTTCTGCATTAATAGATGCTTGCATCCTTATCTTAGCCTTACCACTTGATATTTTATGTACTAAATTAGATAGCACTTTTGCTTCTAGATTACCTACTTCATCTAAACCAAATGGTAAATTATGTAAAGATAAATATCTTCCTACCAGTCCATTTCCAGTAGACCCTTCTGTGCCTATCACACTTAAATTCTTAGGGTCACCCCATATGCTTAAAGCCGCATATAAAGCTCCAGTTTTTCCTGAGCCTGAATCAGAACTTGTAAGTGATACAGTTACTCCGCTGGTAGATGTATTATGCATTAATATAGAACCAAACCCTGTAAGCATAGTAAAGGCATGTAGCTCTAGGCTGGGTGTGTTAAGTTTATTAGCACATATCTTCCATGTATCATAGTCTCCTTCTGTTGTGACTAATTTAGCAATACCTTTTATAGAATCTGAAGTAGGACTATTAGTTATTAATCCTGTGTCACTAATTTCTTTATTTCCTATAACAAAAGCTTTATAATCTGGAGTCCAACCTAATTGATTTCTCATTATTTCAGCTTTATTTTTAGCTATTAAATATTCCCCCCATGCATAAATATAAGTCATTAAATATTTTCCTTGTTGGTTATTTGGGTTATACAATATACCTTGGCTAGTTATGATGTCTCTAAATTTATCTAATGCATATAAACTTCTCAAAGGTAACATAAAGTCTCGAACTGGGTCATGAGGTAGATGCACTCGCATCTCTAAACACTCGCCCTCAGTTGTACTATTTATTCTTCTAATAGGGTAAAGGTCATACTGACATACCATAATAGCTTTTTTACGAGGTAAAGCTTGACCATCATCATCAAATTCTTGGGGTGGCTCATAATAAATACCCCCCTCTTTACCCCCATAAACAAAAGGAGAAAGGTCTTTAGGTAGTCCTATTAATTTGTTGTTGCCTACCAATGGAGTATCCGTAGTTATGGCTGGGATAAACTCTTTCCCTATTGCTAAAGGATTAGTTATTTTACCTTTATGCTGACACCCATCACATAATCCAGGATTAACTGTATTGAATGTGACACATGAGTAAGGTTTGTCTTGTGTTTGGTTAGCTTTACGTTCAGTATCTTGCTTACTATATTTAGGGTGGTCTTCTGACATCATATGAATAGCTTCATCTCTGTCTTTGCAGTGTTGAGCTATAGAGAGACCAGCGTACCACATAGGTTCTTCTAAAGTCTTAGCATTTATAATGATGTGTTTTATTTGAGCACATCCTGTTCCTTTTAAACTGTGAACAACAATAGTTTTAAATACAGATTGAAAGTTGTCTAGCTTTAAAGCTTTTCTTTGGTCCTCGGTTAAAGGAGTTTTAGTATCCATCAAAGATTCTAAACTAACTTCAGTCTCACCTAATAAATCTATCCACCCTTGAAAACTACATACTGAGTCGTCCCAAGTTATAACCTTAGTCGAAGTAGGGGGATTAGTTTTATGATTAAGAGTATCAGGGCTACGTAGTATACGAGCTAAATCTGCACTCACAACAGGGTCAATGAATAACCCATTAGCCAAACAAAAATCTTTAAACTTTTCAGCATAAACTTTCCATTCATCTGCTGGTACATCTCTATCAAGAAACCAGTAAGCATGCACCCCTGTACCTGAATCCACTGTAACTGGGATGGGTAGACTATGGGCTACTACAAATTTATCCAAAGACTCTAATGCATCCTGCTTACTGTCGTACCCCTTACCTTCACCTACATCAAGGTCTACAAATAATGAGCGTACATATAAAGCCTTATCTGCCTTCCTACTATATCCACTGAAACTACTCATTGCTACAAACACATTAGTCTTTTGTTTACTCTTATCTTCAATTACTGTGACTAAATCTTCTATACTTTCAACAAATTTATGTTGTGTTTTTTTAGTATCAGGGTCTATATCAGCAACACAATAAACTCCTTGGCTAGGTAATGCCCTTTTATAAAAGTCTCTGTTCATATCAAACTTCTTTACTTAGATAAGCCTTAGCTTTTTTCGCTGAAGGGGCTGGTAGAATACCTTTGTCTAGGTCTATATTTATTTCCTCTATTAAATTTAAAACCCTCATGAGATTCCTCTCTTGAATATAGGTTCCCCTAAACCAGCCGTGAACAGCCATCCTTGTAACATTAAAGTAGCTAGCTATGTACAGTAATGGTATATTAGCTTTCACACAAACCTTGGCTAATTGAATTCCTACCCGTGTATCATCTGCTACTTGTAGCCCTATTAAAAATTTATCACTATATGGTCTTGCCATTTCTCTCTCCTATTTTTTATTTGTCCATCTATTTATAATGTTAGATACATCTTCATCTCTATTTTTGTCTGCCTCACTAGGTTGATGAGGGGTTTCTAAAAATACATCAAACTGAACTGTAGGTCTATCTTCATTATAATTATTTTGATTAACTGTTAGTGTAATCGCATTCTCTGCATCTTGACTTGTAGCTTTTATTTTTAATCCATCTAAATTTTTTTCCTCAATAGCCGCTACGGGTGAAAATAATATTTTAGGTATATCAGTGCTTTCATCAAATTGTAGTCTAGTTACTACTCTGCCTGCACTTATATTATTATTTGCAAGCATTTGAATATAGGGTCTAAAAGGATATCTCCCATTACTTTCTTTTCCAAAGCAAGACATTGCAGGTAGAACTAACTGTAGTATTTCACCAGATATATCATTAGCTAACACTACAGCAATCCTCCAAGATAATTTACATGCTGTTCCTACACCGTTGTTCCCTGAACCTCGTACACTATGTGTACATTGATAACAAGATTTAGCTTGAGCAATAGATATTTCTTTAGCAGGAGATTTCCCATCATGAGACCAACAAACGGGGCTTGTAATTTTCCCCGCTTGATAAGAACCCTTATAATAAGTACGAGTTACAGTATGTGCCATCTTTACTATAACTACATCAAGATGAGAGTCAGGGGCTTGTGCTACTTCCTCTCCCCCCATTAACATCCTAAACTTTTTATCTTGTAAAGAAATTCTACCAAGAGGCTTAGTTAAAATTCCTGATACTGCTAAAGTATCTGCATCTAGGGTACTAATCTTTTGTACCCCATTTATCTATAATGCCTGATATATCGCCTGAGTTATCTAAAGATTCAGAAGACTTACGTACTATTGGCTCTTCAATTTTATCTACAGGTGTAACCTGTACTTCAGGTTCTTCAAAAGTAGGCTCTACTTTAGGTGCCTCTTGTACAAAACCTTCTTCCTCACCAAAGCCAAAGCGGTCAGCACTACCTGTACCACCCTCTACATATTGAATAACTTGAACAGCTCTAAGTCTTAAAGCTATTCCAGCTCCTATTAACTTCACATAGTAAGGAGCTATTGAACCATTAACCCTAATTTCTGAACCACCCCAGATGTTACTATCTTTCATAACATTACCTTTAGCGTCAAAGATTGTAGGTGGATAAAGAGCCTTAGATTTAAACTTAATAATAACATTACCTGTTGGTTTGTTATCATCATCTAATTCATCCGTGTAAGGAGGGTTAGCTGTTTTAATATCTTTGCCGTGCTCTTTTTCTTGTATCTTAAAATTTTCTGCAAAAGCCGCATTTATCTGCTCAATAACTGGAGCCGCTTCTTTTTTAGATAAGATAAGATTAACTTTATATTCACCTTCTTCGTTAAACTTAGTATCAGGTTTTGATAGCCATGGGTATTGTGCTATCCCTTTTGGTGTTGTAAAAACATTTGGTGCTTGTGCCATTTTAATTCTCCTAATTATTTAGAACTTGGTTTACGTACAGTTATTTTAAATTCTCGCATACTACTAATTCCAGGGGGTAACCCTTCATCTTCACGACCACTTAAAAACTCCTTAAAGTTTGTTTGATGTATACGTTGTTGTAATAACTCAATAGCATCATGTTGCATTACATACTGTTTAAAGTTATCCCAATCGCCACACACAAAATTCTCTTTAGTAGATTTAATAATAGTCCCACCTACAGTACGAATACTGTCAGCTCCCACTTCATTACAAGAATTCAACAACACTTGCTCAATTTGGGCAAGGTCATTACTCAACTCCTTATCTTTTGAATCGTGCTCTCTAGATAATTTGTCTCGTTCGTTACGAATAGCTAAGTATGTCTCTACTAAACTATCCAGTTTTATTTCACTCATATTCCTATCTCCTCTCTATATAAATCAACTAATGCAGTATGCTGGTCTACTTTACCTCGTAGCATTGCATACATCCTTTTTTCAACATCAGACCCTTGTAAATGAACAACAGTCATTTTGTTTTCTTGTCCTACTCTATCCATCCTAGCAATACACTGCAGATAAACTTCCACAGACATAACAGGAGACCAAAATAATACTACATTTGCTCTAGTTAAAGTCACTCCGTGTGATGCTGACTGAGGTTGTACTACTAAAACTCTAGGCTCATCTGATATCTGAAACCTACTTATAATGTCTGCTCTTTTAGTTGCTGATACTGAACCATTAATTACTTCATTAGAGATATTATTTTTTGATAGATATTCAGAAACTATTTCTATCGTATGACGATAGGGAACAAATACTATTACTTTATGTTCTGTCTCTTCCATTACTTCCATAAGAGCATTTAGTCTAGGTTTAATATCAAATTCTACTACCTCTTTAGTGTCCGTATAAACTGCTCCCCCTGATATCTGTAATAATTTATTAAGCCCAGCCGCCGCATTGACAGCGGTAATAGATTCTCCTGACATCTCAATAAGCATCTGATTCTTTAGTGCTTGATAATATTTTCTAGCTTGAGCAGTCAAAGGTATATCTCTAGTCTGATACATCACTGAGGGTAAGTCTAAACATTCATCTTTAAAAAAACGAATAGCGGGCTGAAGTGCTTTAAATACAGCATCTTTAGAAGTAGGTCTAGGAAGCCATCTAAATCTAGAAACCTGATACATTACTTTATCTCGCCATGCATTTTTAAATTTAGGTACTCTCTCAGGGCATATTAATTTAGATAACCCATAGGCATCCTCAGGGGATTGTGAAGCAGGAGTTCCTGTCATCATCCATACCCTACAACTAGGGTGAATTATTTTATTTAAAGTTTTCCATCTTGAAGTAGATGTAGACTTATAAGCGTTACATTCATCTATTATAATTAAATCAAATTTGGCTCGTATAATATCTTCTTTGATGACACCTACACCATCGTAATTTATAATGGTAAAGTCATAGTTACTGTCAATAATTTTTTTCCTACTTACTGCACTACCGTGACACACTGCAGAAGTTCTATGCATACAAGTTTTAAATATATCTCCTTGCCACGCAGAGTACATAATTGATAGCGGGCAAATAACTAATACCTTTTTTATTTTATTAAGGTTCATTAAATAATCAGCCGCCCATAAAGCTGAAGAAGTTTTACCTGTACCTGCTTCATTAAAACAAAAAGCTTTATCGTTTAGTGTTAAAAATTCTGAAGTAATTCTTTGGTGGTCAAAGGGCTTGTATAGTCCTGACCATGAGTAGTCTCTTACTATCGGAGATGGAAGGTTCTTAGTAAACTTAATTATAGAATTTAATCTAGTCATTTCATCTAAGCCCCAGTGTATAAGAACATTAGATATATTTTTATCTTTAGAAATTAATTTACTTTTCTTTATATTCTGTAAAACTATGTCCGCTGATTCATTTCGTAGCGTCAATTTCAAAGCTTTGTTATCAATTAATTCCAATTTACACATCTCTCATTACGTTCGTTGGATGTTTATTATATCTAAAGGAATTTAAAAAGGCAACTACTATTTACTATTTCTTTTTACTTTCTCTTTTGCTTTTTTCGGAAATTAATTTTTTCTTAGAGTTACGGCGGAATGACCGATTTTTAGAAGGTGATTGAAGTTTCACACCTTTTTTGTTTGACCCACCTTTTGATAAAGCTACTCGGTGAGATACATCTTTACCCTCTCTTCTATCTGCTCTACCATTTTTATTAGCATCTGTTCCTGTCTTATCTATTTTACGGCGAGCACGTTGCCTTTCCATACGGCGAGGGTGTTCTACATTTCTAGCTTTTTGTTGAGCATATTCTTTTTTATAATCTCTTGCTTTTATTGCCATTTTTAGCTACCTTCTTACACCAATTAATAAAATCTTTTATAGTTAAGTTGTTTCTAAATGAGTTTACAGCACGACAAACAAGCTGTACATTATCCACATTATACTCTTCTCCAGCATTAATTCTATCAATACTTGCGTTGGTTTTTGAAACCTCTCCCCTTACTCTTACACATGTAAGCTTTGTTCCTGATAGTGCACACTTACCATCTTGGCTATCTAATATTTTAATTAAATCTAAAGAGGTAAGGTCTCCCTCTTTTTTAGATAACAAGTGTTTAAAATATAAATTCCAATTACCATTTTCTTTTTGGTATCTAGTCAGCACTTTATTAATCTTGCCACACTGTGCTGAACAACACATATATTTAGGGTGTAGTGTTTCAAATTCTTTATTACATGTTTTACAATTAACTGTATACATAATAATCTCCTATTTAAAATCTTCTTCTTGGTTTCCAATGGTCACAACTATCAACTGAACACCACCCACATAAAGGAGTAGGGTTAGCCTCCCATACATCTGTATCATAAGAATTTTCTAATCTTTTTAAGGGAGTCTCAAACATTGTCCATGACTTATCAATATCTTTTCTAAGATACTCTTCACTTACAAAGCTATTCTTCATAACAAATAGAAGCCCTGCTTTAATTTTAAGTACATCAGGAAAGTAAGTAAATACCATTAAAGACATCAACCTTAATTGTTTAGGGTCAGGATACTTGTTGCTTCCTGTCTTGTAATCTATAATAAAAGCGTGCGTGCCATCAACAATAACTAAATCTGCTATCCCCCTTACCCATCTGTCGTCACTTTTAAAATCGCACGGAGATTTATTATAGGTAAGTGCCATCTCATATTCAGGGTACTTATCTCCTGGTATATTAATTAATGTATCTACCATAGGTTTAAAGCGTTGATAGTTCTTAGCAAGCTCTTTTCCATCTTTTACATAGTCTTCTAATGCAGAGTGTACTTCTTTACCATACATCATGGCTTCATTCTCTTTAACAATATAATTCTTTAATACCCTTATCTCTTGGTATTGTTTGGGGCAGTTTTGATATTGCTTTAGTGATGAGTAACTCCATGTAAAATCAGCCATTATTAATCCTTTAAAAATTTTTCTCTCGTCTCGACACCTACGAATCCACAACTCTGAACTTCTTTAATACTAAAAGAAAATGCATTGCGTGATACGTGGTCATCAGGTAGGTTAGCATACTTTTCTAAAATACAACTCGCCGCTTTGTGTTGTGAACAATGTTC
>Ga0114916_1000662_pt1 | contig 21956 bp, 19 predicted proteins | sample MalvirAntarct_66_FD_83501 | JGI IMG/M metagenome (GOLD analysis project Ga0114916, IMG submission 83501) | Marine viral communities from the Global Malaspina Expedition - Malaspina viral metaG Antarct_66 | ecosystem: Environmental > Aquatic > Marine > Oceanic | place: West Anvers Island... | reverse complement strand
TTATATAGTGGGTCAGACTGTGCATCGAACCCTAATGTCCCAACTCCATAGAACAAAATATAATCATTAGAATCGAAGGAGCCATCATCTTCTCCCACAGCCTGAATAGCATTCTCAGGCAGGTCAAATTCAGCATTAGCACCAACCAACATTGGCAATGGCTTTCCTCCATGACCATAGATTTTTAATTTTCTAGGGTCTAAGCTGTTTGTATTCATCCCCAAATCACTTAGAAAGCTCTTTGTTATACGATAAATACCTGTTTCATTTATTTTAAACTTATACCAAGCTCCAGTTGCCAAAACAGAATTTGTAATTGGCATCCTGTTTGCGTTTGATGCCTGTCTAGAATAACTATACGACACATCAAACGATAGCACCTTTTGTATAATCTCTTTGTCCTTGATAATCGGGTTAATTTGGATTCTAGTATAGATTATATCACGTGCTTTTGCGCTTATGATTCGCGAATCAAGTGATGTTGGAATCTCTTTGATATTTATTTTTCGAAGTTCTTCTGAGCTAGGCGTTCCGTAACGAATATTAGAAATTCGCAGAGAATTTTTATTCGCAAATCCGTTGTCCTGCCATTGTTCCCTATATATTGCCTCATCCTCGTTAAAGCTTAAGTTCATTGAAGCTAGCAATTCATCTTGTTTTTCCTGAAAGCTTTTCTCTGCTGAAAAAGCGACAGACTGCCCTGATGGAGTTCCTTCCCAATCAATTGTAATTTTTTTTGACTGAGAATATACAGTAAATGAGAAGAATAGAAGACCTACGTAAAAGAGTGTTATTTTCATTATATTAATTAACGCATCAAATATACACTTAGTATGATGTTTATTTTTAAAGTTTTTATCAAAAATCATAATTTCGCATACTAATTCAAAAAGTAGTACGTTTGTAATTGGGTTAGTTAGCAAAAAACCCAAAACCTAACATGCATTATTATTAAAATAATATTGCATTTTTATCGTTAATTACTATATTGCGAACCCAATATTTTCATAATTTAGACTATGAACTTGACAAATAAAATGGCCCTAAGGCTACTAATGGTAGTAGTTATGACTACCTTATTAATTAGTTGTAACAAATCACGAGACTACAAAGATAGCTCGCGTGCAACAGGTTGGACAATGAACTCTAAAGAGGGAGGTTTCCAATACAATCCAAAAGCAAAAGAACAAGAAACCGGTCCCGGTCTTGTTTTTATTGAAGGAGGAACATTTACCATGGGTAAAGTTCAGGATGACCCTATGCACGATTGGAACAATTCTCCTAATCAGCAACACGTACAATCTTTTTACATGGACGAAACTGAGGTTACGAACCTTATGTATCTCGAGTACTTGGATTGGCTGAAAAGTGTTTTCCCTCCAGAAAATGAAAATTTCAGAAGAATTTATGAAGGCGCTTTACCAGACACCTTAGTCTGGAGAAATCGTCTTGGGTTTAACGAAGTAATGACCAACAACTATTTACGTCATCCTGCATATGCAGATTACCCTGTAGTAGGCGTAAGCTGGATTCAAGCAGTTGAGTTTAGTAGTTGGAGAACAGACCGTGTTAATGAACATATATTAGAATCTGAAGGCATCACATCTCGTGGAGCTCGTTATAATGCTAAAGGAGGCAAAACTTTTAACACAGAAACTTATTTAAACTCTCCCACGTCGACTTACGGAGGCAGTGATTCGATCACGCGCGGTGGTAAAAGGTCACAATCTTTAGCTAAAAGGAGTAAGGATAGCACTAATTTATTCATACAACGTAAAGACGGATTATTATTACCAGGATATAGACTTCCAACGGAAGCTGAATGGGAATATGCTGCATTAGGCTTATCCAGTTTACGTAATTACAACGTTTATAGAGGTAGAAAGAAATATCCTTGGGATGGACAATACACACGCTCAGGATCTAGAAAATCTCGAGGAGATCAATTAGCCAACTTTAAGCAAGGCGATGGTGATTATGGCGGAATTGCTGGATGGAGTGATGATGGAGCAGACATTACAGCAGAAGTTAAATCATATGAACCAAATGACTACGGTCTTTATGATATGTCTGGAAACGTAGCCGAATGGGTTGCTGATGTGTACCGTCCAATTGTAGATGATGCATTTAACGACTTCAACTACTACCGTGGTAATGTTTACTCTAAAAATGCAATTGATGCAGACGGTAAGGTTAAGATTGTAACGGCAGACTCTATTGTATTTGACACATTAAGTAACGGTAAAATTGTAGCTCGTAACCTTCCTGGTGAGATCTTGCAAGTACCCGTTGATGAAAATGAAACATACCTGAGAACAAACTTCTCTAAGAGTGACAACAGAGATTACCGTGATGGTGACAAGAGCTCTTCGCGTTACTACCAATCTTTTGGAGAAGAAGAGGATGAGATTGACCCAAACAAGCGTATGTACAACTCTCCGAAACATAATGTTTCTATAGATAGTACTGGAGCAATAGAGCGTCAATATGATCAAGATTCTAACCGAACTACACTGATTGACAATGAAGTGCGCGTTTACAAAGGTGGTTCTTGGAGAGATAGAGAGTATTGGTTAGATCCTGCGCAAAGACGTTATTTCCCTGAAGATATGGCAACAGACTATATTGGATTTAGATGTGCAATGTCCCGTGTAGGCTCAAAATCTAAAAAAGGAAAGCGCCCAAGAGACTAGGCTGCTAACAAATAAAATTCTAAACCCTTCTTTGCATCTCGCTTTGGAGGGTTTTTTTTATATCTTTATTTCTTCTGAAAAAAACGCTGTCCTTTTGAAAATAGAAACACTTCATCAACATTTTTTGCAAAGCACTGGAATTTGCACTGACACAAGAAAAATCACTAAAGATTGTCTATTCTTTGCGTTAAAGGGCGATAATTTCAACGGAAACAAGTTTGCCCAAAAAGCCTTAGACAAAGGAGCATCTAAAGCAATTGTAGATCAAATAGGTTACCATAAAAATACAGGCGAAACTATCTTATGTGGCAATGGGCTTAAATCGCTTCAGAACCTTGCTGCCTATCACAGAAAGCACCTTGGCCTTCCTATTGTAGCCTTAACAGGCAGTAATGGCAAAACCACGACTAAGGAATTAATCAATGCTGTCCTCGCTAAAAAATTCAAAACGGGAGCAACTATTGGGAACTTAAACAACCATATTGGCGTACCCTTAACGCTACTTTCAATGGATTCCACAACAGAAATAGGCATTGTAGAGATGGGCGCCAATCATATTGGTGAAATTCACCACCTAACCGAAATTGTACAACCAGATTTCGGATATATTACCAACTTTGGAAAGGCACATCTGGAAGGCTTTGGAAGTATTCAAGGTGTTATTCAAGGGAAAAGCGAATTATATAAGCACCTTAAACAAAAGGATAAACTTGTTTTTGTGAACGCCAATGACCCAACACAAATGGAACTTACTGCATCCATAAGTCGGATTACCTTCGGTTTGGCAAAATCAGATTGCTATGTTGGTCTCAAAGATGCGTCAAATACGCTATTAGTTAATTTTAAAGGAATAGACATTCAAAGCAATCTAATAGGACTATACAATTTTCACAATATAGCGGCCGCTATTGCTATTGGCGATTATCACAATATCCCAGCTGAAAAAATAAAAGTCGCCATAGAGAGCTATGTACCGTCTAACAATAGATCGCAACGTATTGAACTGCATGGGCATAAAATAATTTTGGATGCATATAATGCAAATCCAACGAGCATGATGGCAGCACTTCAGAACTTCAAGCAAGCTGCTGGAGCGCGTAAAGCGCTGTTTCTTGGTGATATGTTCGAACTAGGCGCAGAAGCTGCCGCAGAACACCAGCAAATAGCGGATTGGCTTTCACAGAATGCAATTGGTGATGTATATTTAGTCGGAAGTAATTTCTTCGGAACAACGGCAGATGCAAACTATATCTCTAAATTTGAAAGCTTTGACAATCTCAAAAAACATCTCGCTTCAGAAGAATTGCAACCTAGTCATATACTTATAAAAGGATCCCGAGGGATGGCGTTAGAGCGAATTCTAGAGCTTATTTAACAACGAGCTTCTCAGTATAATTTCCGTTTCTAGTCTGCAGTGTTGAAAAATACAAGCCGCTTGACAAATCCAATCCTGCAAGTAAAACCGTATGCCTTCCTGATGCATTTTCCTCTTCTAAAAGGACACTAACCAGTTTTCCAGCACTGTCATAGATGGTCAAAGAGACATCTGTAACTTCATGCAAATTAAACTGAATAAATGAAGCATCATTTATTGGATTAGAAGACACCACATATTGTAGTGGATTTGAAGCAACATCATCTACTCCTAATACAACGTAAGTTACAAATATCACCGAATCACCCATTGGAATACCGATGATTACCTCTTCAGCAATACCAATATCTGCTGGAGAGTTCAAGGCTGGAGTATCAACTATACCGTTCAATGTAAAATCACTATTATATTGCGTTATTCTGGCTGGAGCCCAAGATGAAACAAAATACTGATTAACTGAATTTTTTACAATTCCGTCAAGATTTGTTAAGCCTGTGTCCAAAATGGTGGATATCATAAAAGTCCCTAAATCGACCGCTTTAATTTTTGCATTACTTCCCCAAGTAACATACAAGAGTCTATTATTTGAGCCATCATAAAGAATTCCATTGGGTGTATCACCTGTACTAGAAACAATTTCGACGAAGGTTGGGCTACCCAAATTCGAAACATCAACAGAAAAAATCTTCCCTGCGCTAAAATCGGTTACATACAATGTATTACCGCCGTCATTAGACATCCCGTTCAAAAAACCGACGCCTGGGATTTGCAGATCCATAACAAGCAACTCACTTGTTAGGTCATACCCCTTAATCCTATTGCTCGCAATTGTAAATACCGTATTACCAAGCACCTCGGTACCATGCGTCGCATTTCCTGTGCCGAAAAAACTCAGGTTCCCCTCTCCGTCGTCTACAATCATTCGTGCGCCATTCGCAACAAGCCAGCGGTCATTCGCTGCATCATACTCAACGCTTTCGGCAGATTGATAGTTTTGTGACCAAGAAACGAATACACAAAAGAGGGATAAAACAAGTAGCACGTTCTTCATAGCTTTTTTTTCAAAGCTACTAAAATCAAACGTATTTATAATATAACTTCTACAATGAGGCCTTACTGAAATCTAGTTTTACACATAAAACCAAATGTCCAGTGGACATTTGATAAAAGCACCCGCGAAAGTCAAAAGATATTTTTTGAGAAATCATCATGAGGGATTACTAGCGTGATCCCTAGTACGAGACCGCTACTGCAAATGCTAAATCCCGATGCCTTGCGGCATCCAACATTTTTGTTTTCTCCAAGTCTTTGAGCCTTCGGCTCAGACTTTCTGAAAACAAAAATCCCGACACAAAATTGTATCGGGATTTAGGCTTTGATGTGGGCGTTGAGGGATTCGAACCCCCGACCCCTTGGGTGTAAACCAAGTGCTCTGAACCAACTGAGCTAAACGCCCCACTGTTAGCGAGGGCAAATATAAGGTAGATTTTATATTTAGCAAACAATTAAATCAAAAAAAACTATAAAATTTCAGCAACCACAAAGGTGCTTCCTCCTACATAGATAAGGTCTCGCTTCGATGCATCTTTTTTTGCCGTTCGGAAGGCTAAAGATACACTCTCATAAACTCCTCCCTTGAGGTTATATTTATCAGCAGAAGTTTTTAAAAGCTCCGCCTCCATACCTCTAGGTATATTCGGTTTACAGAAATAATACTGCGCACTCTTGGGGAACAACGGCAATACATTGTCTAGATTTTTATCACTCACCATCCCCAAAACAATATGGAGTTTTTCAAACGATTCTTTCATCAATTGCGGCATCACGCTTTGTAAGCCTTCTTTATTATGTGCTGTATCGCAAATTACTTTTGGAGTTTCCTGCAACACCTGCCATCTACCCATGAGCCCCGTGCTCTTTTCTACTTGCATTAACCCCTTTGCAATATGTTTGTCTAAAATATTCCAACCTTTCGTTTTCAACGCTTCCAATGCAACTAAAACAGTTCGTTGATTTATGATTTGATAGACTCCTTTTAAATCCGTTGCATAATGCGTGACAGCAGCATCTTCAGCAAAACGAATCGGTGCGTTTTTCGCTTCGGAAATTTTCAGAAACACCGTTTTTGTTTCTTTCACAGTTTCGCCAATGACCACAGGCACATTCTGCTTTATGATTCCAGCTTTTTCCACAGCAATTTCAGCAAGCGAATTCCCTAAGAACTGTGTATGATCTAATCCGATATTCGTGATTACTGAAACTTCAGGCAGTATAATATTCGTGCTGTCCAACCTACCTCCTAATCCAACCTCTACAATAGCTATGTCTACTTTTTCGCTTCTAAAATAATCAAACGCCAAACCTACGGTCATTTCAAAAAAAGACATGTGGTTGGCTTCGAAAAAATCTTTATGTTTTATAATGAATGCAGCTACGGTTCGTTTCGGAATCATGTCACCATTTATCAGAATTCGTTCTCTGAAATCTATTAAGTGAGGTGACGTATACAGTCCTACTTTATAACCAGCTTCTTGGAGAACAGATGCCAGCATGTGACTACTACTCCCCTTCCCATTTGTACCCGCAACATGAACACTCTTAAAGGCGCGCTCAGGGTTATCCAGATAGCTGGCGAGCTTTAAGGTGTTATCTAGGTCCGCTTTATAGGCAGCCTTTCCCACACGTTGATACATAGGCAACTGACTAAATAGCCATGCTATGGTTTCAGTATAATTAATAATATTATTTTTTAATTAATTTTTGAGTTGTTTTACTGCTTCCATTCGAAACAAGCACATAATATACACCCCGTGATAATTCACTAAGGTCCATACGCACTTGTTGATCTGAGTTTTCAATATTTTCGAATTTCACCTCACGACCTAGAACATCAAATATGGTGACCGAACTGAGTCCATTGGAAGACTTAATATCAACATAAGTTGCTGCTGGATTTGGTGCGAGAACTACCTCATTTGCAAAGGTATTTTCCGCGGTTCCTAAAACAATCGCGCTCAGGTCTATTTTATAACTTGAGCGACCATACGTTCCAATATAAAGATACTGGGAGGCCTCATGAATATGCATGTCATTTACAACTAACGAGGGTAGGTTATCACCTAATACTTGCCAATCTGCACCTTCATTCACCGAAGCAAAAACACCTACATCTGCTGCTAAATACAAATATCCCTGACTGTCTTGTACAATATCATTTATAGGAATATCAGGTAAAGTAGTTGAGATATCCGTCCAGTTTGCACCAGTATTATTAGATCGGTACACATGACCATTATCCTCACCATAGCGGTATCCTGAAAATGTTACATATACTTTATTCACGTCTTCTCTTGAAGCCAATACGGATGTCACCCATCTGTCTGGTAGCATTGATGATATGTTATCCCAATTGCCGCCTCCATCTTCAGTAACCCAAACATTCCCGTCATCTGTTCCAACATAAATAATATCACTATCAAAAGTGGAAACACTAATACTAGTTATTGTTCCTAGTGTTAGATTTCCAGGATACGGACCATCTGTCAAGTCTGGACTAATTGCGGTCCAATTTCCAGCCGCATTTGTAGTTTGATATAGCTTATTAGCTCCATAATACACGATGTCTGGATTTGCAGGATCAAACGCGATCGGCGTATTCCAGTTTTTACGATCTCCACCAGATATTCCATTAGTTGCATTGCTGAATGATGAACCATCATTAGTAGATTTTCCTAAATTCCCATTCTGCGATAAGCAGTAAATTACGTTCGTATTTGTTGGGTCCACCAAAGGCTGAAAGCCGTCACCACCGAAAATTGGGCTCCAATCATCAACAGAACCAGTTACTGTTCTAATGGTATTATTATCTTGAGCTCCACCGTATACTTTGTCCTCATTTTGAGCATCTACATGGAAACGATAAAATTGCGTGATAGGCAAGGTCAAGTCTTTATTAGAACTTGCGCCGTCGTTTACACTATAATAGAGTCCGCCGTCATTACCAAGAAGGACCCCGCCTGGCACCATAGCATTGAAGGCTAAGGCATGTTGGTCAACATGTACACCTGGGAAAGCAGTACTCCAGTTATTCCCGCCATCGGTTGATTTCTGTACAATAAAATCTACATTATAAATTATATCCTCATCGGTTGGATCAACAAATATACCTCGGAACCACCAGTGAAAACCTACATTAGTCAACTGACTCGAATTTCGAGTCACCCACGTATCTCCACCGTCATCGGTTCGATACACGCCTTGAATACTTCCATTGGCATCTGCATAACGGGCGTACAGCACATCCGGATTGGATTGTGAAATATCGATACTTATTCTTCCCTTTTCTGAAGGGGCCGATGGCAGCCCGTTTGTCATTTCAGCCCAAGAGTCTCCACCGTCTAATGATCGCCAGAGTCCTGAAGTCTCTCCTCCATATTGTCTATTATTTGGTCGTCTAATTCGCTCCCAGCTGGCTGCATATACAATATCTCCATTTGTTGGATGCATTGCCATGTCGATAACCCCTGTAATATCACTCACAAATAATTTTTGATCCCAAGTTGCTCCGCCATCTTCTGTTTTGTAGACACCTCTATTAGTGTCATTTCTAAATAAAGGCCCCATGGCCGCTACGAAAAGCACATCTTCATCATTTGGATCAATTAACACCTTTCCAATACTCCCAACATCTGGAAGGCCTTTGCTTTCCCATGTTAGTCCTGCATCTGATGATTTATACATTCCGTCACCATCGTAGGCCAATGAGCCACCCCCTGCATTCACTTCTCCAGTACCAACCCAAATCACATCAGTATCTGTTTTTGATATTTCAATATCACCAATGGAGAGCATTTCTTGCTCATCAAAAATTGGAAGCCAATTTGAACCTCCATCTGTGGTCTTAAAAACACCACCCGAAGCTGCTCCAATATAGTAGGTGGAGCCATTATCAATTGGAATTTCGATATCTGTTATCCGGCCTCCTACATTTTCAGGACCAGCAAACTCCCAAATTGCGCCTCCGTTGGAACGCTGCATATTATTTTTTTTCCACTGAACGGCCTTACGGTATGCGTCTGTCTTTAAAGTGCCCGTTGGATAAGCACGCTGCATAAACATGAAGTCGTGCGGTTTTTGAGTGAAGCTTTCTTCCGAAATTTTAAGGTCAGTTGCGTCTTGGCAACTAAACAAAATACTGCCTAATAATAGTAATGTAATTAGTCTTTTCATGGTGCAAATTTATTCAAAATAAAGATAGTGAAAAAGTGAGAAGTAGCATCCCTGAAGACCGGCGTGTTACCCTTTGCTAGGCTCGGGGCAACAGCTAGAATTTACTCTGAGAGCTTGAAATTGTATACAATCTTACCAATCTGTTTGGCTGGCGCCTTTGAATCCGTATTAAAACGAGTTGCCAAGGCAGCGCGTTTTGCCGGATCTAGTAAACATTTGGAGTTGTTGGTGGTTCCGCGAACTCCGGCTGTAGCGCTAATTACTTTCCCGTTTCGGTCTACTTCAATACTCACAACAACTTTCCCAGCCTCATTACAATCTTGCTTAAACTTTTCCTTGTTAACTGCTTTACGCCCACCCAATAAGTAATCACCATCACCGTCCAACCCTTTTCCCGTTCCGTAATAACTTTGTGCATTTGGGTCACCATTTGGATTTCCTTTGTCACCAGCAGTATCATCATTGCCTTCACTTCCTTGAGCAGCTCCATCGCTTTTGGGTCCGTTGATTAAACTAGACAGCGCATCCTGTGTTGTTTTATCTGGCTTAGGGTCTGGTTTCTTAGGCGGATCCTTTTTTGGCTCTACTCTTTTAGGAACCTCAACCTGCTCCTGTTTTGGTTTGTCTTTTTGAATTACGGGCGCATCCTCAGCATCCTGCGTAACAACATCTTCTTTAATTTCAGCCTTTTGCTGTTCAACCGGGGGCGTGGTTTGCTTTGGTGCCGATTTTACAGCCTCAGTGGGCTGTATATTTCCAGTGCCAGTTTCTGTAGTTCCGAAATTAACTGCAATGCCTTTTTCAGGCGCAGGATCAAGATATGTGAGTCCAACATAGAACAACAAAAACAGGATAATCAGGTGTAGAATCACCGTGATTGTCATGCTCTTTTTTTTATGTTTTGTGTCTAACAGACTCATGAGTTTGTCCTTTTTATTTTATCAGTCAATCGCGGTGCCAAAGCCGAAACTCGCGTTAGGGATTAAGGCAAGGTACCGTGTGCCGCCGAAAGCCCGACCTCTGATTCGCGCAAGGCTACGCAGGGCGAGGCCAGAGGAAACGCCCAATTAATTAGGACGTACTGCCAATACAACCTTATAGCTATTTCTATTAGCAATATCCATTACATAAACGGCGTCTTCAATAGGCACACCTTCTTCAGCTCGTAAAATTAGGGTTGGCTCTTCCATTCCTGAAAGTGCAGTCTTCAATTCCTTTTCTAAGCTATATTCGCTTACGCGTTCTTTGTTTACATAATATGCGCCATCTTTTGTAATACTAACAGATGCTTTCTGTGCATTGGTACTTTTCCCTTTTGCTTTAGGCAAAATCAAGTCCAATGCATCTGGTGTGATTGCCGGTGAGGTCAACAGGAAGAATACCAACAACAGAAAAACAATATCTGTCATGGAGCTCATACTAAAATCAGGGCTTATCTTATTTCTACCGCGAAGATTCATACTAGGCTGGTTCGTTTAAAAGATCCAAGAAATCTACGGCAGTAGCTTCCATTTGATGCACTACTTTATCTGTTTTCACCACCAAGTGGTTATAACCCATATAGGCAATAATCCCAACAATTAATCCAGCAACAGTTGTTGTCATGGCTGTATAGATTCCTTCAGCAAGACTACCCATTTCTGCTTGTCCGCTACTTGTTGCCAATTGATGAAAGGCGAGTACCATTCCGATTACCGTTCCTAAGAAACCAATCATAGGAGCTGCACCAGCAATGGTTGCTAACATACTTACGTTCTTCTCGAGCTTATATACTTCGAGCCTGCCCGCATTTTCAATGGCAGTATTAATATCTTCTAAGGGGCTACCAATTCTAGCGATTCCTTTTTCTGTAAGTCTTGAAACAGGGCTGTTTTGTTGTACGCAAAGTATTTTTGCCGCTTGTAAATTTCCGGTAGCAACATTATCCCGAATTTGATTCATAAAGTTGCCATCTAGCTTAGAAGCCGCTTTGATTGCGAATAGTCGCTCAAAATAAATATACACAGCTACAAATAGTAAAACAAAGAGCACCCCGATAATTATTTGTCCTCCAATCCCTCCATTGACCAGTAAATCCATGATGGAGAGGGTCTTTTCGGTTACTTCGGGTTCTAATAGGGCTGCATCATCCACAACCTCCTGCATAGCAAAGTATAGCATAGGGATAGTATTTTAGTCAATAACGGGTTTCGATTCTATAAATTGTGACTAGTGTACAAATATGACTCTAGCAAATAGTAAAAAGACCCCTGCTCCGGCAAGAAAACCAATGAAAGCTAGCCATGCTATTTTCTTCAGGTACCAGATAAAGTCGATTCTTTCCATACCCATAGCAGCCACACCAGCAGCAGAGCCAATGATTAACATGCTTCCACCTGTACCCGCAGAATATGCAATAAAGTGCCATAGTACAGAATCTGTAGGGCTATCATACATCCCTATCGACGCTGCAACTAACGGAACATTGTCAATAATTGCTGAACAAACACCGAGGAGCATTACCACGACATCCTGATTTGGAATAGCCGCTTGAAGCACCTCAGCTAAATACCGAAGTGTTCCTACAGGATCGCCATTTTCGGCAACACCATAAACGAGGCTTTCTAATCCGGCAACCGCCATAAGAATTCCAAGGAAGAAAAGGATACTTGAAATTTCAATACGTGATAGCGCTTTGTGTGCAGAATATAAGTGTCTTCTTTCTTTGCTGAAATCTTCTTCTGGATGAATATATTCTGAAACAAGCCAAACGATTCCAAGCGCAAACATCATCCCTACATAGGGTGGTAAGTGTGTAAATGTTTTGAAGATAGGTACCGAAACTATCATCCCAAGCCCTAAAAAGAGCATCGTTTTACTACTTAACAGTCTTTTTGCATCTTCATCTCCCCCAGCGGTATCAACCTCAATATTCCCTCTGAAAACAGGTAGATAACTTGCCACAAAAAAAGGAACAATGAAACAAGCAATAGAGGGTAAAATAACATACTCAATTAACCCCATTGCTGTAACTTTTTTAGCAATCCAGAGCATGGTGGTAGTAACATCTCCAATGGGCGACCAAGCACCTCCAGCATTCGCCGCAATAACAACCATGGCTGCAAACCACAATCTATCTTCTCTCTTGTGAATTAATTTTCGAAGTAAGGTAACCAATACAATAGTGGCCGTAAGATTATCAATGATTGCTGAAAGGATAAATGCCAATATTCCAATGATCCATAATAACCTGCGCTTACTCTTGGTGCGAACGGCACTCTTTAAAATTTCAAAACCTCGATGCAAATCGATGATCTCAACGATGGTCATGGCACCAATTAAGAAAATTAGAATTTCTGCGGTCTTACCGAGATGATGAAGTAAGGTGTTTTCCAAACCATGTGTTGCATCTTCTCCACCACTAAGGAAACTAAAAACTTCTTCATGCGTATCAATAACATCAAACCAACCTGCGTGAAAACCAACAGCAAGCACAGCCCAAATAAGAGCTGCCATAATCAAGGCAGGCACAGTTTTATCCAGTTTTAATGGATGTTCAAGTGTAATTGAAAGATACCCAATGATAAAAATTAAAATGATAATTGATTCCATATTCTGAAGGCTATTAGTTTCTTAAATAAGTTGTTTCAATGCAATTTCGAAGGCAGTTTTACTCATGTTTTTATTGCTGTCATTCTTTTCGAATGTATTCTGAAGTGCTTCACGAATGGTATCTGACGTATCATTAAAAATAGCTTCATCGGTCATCTGTACCTTACGTTCCATAAAATATGCAAAAACTCGTGCCATACCACAATTACTAATAAAGTCTGGTATTAACGAAACACGTTCGTCTGTATATTCCATGATAGGACCAAAGAAAATCTCTTTATCTGCAAACGGCACATTGGCACCACAACTGATCACCTCTAGACCGCTATCAATCATAGTTAAAATTTGTTCTTTTGTTACCAACCTAGAGGCTGCACATGGAGCAAAAACTTCACATTCCAATTTCCAAATTTTTTCGTTAACCTCAGCAAAAGGAATCATATTTTCTGCTAACAATGTATTTCCTTTTTTTCTTAAGAATAACTGTTGAATTTCCTCAAAGGAGAACCCTTCATCATTAATTATTCCGCCAGAACGATCAATTATTCCAACCACCTTGGCTCCCATTTGAGCCAAATAAAATGCTGCAGCAGCCCCCACATTTCCAAATCCCTGAACGATGGCACGTTTCCCGCGTACGTCACCACCATAAATGTCATAATAATGACGCACGGCTTCGGCAACACCATAACCGGTAATCATATCTGCTACCGTATACTTTTTGGAAACATCTGGTGAATACTGTGTATTTTCTAACACCTTGATTACACCTTGACGTAATTGTCCAATTCTATTAATTTTATCTGCTTCCGTAGGTGAAAAATGCCCGTTGAAAACACCTTCTTGCGGATGCCATACCCCACTTTGTTCCGTAATTGGAATTACTTCATGGATTTCATCCACGTTTAGATCACCACCCGTACCGTAATACGATTTCAACAAAGGAGAAACAGCCTTATACCATCGCTCTAAAACGCCTTGCTTTCTTGGATCTGAAGGGTCAAAATTAATTCCTGACTTAGCGCCACCAATAGCAGGGCCCGAAACAGTAAATTTCACTTCCATAGTCTTAGCAAGTGATAACACTTCATTCTTATCAAGACCAACGCGCATACGGGTTCCACCTCCTGCGGCGCCGCCTCGAAGTGAATTTATAACGGTCCAACCTTCTGCTTCTGTCTCTGGATCATTCCAATGGAAAACTATTTCTGGCTCTTTATTTTCGTATTTCTTAAGAAGTTCTTTCATGTAGTTATTTAACTAGGCAATTCGGTATTAGGCAAAAATGCACATTGACAAATATAACGAAGTTGTGATGGAACATTAAAAACAAAAGCCAAAATTTTCTGTTTCTTTAATTTTCGTAATTTGCTGCGTAATCTAAGCGAATAAAACAGCAAACGCGTACCATATTTTCGCTTTATCATTTAAACCTTTCTCACGTGGAATTACTAACTGGAGCACTTTTAGGATTGAGTACGCTGCTATTCGTAGGGCCTGTATTTTTCTATTTGATTAAAAGTTCCCTAGCGCATTCCACCAAGGCCGGAATTGCTGTAGCGGTTGGAATTATTATAGGGGATATTATTTATGCAGTGCTTGTTATCAAAGGCCTGGGAAGTTTTTTTGAAAGTGAAGAAAACCAAAAATGGTTGGCCATAGCTGGAGGAATTCTTTTGATTGCTATGGGCATCAAGTATTTGATTAAACCCACTTCGGAACAGAAAATTTCCGAAAAATTATTCAAGGGTTCATTATTATTTTACATGATCAATGGCTTTTTAATAAACTTTGTCAATCCATTTGTTATTGGCGTTTGGATTCTATTCCTAGGAATAAATGAGTCTAAGTTTAGTGACGAATCCTCTGTTATTACGTCCTTTATTATCACCCTCTTTGTGATTTTCATTACCGATTTGCTGAAAGTTTTTTTTGCGGCAAAATTGAAACCGATCATTAAGCCAGCGAAGCTAAAACGTGTTTTGCAGGTGTTTGGCATAGTCATGATTCTATTTGGCTTACGGTTGTTTTTTGAACTCTTCTAAGGGTTTTTGATTATATTTAGAAAACCTTAAACCGAAAAAATATGTTTGCGAATATGTTAGTTGTGGCTTTGGCGGCCCTCGTCCCAATGATTGTCGGATTTATTTATTACACTCCTAAGCTATTTGGTAATGCCTGGATGAAGGCAGCCCACGTAACTGAAGAACAAATTAAAACTAGCAACAAAGTCAAGATTTTTGGTTTTGCCTTGTTGTTAAGCTTTTTGCTTGCTTTCATGCTTTACACGCTCGTTGTACATCAAACAGATTATTATTCAATACTATACAATGAAGAAGGATTTGGCGTTGAAGGATCTGATATTATGAACCAAATTACCGCCTTTATGGACGCCTACGGCGGAAATTTTAGAACATTCAAACACGGTGCCTTACATGGTTCAATGATTGGATTTTTTTTAGGCCTGCCTATAATAATGATTAATGGTCTATTTGAAACCAAATCAATAAAATATGGCCTTATAAATGCCTTTTATTGGGTAATCACCTTAGCTCTTATGGGAGGAATCTTATGCCAATGGGGATAACTAGATTCCCTTAATTCTGGTTAAAAGCACAGACAATACTTCATCAAAAGAAATAGCTTCCGATGCGAAATTGAGTCTTTCCACTTCAACTTTTCCATCGGGAGTTTTTGTTATACTGAATTGCCATATATAAGGCGATTCTTTTTCAAAGCCAAATTGCCCGAAACGCATGTCTGTATAATGAAGCCCATTTTCTGCCTCCTTAACCAAATACAGTCCTTGCGAAACTTCTAATAGCTGTTGCACCTCTTTTACATCTTTATAAGGTTCCAGAAGATGATGGTTCTTCGGGATTTCATCAAAAAAAGTAATGGGAGATTTATCAAACAATGAATAATAGCCAGTTACAAAACCAGTTTCAGTTTCAATTTGCGCATTCCAAAGCACACTATTTAACGGTGTTGTATTGGTGTCTAACTCGGTATATGTAATCTGCTGTTGATCCAGTGCCGACTTGAAATTACTCCATCCAACTGCTTTCGAAATAAGCGTCAACAACATATAGGAAGAACTTATAATTAGCGCCCACTTGTTAAAGTTCCGGCGCTTCGGATTGGTTCGCTTGTAAAACATGGTGATAATCACCAAAATCAAGAACGGTAGGGTATAAAGCGGATCTAAAACAAAGATATTTTTATATGCCAATCTATAATCGAACGGCCAAAAAAGCTGTGTTCCCCAAGCAGTATGCGCATCTAGTAAAGGATGCGTCACCAATACTAAAAAGAACATCCAAGTCCAATTTTTAAACGTCGCCTCTTTTTTACGATACAGTTTGGGTACAAGCCATCCTAAAAATGGCGCCATAATTATACAGAACACCAACGAATGAGAAAAGCCACGATGCATCACTGTGGCAGTCATCTCATCTGTCACAAAATTTAATAGCACGTCTAAATCTGGAATGGTTCCTGCGATGGCTCCCCAAAGCATAGCTTTGTTGCCTATCTTCTTACCTAAGGCGGCTTCCGCAACGGATGCGCCTAATACAATTTGGGTTACCGAATCCATTCTTCCATAAATTTAGATTTAAATGGTTTTCGTAATTCAAATTCACTTGGTGATACATTACGCAACATAGAAGCCATAAATATATTCGGTATTGTAGCTTTGTGCCTCGCAAAAAGCGTCATGTTTGTAGGCTCAGCTCCTAGCGAACTTTTTAATAATTCACTGGTCCTTCCAAATTGTAATTCGGTTACTTCTTTTGATATCCCTTGTTCAACATAATCATAAAGCAAGCGCTGATAAACAGCTAAATCTTGATTAAATTGGTAATCCATTCCAACATAATTCGCCTCCATTATACCTTTGTGGAAAAAAGATGTGCTGAAACCCACCATCGTATCTTGATAGAATGCAGCACGAAACGAAAATGCATCTCCAAGTGCTTTTTTAAAAGCTCCAAAAGCTTGAGGTTTAATTGCTCCGTAGGTATACTGTGATTTTTCAACGACATTCTTGAAAAGCTCTTTGATGCGCTCTTGGTAAGTAACTATTTGATCATAACTTAATGAGCGTAATTCCAGCGAATTAGATTTTTTAAAAACACCTTTGGCCTTTGTCCTGAATTTCGTCTTCATACTAAACAAATAATCTTCCATAGTTTTCCAACTTGGGTGCATACGCAGAATCATATTTACATCAACCTGAAAACCTTGAAATTGAAAATCTGTAAACAAATCACTTTCAGAAAACGAATTTGACCAAAACTCTTTAAAAAGCATGACGGTAATTTTCTTAGACGTTTTAATCTCCTTTTTTATGTGAAGTATAATCGTCACCATCTGATGGATGGCTTCGGCATAAGAAATTTCTTCGGTCTGCATAAATCCGTTCTCCCCACCCGCAAAAACATTACCACAAACCAACATATTCATCGAGAGGTTGCCATCATTATCTTTATGAAAGTGTTTTAAAAATTTACTCGGATGGTCATTCTTCTTGTACAAAAAAGTCACTAATTGAAAAACTCCTACAAGAACCGGCTCTTCCTGCTTATTATACACCAACGTATATAAAAAGTCCATTTCAGGGGTCATGGTGGACTCTAATGATTTCAAATAATCCAAAGACAAATACATGTTTTGACCTTTTACAATAGCGTTCCAATCTCCTGCATCAATAGCAGCAACAGATCTATGTAATACGTGAGTAAAATCGGATTTTGACAAGTATGTGAAGTTTAACGTTTGTAAAAATAGTGTTTTTCAACTAGCGAATCAGTTATAGATAACGCCACTAGAATGATCATTCTTGGCTCCTGTAACACTTGCCAAGCAATTAACTTCGTCGCGCATTTTTAACACACCTAACAAGCCAAAAATTAAGGCCTCTTTATATTCAATAAGTTGTGGAGAAGGAATCACAATTTCGATCTCTTTGTCACAAGTGATCTGTTTCAATAAATACTGATTATAAGCACCTCCACCTGTTACTAAAACGGTACTACGCTTTTTAAACTGCCTACCAATTTGATCTGCAAAATGATCTGTAAGTGTTCTCAGTTGATCTTTCACATCCATACTAGTCTTGTCGAGTAGGGGCTGGATATTGGCCTGAACCCATTCAAGGCCTAAAGATTTTGGTGGTTGCTCCTTATAGTATGGCAATGCGCCAAGTGCCTCAGAAAGCATTAAATTGAAGCCACCAGATTTGGCAATCATTCCTTTATCATCAAAGGGCAATCCAAGCATTTCGGAGCGTGTATTGAGCACTATATTAACGGGGCAAATATCATAGGCTATACGCTTCCCATCTGCTTCAAAAGAGCAATTTGCGAATCCACCTAAATTTAGACAATAATCATATTCATTAAAAAGCAAACGATCACCGATAGGAACAAGCGGGGCGCCTTGACCGCCAAACGCTACGTCAGCAATTCTAAAGTCGCAAACAACTGTTTGATTTACCAAATCAGCAAGCTTAGGAAGATTACCTATTTGCAAGGTGATCCCCTCGTCTGGTCGATGCAAAACCGTATGACCATGACTGCAAACGGCATCTAAATTCTCTATTAGATTTTTCTGAATGAATGTCGAAATGACCTCAGCAAGGTAAACCGTATACGCTTCATTTAAAGTCTTAAGAACATATTCAGACTGCGAAATTGCCGTTCTTAAGGATGCCTTCCATTCTTCAGAATATGCAACCGTTTCCGTGTTTCCGAATTCAAAATTCCATCCTTCCGTTTCAGAAAAAGTAAAAAAAAGTTCAGCCAAATCTATCCCATCGAGGGATGTTCCGCTCATTACTCCAAGTACATGATATTTGGTCATTGCCATTTTCGTAAAATTAAGAGGAATTATTGAAAATATGGCAGTAATCAAGTATCTTTGCAACACTTTTTTAAACATAATACAATCCACAGAATTATGGACTTTAGTCTTTCCGAAGAACACTTAATGATTCGTGACGCAGCGCGCGATTTCGCTAAAACCGAATTGCTCCCAGGAGTTGTTGAACGCGACAATAAACAAGAATTTCCAGCCGAGCAGGTGAAAAAAATGGGCGAGTTAGGGTTCCTTGGAATGATGGTGGACCCACAATACGGCGGTGGCGGTATGGATACTGTATCCTATGTGCTTGCTATGGAAGAACTGAGCAAGGTTGATGCATCTGCGTCGGTTATTGTATCGGTAAACAATTCCCTTGTGTGTTACGGTCTTCAAGCCTTTGGTTCTGAAGAGCAAAAACAAAAATACCTTACAAAACTTGCCACAGGTGAGTCTATAGGAGCTTTTTGCCTTAGTGAACCCGAAGCTGGTAGTGATGCAACTTCGCAAAAGACTACAGCTATTGATCATGGTGATCATTATATCCTTAACGGAACGAAAAACTGGATCACCAATGGAAGCACAGCAGATTACTATTTGGTGATTGCACAAACTGATAAAGAAAAAAAGCATAAAGGCATCAACGCATTTATTGTTGAAAAAGGCTGGAATGGTTTTGAAATTGGGCCTAAAGAAGACAAATTAGGGATTCGCGGAAGTGATACACATTCATTGATTTTCAATGATGTGAAAGTTCCAAAAGAAAATAGAATTGGCGAAGATGGCTTCGGGTTCAAATTTGCCATGAAAACTTTAGCCGGTGGGCGTATTGGCATTGCAGCCCAGGCTTTAGGTATTGCGGCTGGGGCTTATGATTTAGCAAGAGAATATTCCAAGGTTAGAAAGTCCTTTGGAACGGAGATTTGCAATCATCAAGCTATTGCTTTTAAATTAGCAGACATGCACACTAGCATTGAAGCTGCGCGTCTTTTGGTCATGAAAGCGGCCTGGGACAAAGATCAAGGCAATAATTACGATATGAGTGGTGCTATGGCAAAACTATATGCTTCGCAGGTAGCGATGGACGTTAGTGTAGAAGCGGTGCAAGTGCACGGTGGAAATGGTTTTGTAAAAGAATATCATGTAGAACGCATGATGCGTGATGCCAAAATCACTCAAATTTACGAAGGCACGAGTGAGATTCAGAAAATGGTAATTTCCAGAGGACTTCTTCGGGATTAAGTTATATGATACAATAGATTATTAAACCTGGCCTTGCGTCAGGTTTTTTTATGCACTAAAAGTAACGATAGCAATCAGGTGGATAACAACAGACCTATTTTGTGGGTAATACTAAAAAGCTTTTTCACCTTTGGGGAAGAAAAGCGAAAATTAAAAAACGCTCGCTGTGATTAATTCTTCAGTAGGGCCTCTAATTTTTCCATAACCTGTTGTGCTTCTGCATATTTTTTGTCACTTTCTGATCTGTTTATGCTTGAAAGTGCATGCCAATCCTTCATGAGTGAATCGTACTTTTTTTGAAGTATTTCTTCTTGTGATTTCTTTTTGAATATTCCGAACATATCTAACTTTTTAAGTGTTTCGTAATTTTTAAACTAAGCGGTTTTGTAGTGGAAAAGTAATAGTCAACTAATTGACCTTTATCATCCACAAGATATTTTTGAAAGTTCCATTTTACCTTCGAACTTTTAACACCGTTTTTCTCCTTTTGAGTGAGCCAATGATATAAGGGATGCTGGTTACTACCTTTGACATCAATTTTTTCTGTAATTAAAAATGTGACTCCATAATTAAGCTCACAAAATGATTCAATTTCTTTTGAAGTTCCGGGCTCTTGACTTCCGAATTGATTACATGGTAAACCTATAACTACTAGTCTATTTGCATACGTTTCGTGAAGTTCTTGTAACTCTTTGTATTGCGATGTAAAACCACATTTTGAAGCGACATTCACAAATAAAATATACTTGCCCTCGAAATCTTTTAAATCAATTTCCTGATTGGATAAGCTATTAATTTTTACGTTATAAAGCGATTCAATATTTATTTTTTCTGGATTCATTTTTCTTGAAAATAAGGTTGCTACGAAAATTTTTATTGGATTCATTCCCTAGATTTTAAAAGATACAATACCGCAATCCATTTCGAATATTTGACCGGAGAATGAAGCTGCCTTGTCAGACAATAAAAACGCTGCCGTTGCTGCAACTTCTTCAGAATTTAAGAACCTCTTTAAAGGGTGACGTTCTACCATATTCTCAATCATTCTTTCATTACGCAATAATTTGGAGGCAAGCTCTGTGTCCGTTACCGTTGGAGCGATAGCATTGACTCGAATCGTTGGTGCTAATTCTGCGCCCAATGACTTAACCAATCCTTCTACTCCCGACTTTGATGTTGCAACACTTGCATGAAAAGGCATACCAAGTTTAGACGCTACGGTGCTGAACAACAATATTGAAGGGTTTTGACCTTTCTTTAGTTGTGGCAAATACTTTTGAACTGCTTTTACGGCGCCCAAAACATTAATCTCAAAATCTGTTCGAAAATCATCCAAACTCAATCTAGTAATCGGTTTAAGATTAATACTACCTGGACAATACACAAGACCATCAACAACATCTAGGTCGGGTAATTCGTCCTTTAAAATGTCTAAAGAATAATGTCTTAAATTATGATGACTCGTTTCTGGAGGAGTCCTACTAATATTAATTACATTATGATTCTCTACCAAGGCAAGTAAAATCGCATTTCCAATTCCTTTACTTCCTCCTATAATTACAATTGTTTTCATTTAATAAAGTATTGTCTATTGGTTCAAATAATTTTGTAATTCGGCAATTTTGCTAGAGGTATTAAAAGCCCCTCCATAATAAGTTGTAACCGTTGCAGAAGTATCATCTTTAATACCACGCGAAGAAACACACAAATGTTTCGCATCGATAATGACTGCGACATCTTCGGTTTCTAAAATATGTTTTAAATCCTCAGCTATTTGATTCGTAAGCCGCTCTTGCACCTGAGGCCGTTTTGCATAATATTGAACAATTCTATTCAATTTAGACAAACCAATTACTTTCCCTGAAGAAATATATGCAACATGTGCTTTTCCAATAATAGGCACAAAATGGTGTTCGCAATTAGAGTAGAAAGTAATGTTTTTTTCTACCAACATTTGATTGTAT